>Ga0209253_10002481_pt1 | contig 16351 bp, 17 predicted proteins | sample FrelakmetBRP12BR_FD_187145 | JGI IMG/M metagenome (GOLD analysis project Ga0209253, IMG submission 187145) | Freshwater lake sediment microbial communities from the University of Notre Dame, USA, for methane emissions studies - BRP12 BR (SPAdes)... | ecosystem: Environmental > Aquatic >...
ATCCTGCCGTTCGTCGTCGAGTCGGCCGCTGGGCGCGGGTGGGTGCGCATCATCGACTTCGCGCTGCTCTACATCATGCTTGCGCTGGGCCTCAACATCGTCGTCGGTTTCGCGGGGTTGCTCGACCTGGGGTACATCGCTTTCTACGCGGTCGGCGCGTACATGTGGGCCCTGCTCGCCTCGCCGCACCTTGCGGCGAACTTCCCCGCCTTCGCAGCGATGTTCCCGAGCGGCATGCACTTCCCGATCTGGATCATGATCCCGATGGGCGCCACGCTCGCCGCAATCTTCGGCGTGCTTCTCGGCGCGCCGACGCTGCGGCTGCGCGGCGACTATCTCGCGATCGTCACGCTCGGGTTCGGCGAGATCATCCGCATCTTTCTCAACAACCTGAACGCGCCGGTCAACGTCACCAACGGGCCGCAGGGCATCAACCGCATCGACCCGTTCTCGCTTGGGGGTGTGGCGTTCAACAAGCCACTCGAGCTCTTCGGGGTCACGTTCCCGCCGGTGGCGCTCTATTACTACCTGTTCCTCGCCCTGACCATGCTCATCATCTTCATCTCGCTGCGGCTCGAGGACTCGCGCATCGGGCGGGCCTGGATCGCGATCCGCGAGGATGAGATCGCCGCGAAGGCGATGGGGATCAACACCCGCAACGTCAAGCTGCTTGCCTTCGCGATGGGCGCGACCTTCGGTGGCGTCGCCGGCGGGCTCTTCGCCGGATTTCAGGGGTTCGTCTCGCCCGAGAGTTTCACGCTGATGGAATCGATCATGATCCTCTGCATGGTCGTGCTCGGCGGCATGGGCCACATACCGGGCGTGATCCTCGGCGGCATCCTGCTCGCGACCCTGCCCGAGGCGATTCGCTATGGCGTGGTGCCGGTGCAGAAAGCGCTGTTCGGGAAGCAGCTGGTCGATCCGGAATCGCTTCGGATGCTTCTCTTCGGGCTCGCCCTCGTGACGGTGATGCTCTTCCGTCCCGCGGGGCTCTGGCCGTCGAAGGTCAGGAAGCGCGAGTTCGCGTCCGCCGAGCGTGCGAGCGAGCTCGCGCCCGAGCAGATCGCCAGCCGTGGTGAGGGCGCGGAAGGCGCTCGCGCCTGATCGGGCCGAGAGACGCGACTCGCATGGCCTCCGCATTGCTCAAGGCGCAGGGCATAAGCAAGCGGTTCGGCGGCCTGCAGGCGCTCACCAGGATTACGCTTGCCATCAACCGCAGCGAAATCTACGGTCTCATCGGCCCCAACGGCGCTGGGAAGACGACGCTCTTCAACTGCCTCACGGGGCTCTACCAGGCGGACGAGGGCGCGTTCACTTTCGACGGCGCGCCGCTCAATGTCAAGGCGCCGCACGAGGTGGCCGAGCGTGGCATCGCGCGAACGTTTCAAAACATTCGTCTGTTCGCGAACATGACCGCGCTCGAGAACGTGATGGTTGGTCGCCACGTGCGCACGCGGACCGGCGTGATCGGCGCGGTCCTGCGGGGAAGTCGCACTCGCGCGGAAGAGCGTGCGATCCACGAGCGGGCGCGCGATCTTCTGAGATACGTCGGGCTCGAAGTGCGATCGAACACGCTCGCGCGCAACCTTCCCTATGGCGACCAGCGTCGGCTCGAGATCGCCCGGGCGCTCGCGACCGATCCGAAGTTGCTGGCACTCGACGAGCCCGCTGCAGGCATGAACGCCACCGAGACCTCGTCGCTGCGCGGCCTGATGGATCGCATTCGTGGCGACGGCGTGACCCTGCTTCTGATCGAGCACGACGTGAAGCTCGTGATGGGGCTCTGCGACCGCGTGGCGGTCCTGGACTACGGCAAGAAGATCGCCGAAGGCCCGCCCGCGGAAGTGCAGCGGGACCCGGCGGTGATCGAGGCCTATCTCGGCGGCGCCATCGCGTAACGACGCTCATGGGCGCGCTTCTCGAAGTGAAGGGCCTCGAGGTCGCCTACGGCGGAATCCGGGCCGTGAAGGGGATCGACTTCGAGGTGCACGAAGGCGAACTCGTCGCACTGATCGGCGCAAACGGCGCCGGCAAGTCGACGACGCTGCGTGCGCTTTCCGCGCTCGTGCATCCCGCGGGGGGCTCGATTCGCTATCGTGGCGAGGCGACCCGCGCCCTCCCCTCTCACGCGCTCGTCCGGCGGGGCCTCGCGCTGGTTCCCGAAGGGCGCCAGGTGTTCGGCCGCCTGACGGTGCGCGAGAACCTCGAGATGGGCGCGTATCATCGCACCGACCGCGACGTGCCCCGGGATCTCGAGCGCGTGTACGCGTTGATGTCCCGGCTCGCGGAGCGGCGCGAGCAGCTGGCCGGCACGCTCTCCGGCGGCGAGCAGCAGATGCTCGCCATCGGGCGCGCGCTGATGAGCAGGCCGAAGCTGTTGCTGCTCGACGAGCCGTCGATGGGCCTTGCACCGATCATGGTGCAGAAGGTGTTCGACACCGTGCAAACCGTGGCACGCGAAGGGGTGACTATTCTGCTGGTCGAACAGAACGCAAAGCTGGCGCTCGAGCTCTCGGAGCGTGGTTATGTGATGGAGAGCGGCCTCATCACTCTCTCGGGCGAGTCTTCGCGGCTGCTCGCCGACCCCAAGGTAAGGGAGGCCTATCTTGGCGAAGCCGCATAGCCTCGCCGATCGGCTGCGCGGGTTTTTCTCTCCTCGCGAGACCAAAGCCGCCGCCGATGCCGCGCTGCGCGGCGGTGACGCAGTGTCGGGCGCCTCGGGTCCCGCGCCGACCGAAGCGGCCGTGCGTGACGCGCTGCGAACCGTGCTCGATCCCGAAGTCGGCATCGACATCGTCGAGCTTGGCCTCGTCTACCGCGTCGCAACCGCGCCCGGCACCGTACGCGTCGACATGACCATGACGACGCCTGCCTGTCCCAGTGGGCCGCAACTTCGCGATCAGGCGGCGCAGGCGTTACGGGCGGCTCTTTCCGGCGCCCCGAGTATCGAGGTCCGGCTGGTATGGGACCCGCCGTGGAATCCCGCGATGATGTCGCCGGCGGCGAAGCGCCGGCTCGGCTGGTAAGCATCCGCGCGTCCCAACCGCGGCCCTGACCTGCAGCATAGGCCGGATGACGAACGACATCCCCGCTCCCTGGCGCGCGCCGCTCCTCGTGCTCGCCTTCGTGTCGCTCGCAGTGGGCGTGGCAGCTGGCCTCGTGCGCCTCGGGTGGAACCTCGGCGCGCCGGCGGCCGCGCACGGTCCGCTGATGATTTCGTCGTTCTTCGGCACCGTGATCGGACTCGAGCGCGCTGTCGCGCTTGGCCGACGCTGGGCGTACATCGGGCCGCTCGCAAGCGGCCTTTCGGGACTCGCGATCATCACGGGCGTAGGCGCACCGTGGCCGGCAGCCCTCGCGACCGTCGGCAGCCTTGTGTTTCTCGCCGCCTCGCTCGACATCCTCGCGCGCCAGAAGGCGCTTTTCACCGCGACGCTAGCGCTCGGCGCCGCGTGCTGGTTCGTCGGCACGCTCTACTGGGCCGGGGGACGCGAGGTCTGGCAGGTCGTGGTGTGGTGGATCGCGTTCCTGGTGTTCACCATCGCCGGCGAGCGCCTGGAGCTCTCGCGCTTTCTGCCCGCGTCGCCGATGGCGAAGGGTCTCTTTGCGGCCATCGTCGCCCTGCTCCTCGGCGCCCTGATTGTGGCGGGTGGATCACCGATCGCGCAGACCGCATTCGGCGGGGCGCTCGTCGCGCTCGCGCTCTGGCTGTTTGGCAATGACATCGCGCGACGCACGGTGCGGGAGAGCGGCCTCACGCGCTTCATCGCCGTGTGCCTGCTTTCCGGCTATGCATGGCTCGCGTTCGGCGGCGCGGCGATCGTCGCGGCCGGGGGCGTCGCGCCGGGTACGCCGAGCTACGACGCGGCGCTCCACGCACTGCTGCTCGGCTTCGTCTTCGCGATGGTGTTCGGGCACGCGCCGATCATTTTTCCGGCGGTCCTGAACGTGTCCGTGCCATGGCGGCCCATCTTTTACCTGCCGCTCGCACTCTTGCACGCATCCCTTGCCGTCCGGATCGCCGGCGACTACGCGGGAGACTTCGCCCTTCGCCGCACCGGAGGCTTCGGCAATGCGGCCGCGCTCGCACTCTTCGTGCTCGTGATGGTCGGAAGCATCGTCACCGCGCGGAGCCGGCCAGTTCGCGGTTGACCGTACCGCGTCCCTCCGATGCGGCCGACTGCAGCACCGCGACGAGCGGCCGGTGCGCCTGGAGCGACAGGACGCAGTCTGCCTCGCTTCGGTGTTCTTGAGCTGCGCGAGCGCGGCGAGGTGTTTCACCGCGGCTGGCGGCCACCGCCTCGCCGCGCCCAGGGCGTCCAGCAGCACCGCCCAATCGGCGAGGGGCGCGAGCCCGCGGGGCGAAACGCCCGCGCGGCGCGAAAGCGCGTCGAGCGCCGCCTGCCGCGCGGCGTCGCGATCGCCGCCAAAGTAGACCCCGAGCGACGCGAACGCGGCCTCGCGGGTCGCCAGCGATCCCGGCAGCGCGTCGACGAGTCGGACCAACGCAGATTAGGCGGCTGGGGTGGCGAGATCGGCCGCGGTCGTGAAGGAGTCGGCAAAGAACTCGTCGAGCGGCAGACCGCGCTGCGTGGTGAAGTCCTTTCGCGCCGATTCGACCACGATCGGCGCGCCGCAGGCATAGACCTGATAACCCGAGAGGTCGCGGAAATCCTCCATCACCGCGCGATGAACGAAACCCGTGCGGCCGGTCCACGTGTCCTCGGGGAGCGCGTCCGAGATCACGGGCACGAACTTGAAGTGTCCATGTTCGCGCTGCCACTGCGCGGGGAGATCCGACATGTACAGATCCCTGGGCCGGCGCCCGCCCCAGTAGAGCGTCATCGGCCGCGTGACGCCCTTGTGAAACGCCGCTTCGAGAATCGACTTGATCGGCGCGAACCCGGTGCCGCTCGCGACGAACACGATCGGCTTCTCGCTGTCCTCACGCAGGAAGAAGTTGCCGAGGGGACCCTCGAAGCGCAGGATGTCGCGCTCCTTCATGGACCCGAACACGTGCTGGGTGAACCCGCCGCCGGCCACCTGACGCACGTGGAGCTGCAGGAACTCGTCGTCGTGGGGCGCATTGGCCATGGAGAAGCTGCGCCGCGTCCCGTCCTTGAGGATGAACTCGATGTATTGCCCGGCGAGGAACTGAAGCCGCTCGTTCGCGGGCAGCTTGAGATGGAGGATGGCGACGTCGTCGACGGGCCGTTCGATGCGGTGGACGCGGCAGGGCAGCTTTCTGACAACGATGTCTTTGACGGCGCTGATCGTGCGGGACTCGATCACCAGATCCGAGAGCGGCTTCGCGACACAAAAGAGCGCGTAACCCGCATCCCGTTCCTGGGCCGAAAGCGCGTGCTCCGAATACTTCGCGAACTCGACCTTTCCCTCCAGGAGCCTGCCCTTGCACGAGCCGCAGGCACCGTTGCGGCATCCGTAGGGCAGGTGAAAGCCGCTGTCGAGGGCCGCCTGCAGCACGGTCTCGCCGTCCGGAACGCTGAAAACATGGCCGCTCGGCCGGAGGGTCACCTGGTGAGGCATCGGGGTCTTTCAGGGGTTCAGGCGCTAAAATGCGGCCATGCAAACCTTGCTCGTCGTCGGCTGTGGTGACATTGCGCGCCGCGCGCTCCCGGTGCTCGCTGGGCGCTATCGCATGCTCGCCCTCGTGCGCGAGCTCGCCAAGGGCGAGCCGTTCGCGAGCGCGAACGCCGAAGTCATCCAAGCCGATCTCGACGATGCGGCGAGCCTCATGCCGCTCGCCGGGCGTGCCGATCTCGTCCTGCACCTCGCGCCTCCGTCCGAGACCGGTACCGAAGACACGCGCACGCGCAATCTTGTCTTGGCGCTCGAGCGCGCGCGGATCCTACCACAGCGCCTCGTCTACATAAGCACGAGCGGCGTGTACGGCGACTGCGGCGGCGATCGGGTGGACGAAACGCGCGGCGTGAATCCGCAAACCGAGCGGGCGGCGCGGCGTGTCGACGCGGAGCGCATTCTGCTGTCCTGGGGCGATCGCCGCGGGGTGTCGGTTTCGATCCTGCGGGTGCCGGGCATCTATGCCGCCGATCGGCTGCCCATCGAGCGGCTCAAGCGCGGCACGCCGGTTCTCGTCGCCGAAGACGACGTTTATACCAATCACATCCATGCGGACGACCTCGCTGCGATCTGCGCGATCGCGCTCCGCCACGCATTGCCGGGGGCGATCTACAACGCTTCGGACGACAGCGAAATGAAGATGGGCGATTATTTCGACCTGGTCGCCGATCGCAACGGGCTGCCGCGCCCGCCGCGCATCACGCGAACGGAGGCAGCATCGGTGATGCCACCCGCCCTGCTTTCGTTCATGCTCGAGTCGCGACGCCTTTCCAACCGCCGCATGAAGAACGAGCTCGGCGTAACACTGCGCTATCCGACGGTCCGCGAAGGCGTTCCGGACTTGCACTTCGCGTCGCTGGCCGCCTCGTGAGCATCGCGATGTCCGCGCTCCTTGTGTTCACAAACCTGCCCGACCGCGAAAGCGCAGATCGCATCGCACGTGCGGTGGTCGACGCGCGGATCGCGGCTTGCGTCAACGTGCTTGCGCCGGCGCGGTCTGTCTATCGGTGGAAGGGCACCGTCGAGACCGCGGAAGAGATCCCGATGCTCATCAAGACCACAGAGGAGCGCTACCTCGATCTCGAGAAGACCCTCCGCGAGCTGCATCCTTACGAGCTGCCCGAGATCGTCGCGCTTCGCATCGACGGCGGCCTGCCCGCCTATCTCGAATGGGTGGCCGCCGAATCGCAGCCGGCAGTGTCCTGAGCGTCGTGCACGTCATCGGCGCGGCGGTCGCTTTGCGGGAAGAGCGCGGACCCCTTCTCCGACCGGCTCGAGAGAGGCCCGCATGGACGTCGCCGTCGTGGTTGCGAAGGGTGGGGTGCACGCTTTGCGCGTTCACGCTTGCATGCCTTGCCCTCGCAACAGTCCCTGCGCGCGCGGACGAGCCGCTCGACCCGGAGAAGGCGTTCCGCCAGTCGGTGCGCACGCTTCCCGGCGGCGCAATCGAGGTGCGCTTCGCAATCGAGCCGGGTTACTACCTCTACCGCGAGAAGTTCGCGTTCCAGGCTGAACCGACGGACGTCAAGCTCGGGCCCCCGACGTTTCCGAAGGGAGACGAAAAGGACGACGAGTTCTTCGGTCACGTGGAGACCTACCGCAAGGACGTGCGAATTACACTGCCGGTAGTCGACACCGGCGGTCTGGACCGCGCGCTGCTGAAGACGACCTACCAGGGTTGTTGGGACCAGGGTATCTGCTACCCCCCGCTCGAGCGCACCTCGGAGGTCCGGCTCGCGGCGCTCGGCACCGGCGGCGACGCGAAAAGCGGCGCAGCACCGGAGTTCGGAGGCCGAGCGGTGCGCGGCCAGCCGGCGATCGTCAACGACGAGGCGCGCTTTTCCGGCATTCTCGAATCCGGGAGCCTTGCGGGGGTCCTCGCATTCTTCTTCGGCGCCGGGCTCCTTCTCACCTTCACGCCCTGCGTGCTTCCGATGATCCCGATCCTCTCGGGCATCATCGTCGGCGAGGGCCGCGCTGCCACGCGGGGACGTGCTGCAGCACTCTCGATCGCTTACGTGCTCGGCATGGCGGTGACGTACACCGCGATCGGGATCGCGGCGGCGCTTTCGGGGCAACTTCTCTCGGCGGCGCTGCAGAACCCTTGGGTGCTTGCGGCGTTCGCGGCGATCTTCGTCGCGCTCGCGTTCTCGATGTTCGGCTTCTACGAGTTTCAACTTCCCGCGGCGCTCCATTCACGGTTGCACCATGCTTCGAACAAGCTTAGCGGCGGGCACGTCGGCGCGGTCGCGCTGATGGGCGTGCTCTCGGCGGCAATCGTGAGCCCCTGTGTCGCTGCTCCCCTCGCGGGCGCGCTGCTCTATATCAGCCAGACCCGGGACGTTGTGCTCGGGGGCACCGCGCTCTTCGCGATGGCGATCGGCATGGGGGTGCCGCTCGTCGCGGTCGGCGTTTTTGAGGGCGCTCTGCTGCCCAAAACCGGCCACTGGATGCGCTCGGTGAAGAAGTTTTTCGGCTTCCTCCTCCTGGGCGTGGCGATCTGGATCGTCGCGCCGGTGGTGCCGCCGGTGGCGCCGATGCTCGGCTGGGCGGCGCTGCTCGTCGTCGGCGCCATGTACCTGTCCGCGCTCGATCCGTTGCCGCACGACGCTTCCGGGTACGCGCGTTTCTGGAAGGGCGTCGGCGTGCTTGCGCTCGTCGCGGGTGTCGCGCTCGTGATCGGCGCGCTGGCAGGGAACCGCGATCCGCTGCAGCCGCTCGCGGGGCTGCGCATCGCCGCCGCGGGTACTACCGCCTCACCCGCGCAGCGAGGCGGCGCCGTCCGATTCGAGCGCGTGGGCTCGCTCGGCGAACTCGAGGCGCGGCTGGCAAAATCGGACCGTCCGGTCATGCTCGACTTCTATGCCGACTGGTGCGTGTCGTGCAAGGAGATGGAGCGCTTCACCTTCACCGACGCGCGCGTGCGGTCGGTCCTTGCCGGTTTCACGCTGCTCCAGGTGGACGTCACGGCGAACAGCGCCGAGGACAAGGCGCTGCTCAAGCGCTTCCGGCTCTTCGGCCCGCCTGGCATCGTTTTCTTCGACGCGCAGGGACGGGAAATCCCCGGCTTGCGCGTCATCGGCTTCCAGAACCCGGAGCGCTTCCTCCAGTCGCTCGCTTCAGTGCGGGGCTGACGCCCGGGAGGCGCGATGCGCGCGAGCACGTCGCGCCGCGCGTAGAATTTGGGAGACTGTCCTCACAGCGAGGCCCGCCTTGCCGGCTCCCGACACGCAAACTCTGCTCGACGCCCTCGAGTCGGCGTCTTTGCGCGAGCTCGCGGCACACGGGCGGATTCAGAGCTATCGCAAAGACGCCATCATCATCCAGGAGGGGGACGAGGGGGAAACGCTTTTCATCGTCCTCGCCGGTCGCGTAAAGGTGTTCTCGACCGGGCTCGACGAGCGCGAGATCGTCTTCGACGTGCACGGTCCGGGCGAGTACGTCGGCGAGCTCTCGCTCGATGGCGGGCCCCGATCGGCCTCTGTGATCACGCTCGAGCCGACGACCTGCTCGGTGGTGACGCGCTCGATACTTCGCGATCACATCGCGAAGCACCCCGAGTTCGCGCTCGAGCTCCTCGCCAAGGTGATCCGCCGCGCTCGTCGCGCGACCGACAACGCGCGGGATCTCGCACTCCTCGACGTCTACGGCCGCGTGCGTCGCCTTTTGGAAAGCCTCGCGGTGGAGCGGGAGGGCGCGCGCGTGATCCCCGAGAAACTCACGCACCAGGAGATCGCCGACCGCGTGGGGAGCTCGCGCGAAATGGTAAGCCGGCTCATGAAGGACCTCGAGCGCGGCGGCTATATCGAGTCGGCTGCGAAGCTCATCACCCTCAGGAAGCCGCTCCCGCCCGCTTGGTGACGGCACAGCGGGGCACCCCCGAACTGCTGCGGGATCACCCCTTCTTCACCTCGAGCACGATCTTGCCGACGTGCGCCGAGGACTCCATCAGTTCGTGCGCGGCCTGCACCTCGCCGAGCGGGAAGACCTTGTGGATGACCGTCTTCACTTTCTTCAGCTCCAGAAGGGGCCACACTTTCTCGCGGAGCGCGTTTGCGATCGCGGTCTTGTCCTCGACCGAGCGCGGGCGGAGCGTCGAGCCGGTGAACGTGAGGCGCCGGATCATGATCGGCATCGCGTCGAAGTCGGCGATCTTCGACTCCTTGAGGAACGCGATCTGGACGAGCCGCCCTTCCACCGCGAGCGAGCGGATGTTTTTCATGGTGTAGTCGCCGCCGACCATGTCGAGGATGACGTTCACGCCCTGTTTTCCGGTCGCTTTCCAAACCTCGGCGGCCCAGTCCCGAACGCGGTAGTTGATGGCGACGTCCGCGCCGAGCGATTCGCAGAACTTGGCCTTCGCCTCGTTGCCCACGGTGGTCAACACGTTCGCGCCGAATGCCTTCGCCAGCTGGATCGCGGTCGAGCCGATGCCGCTCGAGCCGCCATGGACGAGGAAGCGCTCGCCCGCTTTCAATCGAGCGCGATCGAAGACGTTCGTCCAAACGGTGAAGAACGTTTCGGGGAGCGACGCGGCTTCCATGACGGACAGGCCGTTCGGGATCGGGAGGCACTGGCCGGCGGGCACGGTGCAATACTCGGAATAGCCGCCACCCGGCGCAAGCGCGCAGACCAAGTCCCCGACCGCTGGCCAGGCGACCCCCGCACCTGCGGCAACGACCTTTCCTGCAACCTCGAGCCCCAGCACCGGCGACGCACCCGGCGGCGGCGGATAGGCGCCGGCCCGCTGCAGGACATCGGGCCGATTCACGCCCGCGTACTGCACCTCGATCAACACCTCCGCCGCCTTCGGCTCGGGCTTCGGACCCTCGGCAACCTTCATGACGCTCGCCGGGCCGCCTTGTCCGTGATCGATGTAGCGCATGGGATTTCCTTCGAGTCACAGCTCACGTCTTGCGTGCCGCGCGCCGCGCATCGCGCAGGCTCGCGGCGACGATCACGAGACAACCCAGTGTGACGACCGCCAGGATCGGCCACAGGAAGACAATATCGATGCGGACGTCCCAGCCATAGAGCTTCGCCGCGTGCTCGTTGATGCCCCAGAAGAGCCACAAGGCGGTGCAAAGCAGCGCGGGTCGGTCGGCGATTGCGGGGTGGCGACGCTTGGCGACCCGGAGCACGATTCCTGCAAGCGCGAATGCCATCGCCACCGCGAGCGCGCGTTCCGGGCGCCCGGCCATGTATTGTGCGGGAGCGTAGAGCGGGTCGAACACAGTCGCGGAGCGCCTTCGGCGACGATGATAGCATCCGCGTTCGCTCGCTCCCCCCGGCGTCGGCGCGGGACCGGAGGGCCGCAATCTACGCAGTCGATCGCAACGGGGCGGTCGCGGAGCTGCGCGTTCGCTCGGTGCAGGCGGAACCGTTCGCGACTGCAGCAGTGAACCGAGCGCCCCGCGTTCGGCTTAGCTCTGCTTCAGCCACTCCGCTGCGTCCAACGCGAAGTAAGTGAGCACTCCGTCGGCCCCGGCCCGCTTGAACGCGAGCAGCGCCTCGAGCGCGCACTTCCTTCCATCGAGCCAACCGTTGGCCTCCGCGGCCTTCAGCATCGCGTACTCGCCCGAGACCTGGTAGACGTAGGTCGGTGCCTTGAACTCATCCTTCACGCGTCGGACGATGTCGAGGTACGGCAGTCCGGGCTTTACCATGACCATGTCGGCGCCCTCCTGGAGGTCGAGGCCCACCTCCCACAGCGCCTCGTCGGAGTTGGCCGGGTCCATCTGGTAGGTGAATTTGTTGCCCTTCCCGAGATTAGCGGCCGAGCCCACGGCCTCGCGGAAGGGGCCGTAGTAGCTCGAAGCGTACTTGGCCGAGTACGCCATGATGCGCGTGTGGATGAATTTCTTCGCGTCGAGCGCAGCGCGGATCACGCCGATCCGGCCGTCCATCATGTCGGACGGTGCGCAAATATCTACGCCCGCTGCAGCCTGTGTGAGCGCCTGCTTTGCCAGAGCAGCGAGGGTCTCATCGTTCAGGAGGTAGCCGCTCTCGTCGATGATGCCGTCTTGCCCGTGGCTGGTGTACGGGTCGAGCGCGACGTCGGTCATCACGCCGAGTTCCGGAAACCGTTTCTTCAACTCGGCGACCACTCGGGGGATGAGTCCGTGATCGTTCGTCGCCTCGCGCCCATCGGGTGTCTTGAGGGACGGCTCGATCATGGGGAAAAGCGCGAGCACCGGAACGCCGAGTGCAAGACATCGCTCGGCGACGGGCAACAGGCGGTCCAGGCTGTACCGGCTCACGCCCGGCATGGAGGCCACCGCCTGCGTCTGATTCGACCCCTCGATCACGAACACGGGGTAAATCAGATCGTTTGTAGTGAGCACATGCTCTCGCATGAGCCGCCGCGAAAACTCGTCGCGGCGCATCCGGCGCATACGTACCGTGGGAAAGCTGCCATAGACGTTCACTGCGGCCTCCTGGCGAAAAGCTCCGAGATCGACGCACCGCCCCAGCGCGTTTCCGATGAAATTCGCGTTGCGGGAACCTTTCGGGAGACGCTGAAGTCATAGGTTTAGACGGCCTCGGTCGTCTCCCGCTTCTCCTCCCTGAGCGGGTGCCTTAATCTCCATTAAGGCATTTTGGCCCCCGGCTTTTCCCCTTTGGCTCGGGGCCTTTTTATACCGGCCCGGGTGGCGCGATTGCCATCCGGGCCTTTCTTTTCTGCCGCGGCCGGAGCCGTGCCGCCCGCGCGCGCGCGGATTTCGACGCCCAGCCAGCCGGCGAAAAGCCGCTCGGCTTCGTCTACCCCGGTCCGAGCGACGCTGGAGAACAACTGCGCCGTGCATTGGGCGCCCCAGTGGTCGAGGGCGCGGCGGACGGCTGCCAGCGTGCGTGCGGCCTCGGCACGGCCGAGCTTGTCGGACTTGGTGAGCAGCACGTGGACCGGCTTTCCGGTCGGGCTGAACCAGTCGAGCATCCGCCGGTCCAGGTCGGTCAGCGGATGACGTGCATCCATGATCAACGCGAGGCCACGCAGCGAGGGACGCGTGCGAAGATACTCGCCAAGCGTCTGATCCCAATGGTCGCGCATGGCATCGGGGACGCGGGCGTACCCGTAACCCGGGAGATCGACGAGGTAGGCGTCGCCGGGCAACCGGAACATCACGATCTCACGCGTCCGGCCAGGGGTCTTGCTCGTGAAGGCGAGCTTGCGCCGGCGCGCGAGCGCATTGATGGCGCTCGACTTTCCCGAGTTGGACCGGCCGGCGAAGGCGATCTCAAAGCACTGTGGCGGCGGAAGGTCGGCGAGGTGATGCGCCGCTCGCTCGAACGCAGCGCGTTCGAACAGGCCGGCCTCATCCGGCCGCGGCAATCGCGCGTTCTCTGAAGGCCGAGCTTGGGAGGACATTGGTGAAAGCCGCGAGCGGAACCCATCTACCCGAGCGACGATTGGAGTTACGCCGGCAAGCTACGATAGAATAACAGTTTCCAATCGGCACCCAGAACCGCGCGCAATCAGGGGCAATGCGTTCTGACGCGCGTTCTGCGAGCGCCCGCCCACTGACCGATCCTTCAGGAGCTGCTGCATGAGACGCCATCTCGCGATTGTTGCGAGCTTCGCATTCGCCTTGAACGCGTCCGCCGCTGAAGACGCGAAGAAGCCCGATGTCGCCAAGGGGCAAGCGATCGCATCGACCGTGTGCGCCGCCTGCCACGGAAGCGACGGCAACAGCCCAACACCCGCGAACCCGAAGCTCGCGGGGCAGATCCCCGAGTACACGTACAAGCAGCTCAACAACTTCAAGGCCGCGCCCGGCAAAGAGGCAGAACGCAAGAACCCGATCATGGCCGGCATGGTGGCGAACCTGTCGCCGGAGGACATGGGGAATCTCGCGGCGTACTTCGGTCGTCAGACGCAGAGCCCGGGCTTCGCGAAGAACAAGGAAACGATCGAACTCGGCCGCAAGATCTGGCGCGCGGGGATCGCCGACCGAGGCGTAGCGGCGTGCGCCGGATGCCACGGTCCCGCGGGCGCCGGGCTGCCGTCACAGTATCCGCGACTCGCCGGCCAGTACGCCGAATACACCGAAGCGCAAATGAAAGCTTGGCGCAGCGGCGAGCGCGCGAACGATCCGAATCGGATGATGCGCTCCATCGCCGCGAAGCTGACCGATCGCGAAATCGCGGCGGTCTCCGACTACATCGCGGGCCTGCGCTGAATCCCGGTCCGCCGGGGCGAGGGGCGCCGGGGCGCGCGCTGCGCGGAAAGCGCGCCTGGGAATAATGAGGGCGCGCAGGTGCTTATCCTCCTGTACTTGCCTGTGCTAGGAGATGCATCGTGAACAAGAAGCTGGTCGCGCTCGCTGCTGTATTCCTCCTTTACGGCTGCAGCAACATGCCGGGCTTCCTCGGCGGCCGCCCGGCGAGAACTGTCGACGGGGTGCTTGTCGACCCTGCGAATGGCATGACGCTCTACACGTTCGACAAGGACTCGGTAGGCAAAAGCACGTGCGTCGGCGGCTGCGCCACCAACTGGCCGCCGTTCAAGGCCCCTGCCGATGCAAAGGCTGAGGGCGACTACACGGTGGTCACCCGCGAAGACGGCTCCAAGCAGTGGGCCTACAAGGGCCGGCCGCTTTACCTGTGGATGAAGGATCAGAAGCCGGGCGATCGCACCGGCGACGCCTTCAACAACGTCTGGCGGGTGGCCCGCCCGTAGCGGGTCTTCGCCAAACGGACGCGTTCGCGAGCGCGTCCGGCCGCGAGCTCGCAACCTCGCCTCCCGCGCGCGACCCACGACGACCTCGTCAGCCACATCCCGCGCTTGCGCCGCTCCGCGTGCGCACTTGTCGGCGACCGGGCGCGCGCCGACGGTTCGTCGCGCCCGATTCCTCGCATCCGATCCGGTGCCGGCTCAATCGAGCCGTCGCTCGAGCGCGAAAAGACTCTCGATGGACTCGCGCTGCCGTACCAGATGCGCCTGCGCTCCGTCGACCATCACTTCCGCAGCGCGCGGACGGCTGTTGTAGTTCGAGCTCATGCTCATTCCGTAGGCGCCGGCGGACATCACGGCGAGCAGGTCGCCTTCGGCAAGCACGAGCTCGCGATCGTGGCCGAGGAAGTCGCCGCTTTCGCATACCGGGCCGACCACCTCGTAACGCTTCCCGGCGCCCGAGCGCGGCGCAACCGCGACGATGGCGTGCCACGCATCGTAGAGCGCGGGACGCATGAGGTCGTTCATCGCCGCGTCAACGATGGCGAAATCGCGTTCCTGGCCATGCTTCAGGTATTCGACGCGGGTGAGCAGGATCCCGGCGTTGCCCACGAGCGCGCGGCCCGGCTCCAAAATGACTTTGAGGCGACGCTCGCCGAGCTTTGCCAGGAGCGGTTGCAGATAGTCGGCCACGCGCGGCGGCGACTCGTCGCGGTAGCGGATGCCGAGGCCGCCACCGAGATCGAGGTGCTCGATGGCGATCCCTTCCGCGCCAAGCCGGTCGACGAGCTCGAGTACCTTGTCGAGCGCCTCCGCGAACGGCGCGGCTTCCGTGATCTGTGAGCCGATGTGAAAGTCGATGCCCGCGACCTGGAGATACCTGCGCTGCGCCGCGTCGCGGTAGAGCGCTAGTGCCTCTTCGTAGGCGACGCCGAACTTGTTGTTCTTGAGCCCGGTCGAGATATAGGGGTGCGTCCGGGCATCGACGTCCGGGTTTACCCGGAGACTCATCGGTGCGATGCGACCCATCTCCCCCGCCACGTGATCGAGGCGGGCGAGCTCGCTCGCCGACTCGACGTTGAAGCACAGGATGCGTGCGTCCAGTGCGGCGCGCATCTCGTCGGCGCGCTTGCCCACGCCCGAGAAGACCACCTTGCGCGGGTCGCCGCCGGCGGCAAGCACGCGCGCGAGTTCGCCGCCGGAGACGATGTCGAACCCGGCACCGAGGCGAGCGAAGAGACCGAGGATCGCGAGCGAGGGGTTCGCCTTCATCGCGTAACACACGAGGCCGCCCCGCGGGCCGAGCGCACGCTCGAACGCCGAAAACGCTTCGGACAACGCCGCGCGCGAGTAGACGTAGCAGGGTGTGCCGAACCGCGCGGCGATGTCGGTGAGCGCGACCTCCTCGATGTGCAGATGGCCGGTCGGATCCCGGTGGAACCCGGTCATGGGGACTGCGGCGGGATGCGCGCGCCCGGGCTCGATTCCGTGCGCCGCGGCTTGCCGTCTTCGGCGGGCAGGAACAGCGGTCCCTTGTTGCCGCAGGCCTCGAGGAGCAGGGTGAGCAGGATCAACGCGAGCAACCGGCGCATGGCAGGCTCGAGCCTCAAGTCGCTGGCACGCAACCAGAGAGCGGCCGCCGCAGGGCGAAAGAGGAGCCCCGGCGCTTGTGCTGGGGCTCCGACTCCGAAGGCGCCCATCGCGGCGGATGGCGGCCGCTTGCGGCTGCTCTCGGGCCGAATCCCCAACCAGCGCATTGAGGCCCCCCGTCCCCCGTCGTGCTCCCCGACACTTGAAGAAGCGCTGCCTCGGGCATCCCTTCTCCTAATAGTGGAGCTGCGGCACGGCGGGCCGCGGCTCGGCCGTGGCGCCGCTGATCTGGGCTCCTTCCACGATTACCTCGCGCGGCATCTCCTGGGGCGGATTCTCGCGATAGAACCATTCCGTGACCCTGCCGTCAGGCGTCGCGAGCCCGGTGTCGGGGTCGATGCGCGCCGCGATGATGCCCTGGGGCGTGCGGAACTCGGCCTGCGGAAGGCTCTTGAGCGCTTTGCCCATGAAGTTCATCCAGATCGG
>Ga0209253_10002482_pt1 | contig 16346 bp, 12 predicted proteins | sample FrelakmetBRP12BR_FD_187145 | JGI IMG/M metagenome (GOLD analysis project Ga0209253, IMG submission 187145) | Freshwater lake sediment microbial communities from the University of Notre Dame, USA, for methane emissions studies - BRP12 BR (SPAdes)... | ecosystem: Environmental > Aquatic >...
GCGCCCTCGAGTTCGCCCGCCTCGGGCATCAGGCTCGCGGGGCTCACGAGCCGCAGTTCCCCGACACCGAGCGTGAGCAGCGCGCGTCCCGTGGAGCGCACGACGCGCGAGTGGCGGGCGTCGCCGACGACGGCGACACAGAGCGCGCGCGTGTCTCCCTTGCACTGCCGGATCGTGAGCACGTCGAGCAACCCCTGCGTCGGGTGCGAGACGTGCGCCTCGCCCGCGTTCAGCACGCTCACGTGCGGCGCGACGTGCCGCGACACGTAAGCAGGGAGCCCGGGCTCGGCGTCGCGCATGACAAACACGTCCACGAGCATCGCCTGCAGCGTGTAGATGGTGTCGAGCACCGTCTCGCCCTTCACGCGCGAGGACGATTGCAGGTCGAGGCTGACGACGTCGGCGCCCAGTCGCCGCGCCGCCAGTTCGAACGAGACCCGCGTGCGGGTACTCGGCTCGAAGAACAGGTTCGCAACCGTGCGGCCCGCGAGGCTCTGGTCGCGCGGCGGCATGTCGCCGGGCGTGCGCACGTAGAACTGCGCGAGGTCGAGGAGCTGCTCGAGCTCGTCGCGCGAGAGGCCGTCGAGGGTGAGCAGGTGGCGCAGCCGCCCCTCGGCGTCGCGCTGCAGTTCGGCTCCGGTATCCGTGGTCACGTCTTGCTCCAGGTCACGTTGCGTGGGCGCGCAGCCAGGTCTCCAGGATCAGGCGTGCCGCGTTGGCGTCTATGTCCTCGCGCCTCACCCGCCGGGTGCGCGTGCCCGACCGCCGGGCCTCCCGGAGGTCGGCCTGGGCCGCCACGGAGGTCAGGCGCTCGTCCACGAATTCCACCGGCAGGCCGAAGCGCCGCGCGAGCTCGCCGGCGAAGCCGCGGCAGACTCCGGTCAGGACGGTCTCGGAACCGTCCATATTATATGGGAGGCCGACCAGCAGGCGGGCCGGCGACCACTCGCGGACGCAGCGCTCGAGCGCGGCCCAGTCGGGCGTCGCGGCCACCGCCACGATCCCGGCGGGGCTCGCGGTGCCGGTGGTGGTCTGGCCGACGGCCACGCCGATCCGACGGGCCCCGTAGTCGAAGGCGAGCAGCACTTCCCCGCGAGCGGTCACGAAGCGGCTCAGGCGTGGCCGGCTTCGCTGCTCAGGTGCAGCAGGTTGATGCCGAGCAGGCGACCGGCCGCCTGCCACCGTTCTTCGGGAGGGACGTCGAACAGCAGCGACTCGTCCGCGGGCGCCGTGAGCCAGGCATTTCGCGCCACCTCGTCCTCCAGCTGGCCCGCCTCCCAGCCGGCGTAGCCCAGCGCGATCACCGCGCGCTCGGGGCCGCCGCCGCCAGCCAGCGCGTCGAGGATGTCGCGCGAGGTCGTGACGTGCAGCCGTTCGGAGACGGGCAGCGTGGACTCCCAGTCCTGCCCGGGGCTGTGCAGTACGAAGCCACGATCGGTCTGTACCGGCCCGCCGTGCAGCACGTGCTGGCGGGTGACGCGCGACTGCGAGGCCTCGAGGCCGAGCTGCGCGAACACATCGCCCAGGTCCATGGTGAGCGGACGGTTGATCACGATGCCGAGCGCACCCTTCTCGCCGTGGTCGCAGACCAGCGTGACGGTCTGCGCGAAATTCGGGTCGTCCATGCCGGGCATCGCGATCAGGAACTGGTTGGTCAGGTAGTTCGCCGGCATGTCTGCAAGTATCCGACCGGTCGCTGGCGCGGGACAAGGACCAAAGCGTCAGGGCCCGTCCGTGTAAACCGAGCTGTCGGCCAGCCGGCCCTGCAGGAACTGCCACTCGTAGGCGAAGCGCAGCACGGGGTAGTGTTCGCGCATGGCCCGCGGGAACGGATCGAACGGGGCGGCGAGCCGCACGATGCGGAGCGCCGCGTTGTCGAGCTCGCGGTGACCGCTGGTGCGTCGGACCAGGACCTGCTCGAGCCGGCCGTCGGCACCGATCGCGACCTCGAGCACCGGGTTGCCCGACATGGCCTGCCGCCGAGCCTCGTCGGGGAAGTTGAGCGTGCCCACGCGCTCGATGTGCCGCTTCCAGCCGTCCAGGTAGCCGGCGATCATCGACTCGCGCGTGTCGGCGAGCAGGCGGTCGTCCGTCGACGGGTCGCCCTTGAGCCGCAGGCTCTTGTCCGCCGCCGCGGCATTGGCGCCGACCTGGGTGAGCGGCCGCGCGTCTAGCGGTACCGCGGCCGCGGCCTGCGCGGACTCGGCGCCCGAGGTCATCCGCCCCGCTCGCGGGGAGGTGCTGGCCAGGAGCCGGATTTCCCCGGCCGGCGCGGTCGCGGCCTCCTGCTCGAGGGAATCGCCTTCCGGCTCACCCTGGTGCTCGAGCAGGGTGGCCGAGGATTCCGGCAGCGAGGTCCGCCGGCTGTCGCGCGACGTGCCGGACCCGTGCTGGGTGCGCTCCGCGATGTAGCTGGCGCGCGGATTGTCCGACTGGCCCGGCCCGTCGGGCACGAGCAGGACCTCGAGCGTCGGCAGCGGCAGGTCGCGCGGCGGTGGCGCGCTGAAGCGTACGCCGAGGATGACCAGCCCGTGCACCAGCGCGGCCAGGAAGATGGCCGTCGCCAGGCGGTCCCCGGGCCGGTCGGTGCGGACGCGCAGTTCCATGGTTCAGGCCGCGCGCCGCGCCGCGATCGCGTCCATGAGCATGCCCGCGACGTCGAGCCCGAACTGCCGGTCGAGTTCGCGCACGCCGGTCGGGCTGGTCACGTTGATCTCCGTGACGAAGCCGCCGATCACGTCGAGCCCGACGAACAGCATCCCGCGGCTGCGCATCTTCGGCCCGATGCGCGCCGCGAGCCAGCGATCGCGCTCGTCGAGCGGCCGGCCGACGCCCCTGGCGCCCGCGGCGAGGTTGCCGCGGTTGTCGGTGGCCGAGGGGATGCGGGCGAGCGCGTACGGCACCGGCTCGCCGTCCACGAGGATCACGCGGGCATCGCCCGTGGTCACGATGTCCGGAATGTAGCGCTGCACGATGGCGTAGCGGCTGCCGTATTCGGTCAGGGTCTCGAACACGACGTTGGCGTTCTTGTCGCCGGCCTCCAGCACGAAGATGGACCGGCCGCCCATCCCGTAGAGCGGCTTGCACACGGCACGCTGGTGCTCCTTGAGGAACGCGTGCATGTCGCCCATGTCGCGGGTGATGAGCGTGGGCGCGCAGCATTCGGGAAACCATGCCGTGTAGACCTTCTCGTTCATGTCCCGCAGGCCCTGCGGCCGGTTGACCACCAGCGCGCCCTGCATCTCGGCCCGCTCCAGGATGTAGGTGGCGTAGATGTACTCGGTATCGAAGGGCGGGTCCTTGCGCATCAGGATCACGTCGAAGTCGCCGAGGCGCTGTACGGTGGCCTCGCCGCGGGAATGCCAGTCGCCGGCGTCGTCGCGGACCTCGACCGGGTGCGCGCGACCGAGGGCCACGCCGTCGCGCAGCCACAGGTGGCCGAGCTCGAGGTAGGCGAGCTCCCACCCGCGCCGCTGGGCGGCCAGCATCATCGCGAGCGTCGTGTCCTTGGCCGGCTTGATGTCCTCGATCGGGTCCATCACGACGGCGACCCGCAGGCTTTTGTCAGTCATCGTTCGCTCCAGGGACCGCGGCGGCCCGCCGCCGCGTGTGACACCGGTCATGGTATCGAAACCAGCCGATGGCAGGGCTACTCTCAATATGTTAAAACCACGCCGCGAGCACTGTCTCGCGCTTTAGCGTCGTGCTCGCGACGCTCATTCCCAACCGGGGGTTCGACGGCATGGAAAATACGGCTGCCAGCACCAGCCGGCCGCGCTTGGCGGGGCTCAAGGTGCTGGTCATCGACGACAGCAAGACGATCCGCCGCACGGCCGAGACGCTTCTCGCCCGCGAGGGCTGCGAGGTATTCACGGCGGTGGACGGCTTCGACGCGCTGTCCAAGGTCGCGGATCACCAGCCCGACATCGTGTTCGTGGACATCATGATGCCGCGGCTGGACGGCTACCAGACCTGTTCGCTCATCAAGCACAACAAGGTGTTCCGCAAGATCCCTGTGATCATGCTGTCCAGCAAGGACGGCCTGTTCGACCGCGCCCGCGGACGGATCGTGGGCTCGGAGCACTACCTCACGAAGCCCTTCACGCGCGAGGAACTCCTGAGCGCGATCGAAGCACACGTGCATCGCTGACGGCCGACCGAACCGGAGGACCCGACCCGTGGCATTGGTACTGATCGTCGACGACTCCCCGACCGACCTGCACGTCATGCAGAAGGCGCTCGAGGAGGGGGGCTTCCGTACGGCCTCGGCGGCCGACGGCGGTGAAGGCATCCGCAAGGCGCGTGAGCTTCACCCGGACCTGATCCTGATGGACATCGTGATGCCGGGGCTGAACGGCTTCCAGGCGACGCGCGAGCTCGCCAATGACCCCGAGACGCGGGCGATTCCCGTGATCATGGTGACGTCCAAGGCCCAGGAGTCGGACCGGGTCTGGGGGCTCCGCCAGGGGGCCGTGGATTACCTCGTGAAGCCGGTCGCCATGGACCAGCTGGTACGCAAGGCCCAGGCGGCGCTCGCGGTCTGAGATGGAAGACGCCCGCGCATTGAGGTCGCTGCGCGATCGCCCCTACGAGTTGCTGCGCGAGCTGGACCGGCGCGCCCGGTCGGCAGCTCAGGGCAAGCAGGACGTGGCGGCGTCCGGCGCCGAATGGGTGGGCATCGCGTTCCGCCTGGGCGGCGAGGCGTTCCTGCTCGCGCGCGAGGAAACGCGTGAGGTCATGGGTTATCCGGCCGCCGTGACGCGCGTGCCGGGCGCAAAGAACTGGATTCGCGGGCTCTCCAACGTCCGTGGCCAGCTGCTGCCCGTCATCGATGTGCGCGCGTTCCTCGGATCGGGCGGGACGAGCGTCACGCGTGCCACCCGGGTGCTGGTCGCCAACCACCGCGAGATCCCCGCCGGACTCGTCGTGGACGAAGTGATGGGGTTCCGCAGGTTCTATGAAAGCGAATTCTCCGCCGACCTTCCGCCGACGCTGCTGCGCTGCGAGAGTTATCTCGCGGGCGCGTTCAAGCGCGGGGCAGAGGTCTGGCCCGTATTCAGCGTGCGAGGACTGCTCGAGAGCCAGCAGTTCCTGCAGGCCGCGGCGTCGTGACGGCCGTGACCAGACAAACCCGAGCCGGGTGCAAAGATGACCAATAGACTCGATGCCGCCAGACTTCAGCCGATCCTGATCCGCGTGGCGCTCGTCGCCGCGGCGCTCGCGGCGCTGGCACTCGTCCTGCAATGGCAAATCGTCGGCCGGCAGTCCGGCCGCGACGCTCAGGTGGCCGCGCTCGCCGCACTCTCGCAGGGCATGCCGCTGCAGGCGGGGGCCGCCCTGCGCGGGTCCGAGCCGGCTTTCGACGCCCTCGGGACCTCGCGCGCGCGGCTCGACACCTTCGTGAAGGGCGCCGATCCGTCGGGCGCCGGTCTACCCGGTGACCGGTCGGCCTGGCTCGCGATGCTGGAGCAGTCGCAGGCGGTCCTGGACGGTCGCGCGGCGGCGATCGACACACGCCGGGCGCTTGCCGCAGTGCGCGAACTCACGCCGCAGGTCCTGGCGGCCACCGCCAACGTCGCAAGGGCGATGGGTCCGACGCGTCCCGAGGCATTCAATCGCCAGCTCGACCGCTTCGAGCTGCGCGCCCAGGCGATCGAGCAGGACCTCGCGGCGCTGGCCGACGGGACGGCGGCCGTCGAGGTGGCGTCCCACCGGCTGGCGGGGAGCCTCGAGTACATGGGCCAGGTCGTGGGCGGCCTCGTCGGCGACAGCAACCCGCTCGGCATCGTGGCGGCGCAGGGCCAGGCTGCCGAGGCGGCGCGGCTGCTCGCCGCCGTGTTCCGCGGTGAGCAGGAGCAGGTGCGCGCGGTGATCGCGCTCGGCGACTCGCTGGAGCAGATGCAGGCGGCGGGCAATGCGCTGGTCGAGAGCGGGGCCATGGCGGCCGCCGGCCTCGCCAGCCTGGAATCGGCCCCTGCCACCGGACCGAAGGCCTGGCTCGCAAGCCCGTGGTTGCCGGTCGCGCTCCTGGTGGCCGCCCTCGCGGCCCTGGCCCTGCTCGCCGTCGTGCAGCGCTCGCTCGCCACGTCGCGTCGCGCATCCGACCTGCAGGCCCAGCAGAACGAGCGCAACCAGCAGGCGATCCTGCGGCTGCTCGACGAACTCTCGAGCCTCGCCGACGGCGACCTCACCGTGCAGGCGACGGTCACGGAGGACATCACCGGAGCCATCGCGGACTCGATCAACTACGCGATCGATGCGCTGCGCGAGCTGGTGACCACCATCAACGACTCCGCCATCAAGCTCGATGCCGCGACGCGCCAGACCCAGGCGCTGTCCACGCACCTCGCCAAGGCGTCCTCCGGCCAGTCGAAGCAGATCGCCTCTGCCTCGGAGTCGATTGCCGCGATGGCGGCCTCGACCGAGGAGGTCTCCGGCAATGCCGAGCGCTCGGCCGACGTCGCGCGCCACTCCGTGGACATCGCGCACAAGGGCGGCGACGCGGTGCGCCGCACGATCGACGGCATGAATGCGATCCGCGAGAACATCCAGGAAACCTCGAAGCGCATCAAGCGCCTGGGCGAGAGCTCGCAGGAAATCGGCAACATCGTGGAGCTCATCAACGACATCGCCGAGCAGACCAACATCCTGGCGCTGAACGCCTCGATCCAGGCGTCCATGGCAGGCGAGGCGGGACGCGGCTTCGCGGTAGTGGCCGACGAGGTGCAACGCCTCGCCGAGCGGGCCGCGAACGCCACCAAGCAGATCGAGGTGCTGGTGCGCACCATCCAGGCGGACACCAACGAGGCGGTCGTGTCGATGGAGCGCACCACGACCGACGTCGTGGGTGGGGCGCTGCTCGCGGAGAACGCGGGTGCCGCGCTCGAGGAAATCGAGCAGGTATCGAACCAGATCGCGAGCCTGGTGCAGAACATTTCCGCGAGCTCCCGCCAGCAGGCAACGTCATCGCAGAGCGTCTCGCGCAACATGCAGGTGCTGCGCGAGATCAGTTCGCAGACGGCGGAGAGCACGACGGCGACGTCCGCGTCGATCGGCAAGCTGGCCGAGCTGGCGGCGCAGCTGCGCAAGTCGGTGACGGGTTTCCGCCTGCCGGAGGGCTCGGGCGTGAGCGTGAGCGGCGAGTATCCGGTGCTCAGGCCCGAGGCGCTCGCGGCCGACGAAGTCGAGCGGCTGCGCCGCGTCGGCGGCGGGGCGGGCTGACGATGCGGAACGCCCGCAGGTGAACACCGTGACCATGCCGGCCGCGGCTCCCGACGAAGCGAACGCCTCGCTGCAGCTGGTCGTGCGCGAGGTCGCGGTCGAGCTGAACGAGGCGCGGGCGGCGCTCGAGGCATTTTCCGAGCAGACCACCGACCGCGCGGCGCTGCACCGGTTCACCACGCACCTGCACCAGGCGCGCGGCGCGCTCCGCATGGCGGAGGCGTACGGCGGGTCGCTGCTCGGCGAGGAGATGGAGCTGGTCGCCGCCTACCTCGATGGCCAGGGTCGCGACGGCAAGGTGGACGTCGACGGGCTCGACGCGCTCATGCGCGCCATGGAGCAGCTGCCGGCGTATGTGGACCGTGTGGCGTCGGGCGGGCACGACGTGCCGCTCGCGCTGCTCCCGCTCCTGAATGACCTGCGGGCGGTACGTGGCGGCGCGCTGCTCTCGGAGGGGACGCTGCTGCTCCTCAACCTGCGCTCGGACGAGCCTGCGCACCCGGCCGGCGACGCGCAGTCCGCGGCACCGGTGGTCGAACTCGCGAGGCGCCTGCGCCCGAGGTTCCAGCTGGCGCTGCTCGGCTGGATCCGCGGCGAGCACGTCGTCGAGGCCCTGGGCGCGCTCGCGGACGTCGCGCACCAGTTCGAGGCCGCCGCGAGCGCGCAGGCGCTGTTCCAGCTCTGGTGGGTGGCTGGCGCCGTGGTCGAGGCCCTGCAGGAAGGCGGTATCGACGGCAACGTCTCGGTGAAGCGGCTGCTCGGAAACGTCGACCGCGAGATCAAGCGCCTGCACGATCAGGGCGAGCATCGCTATGCGGATTCGCCGCCGGTCGAGTTGCTGAACAACCTGCTTTTCTACGTCGCGCGCTCGACGAGTTCAGGCCCTCGCGTATCGGGCGTGCGCCGCTCGTTCAGTCTCGATGAGGTGCTGGCTGCGGACGAGCGGGTCGACAGCGGGCCCGAGACGCTCTCGGCGCCGAGCGTGCGGTTGATGAAGACGGTCGCCGCCGCGATCCGCGAGGACCTGACGCACGTCAAGGACGTGCTGGACATCTTCGTGCGCCGTGGCGGGACGCAGCTCGACGAACTCGTGCCGCAGCTCGAGATGCTGCGCAAGATCAGCGACACGCTCGGCGTGCTGGGACTCGGCGCACTCAGGGACCGCGTGCAGGGCGAGATCGAGTCGCTGATGCGCATCGTCGAGCGACGCGAGCCGCCGGGCGACGCCGCGCTGCTCGACATCGCCTCGGCGCTGATCGAGGTCGAGGACTCGCTCGATGCCCAGCTGGTGAGGCTGATCCTGCCGGGCGCGGGCCGGACGCCGACCGAGCCCGGCGAGCCCACCGACGAGGACTTCCGGCACGTCCAGGACGCCGTGCTGCGCGAGTGCATCGTCAACATGGCGCGCATCAAGGAGGCGGTCACCCAGGCGCTGGGCGCGCCGTCGGAGGCGCAGGGACTCGACCAGGTGCCGCAGCTGGTGCGCGGCATCACGGCGGGGCTGCTCATGCTCGGCAGGCAGCGGGCCGTCGAGGCGATGGAGGGCGTCGGTCGCGCACTCGCGGCCATCGTCCGCCCGGACGCGAACGCCCTCGCGCCGCAGCGGCTCGACCGGCTCGCGGATGCGATCGTCGCGATCGAGTACTACATGGAAATGCTCCAGGCGGGGCGTCCGGATCCCTGGCATGTGCTGGAGAATGCGGAGTCCTGCCTCGCGGACCTCGACCAGCCCGCGTCGAAGGTCGTCTCGCTGCGGCCCTCGCGCGCGGAGGAGGCCGAAGGTCCGCCCCCGGTCGAGGCCGGGACGCCGGAAGTCGCGGCTGCGCCCGCGGAGGCGACCACGGCCGCTGCACATGTGCCCGCGGAGGCCGCGACGCCCGTTTCTGAGGCGGCGTCCACCGTCGACCCGGAGTTCCTGCAGCTCTTCGTGGAGGAGGCGCGCGAGAACATCCTCATGCTCCGGGAGCTGTTCCCGCAGTGGGAGTCGAATCCGCTCGACGCCGGCGCGCTGCGCGACCTGCGCCGTGTGTTCCACACGCTCAAGGGCAGCGGCCGCATGGTCGGCGCGCGTCGCGTGAGCGAATTCTCGTGGAGCGTCGAGGGCATGCTGAACCGGGTCATCAGCCAGACCCTGCAACGTTCGCCGGAGATCGTGGCCGTGGTGCGCGACGCCGTGGCGGCGATGCCGATGCTCGTGGACGAACTCGAAGGCGGGCGCGAGGCCCCCGTCGACGTGGCAGCGATCGCCGCGAGGGCAGACACGCTGTCCGGGCGCGAGGCCACGGCAGTGCCGCCGGCGCCTGTCGTCCAGGCCGCCGCGCGAGAGCCTGCCGCGGAGCACGTCGTGGCGGCCGAGCCGGCCGAGATGCCGGAGCCGGCCGGCATGGACCCGGTACTGCGCGACATCTTCCGCAAGGAGACGGCGGGCCACGTCGGCGTCGCACGCGACTTCATCGCGCGCTGCGCGGAGTCGGTCCCGCCCTATGCCGTGACCGAGGCGCTGTACCGCGCCTGCCACACGCTGAGCGGCATCGCCAAGACCGCGGGTGCCCGGCAGGGCATCAAGGTCGCCGAACCGATGGAGCACTACGTCCGCAAGATCCATGACAACGGTCGTGGCCTTCCCGAGGAAGGACTCCTGCTGCTGCGCGACACCGTGCGCAGCCTCGAGAACGTGGTTGCACACGTCGAGGAAGACACCGGCTTCTTCCCGGACCACGGCAGGTTGATCGCGGGCTGGCATGCACTCGAGCGGGCGCTCGATGCGGAACTGGCGCGGCTCGCGGACGCGGGTGAGCGCACCGTCGGCGAAGCCTGGGCGCGGGAGACGCAGGATGAGGTGCAGGAAGCGCCGTCGCCGTCCGTGCCCGAGCACGAACCGACCGAGCCTGACCTGCTCATGCCCGAGCTGCCACCGGACATGCGGCTGCCTCTGGAGGCCGCGTTCGCTCCGCCGGCGCCGGAGGCCGAGCCGGCCGATGCCGTGGCGACAGTCGCCGAGGCGGAGCCGGAGCCGGATTTCGACGCCGACATCGCGGCGATCTTCGGCGAGGAGGCGACCGAGCTGCTCGAGCTGGCCGATTCCTCGCTGGCGAGCTGGACGGCGGACCGCGCGGACCGCGGCCGCATCACGGAACTGAAGCGCGTCCTGCACACGCTGAAGGGTGGCGCGCGCATGGCCGGCATCCGCGCCATGGGTGACCTGAGCCACGAGGTGGAGTCCTTCCTGGCTACGCTCGAATCGGGCTCGATCGCGGCGGACGAAGCTGCGATCGACGTGCTTCAGGCCGCCCTGGACGAGCTGCATCACATGCGGGAGTTCGCCAACGCGGGACATCCCATCGCGCAGGCGCGCGAGCTGATCGAGCGGGTCCGCGCCGTCGCCGCGGCGTCGGTGGCGCAGGAACCAGCGGAAGTCGCGCCGCTGGCGCTCCAGGCTGCGCCGCCTGCCGCGGAGATCGTCTCTGTGATCGCCGATGTCGCGGAGTTGCCCGAAGTTGCCGCGCCCACCGAAGAGTACGTGGTGTCGCCACCCGTCGAGGAATTCCCTGCGCCCGAACCCGAGGCGACGCAAGCCGCATCGCTGGAACCCACGGCCGTGGAGACGGAATTCGCGGCCGAGGCGCAGGCGACCGAAGCAGCGGAATTCGGCGCCGCCGAGCCGGAAGCAGTCGCCGGTACAGAAGCATTCGAGGCCGTCGAGGCCGCCGCCGAGCCGCCGGCCACGCCGTTCGTGCTGCCGGGCCGCGAGCCGGTGCCGGCCCCGGAGCGTCACGAGCTGGCGCGCGTGAGCGCCGGGCTCCTGGACGAACTGCTGAACAACGCGGGCGAAGTGAGCATCTTCCGCGCCCGGGTCGAGCAGCAGATGACCTCGGCGGAATTCAATCTCGCCGAGCTCGGCCGCACCGTGATCCGGCTGCGCGAGCAGTTGCGCAAGCTCGAACTCGAGACCGAGGCGCAGATCCTCTTCAAGCACCAGGCCGAGACGCAGGGCCGCGCGGACTTCGATCCGCTCGAGCTCGATCGCTATTCGACCATCCAGCAGCTGTCGCGGGCGCTCGCCGAGTCGGTGAGCGACGTCGCGAGCATCGAGAGCCTGCTCGGCAACGTGAACCGGGACGGCCAGAACCTGCTGCAGCAGCAGGGCCGCATCATCGCCGAACTGCAGAACGGCCTGATGCGCACGCGCATGGTGCCGTTCCAGCGGCACGCGCAACGGCTGACGCGCCTGGTGCGCCAGGCCGCGCAGGAAACCGGCAAGAAGGCGGACCTCGCGATCGAAGGCGGCTCGGGCGAGATCGACCGGCAGGTGCTGGAGCGCATGCTGCCGCCGTTCGAGCACATGCTGCGCAACGCGGTCGTGCACGGCATCGAGCGTCCCGAGGATCGGCTCGCGCGCGGCAAGGCGGAGACCGGCAGGATCGCCGTGCGCCTGCAGCGCGAGGGCGCCGAGGTCGTGATCACGGTCGAGGACGACGGCGCGGGCCTCGACATCGATGCCATACGCGCCAAGGCGCGACAGATGGGGCTGCTGCGGCCGGAGCAGGAGCTGACGGACGAGGAAGCGCTGCAACTCGTCCTCGAGCCCGGATTCTCGACCGCGCGGCGCCTCACCCAGCAGGCCGGGCGCGGTGTGGGCATGGACGTCGTCGCGACGGAGGTGAAGAGGCTGGGGGGCGGGCTGTTCATCGAGTCCTCGCCCGGCCGCGGCGCGCGCTTCACGATCCGCCTGCCGTTCACGCTCGCGATCACGCAGGCGCTCATCGTTCGCATACACGACGAGTTCTACGCGCTGCCCGTCGCGACGGTCGAGGGCGTGGCGCGCATCTCCTCGCTGGAGGTGCGCGCGCACCTCGCCGAGGACCATCCGACCTTCGAGTACGGCGGACACCCGTTCCGCTTCCAGCACCTCGGCACGTTCCTCGGCAGCGGTCCGTCCGAACTGCCGGAGACCGAGGCCGCGGTGCCGGTGATCCTGGTGCGTGCCGGCGAGCACTCGACGGCGCTGGTGACGGACGAGCTCATCGGCAGTCGCGAGATCGTCGTCAAGTCCGTCGGCCCGCAGGTCGCCTCGGTGCGCGGCATCTCGGGCGCGACGATCCTGGGTGACGGCCGCATCGTCATCATCCTCGACATGGGGGCGCTGGTTCGCTCCGAGTGGCGCAGCCGCGCCGCCGACGTCTCGGTGCGCCCCACGCGCGACGACCGGATCTTCGCGCTGGTCGTGGACGACTCGATCACGGTGCGCCGCGTCACGCAGCGGTTCCTGGAACGCAACGGGATGCGCGTCATGACGGCGAAGGACGGCGTCGAGGCGATGGCGCTGCTGCAGGAACACACACCGGACGTGATGCTGCTCGACATCGAGATGCCGCGCATGGACGGCTACGAAGTGGCCTCGCACGTTCGCAACGACGCCCGGCTCGCCGACATCCCGATCATCATGATCACCTCGCGCGTGGGCGACAAGCATCGCGCGCGCGCGATCGAGCTCGGCGTGGACGATTACCTCGGCAAGCCGTACCAGGAGAGCCAGCTGCTGGACGCCATCGAACCGCTGGTGCTGGCGCGCCGCCGCCAGCTCTCATGAGGAACGGCTGACGATGCACACCGCGCCGGATGAGACCTACTGCCTGCTGGTGCCGCTCGCGGAGGAGCGCCTGCTGGTGCCGCGCGCCTGCGTCACCGAGGTCATCAACTACCAGGCGCCGGCGCCGATGGAAGGCGCGCCGCCCTGGTACCTGGGCACGATCGCCTGGGGCGGGCGCCGCGTCCCGCTGGTGTCGTTCGAAGCGGCCTGCGGCCGCAATCCGCCGCGTGCCAGTGGCCGCACCCGGCTCGTGGTGATGCAGGCCATCACGGGCGAGATTCCGGAAGGACACTTCGCGGTCCTGACCCAGGGCTTTCCGCAGCTCGTGCGCCTGAGCCCGGACGTGATCCACGCCGACGACTCACGCACGTTTGGCGAGCGCAGCCCCGTCATCTGCCAGGTGCGGATGGTGAACGAGTACCCGCTCATTCCGGACTTCGAGAGCATCGAGCGGATGATCGTGGAAGAGACCCGCGCCGCCTGAGCTGCGGACGAAGGGACGCGGGCCAGGCTTCGCCGCACCTCTGCCGGTCGATCAGTTCGGCAGTGCGCTGCAATACCCCAGCGCGTGGAAGGTCCGGATCAGGTCCCGATGGTTGAACGCCGTTGCCGCGGACTGGAAGCCGTTCCGCTTCAGCTTGCCCTCGAGAATCAGCCTGGCGGCCTCCGCGCAGACCTCGCCGGTCCAGGTATACGCGGCGGACAGGTTCATCACGTAGCTCGTCGTCTTCGTGCGGCTCTGGCCATGCACCACGATGACGCCGCGCTGCACGTCCGGGTGATCCTTGGGCGGCTCGCCGGTGCTGATCTGTGCACCGATGGCGTTCGTGAGCGCCTCCCGGCCGGCCTGGTCGAGCCCGGGGGCCTGTGCGTTGAAGGCGTGGATGGCCTGCAGGATCGGATCGATCATGTGTTCGCCAATGGCAGTGAGTACCTTGCAGTTGCGGACGCGACCCTTGAGCCACACCGGTTCGCAGGCACCGCCCCAGGGCAGCGCGCGCAGCCTGGCGCTGCGATAGGGCACGAAGACGTCGTGCGCGACGTCGTTCGGCCAGGCCTTGTACTCGTTCTGTTCGAGGTAGTACTGCGAGGTGTCGTTGCACACCATGCGCAGGAACGACTTGGTCGAGGCTTCCGACGGCAGGCCGTTGTCGACCTGGTACAGGATGTCGAGCGAATCGATCTCGGGATCCTCCAGCACGACTTCCGCGGCCAGCGCGCCCGCGGCCCACATGAACGAGGTGGCCGGGGCCAGCAGCAGTCCCCTGGCCGCGAACCTGGCGCCGAACTTGTCGGCGATCGCGCGCGTCCAGTCCTGCTCTCCGGTCGTGTCGACGTAGTGGCAATTCGCCTCGAGGGCAGCCTCGACCACCGGCCACGCGACCTGCATGAATGGCCCGGCGACGTTGATCACCACGCTGCATTTCCTGAACACCGGGAGCAGCGTCGCGACGCTGTTATCCACCGCGATGACTTCGGCATCGAGCTTCCAGGCATCCGAGCCCAGGCGCTCGCGCACCACGGCCAGCGCCGTGTCCAGCTTGTCCTTGCTGCGGCCGGCGAAATAGAAGGGCATCCGCCGGTTGGCCAGAGATTCGGCGACCAGCTTGCCGGTGTAGCCGTTGGCGCCGTAGATGATGACCTTGCGTTCGAGTGACATGTCGTTGTCCCGTGGGAATGTTCGGATTGTGGTTCAGCGCGCCTCGGTATGCACCGCGCCGGGATTGGATTCGAGCGCCTCGACCAGGAAGCGGTCCTGTGGCTTTTCCGAGGCGGTCTTCGGGATCTGGTTCAGCACCTGGACGTAGCTGGGCACGAAGTTCGCCTCGAGCTTCTGTCGACACTGGCGATACAGGCCCTGCACATCGAACGCGGCCAGGTCCGGATCCTTCGGGACGACCGCCGCCACGACGTCCTTTTCCCCGGGCACGCCGTTGGCCGACGGAATGCCATAGACGTAGACGTCGTCGACCTCGGGCAACTCGGCAATCGCTTTCTCGATGAAGGCGGCATTGATGAAGTCGCCGTTGCGGCGGATGCCGCTGCCCATGCGGTACTGGAAGAAGATCCAGCCGTCCTGGTCCTCGACCACGACGTCGCCCATGTGCAGCCAGCCGCCCGCGCACTTCTTCGCGGACGCCTCTGGATTGCGGAAGTACTCGACGACGTAGGGCGAGCCATTGGCTTCCTGGAACAGCAGTTCGCCTGGCACGCCGCGCGGGACTTCGCGCCCCTGCTCGTCGACGATCTTGTGCTTCAGGGAAGGAATCGTCTTGCCGATGCTGCCAACGGGTCCGACGCCGATGGGCTTGAAGGTCATGCCGCCCTCGGCGGCGCCGTAGAACTCGAGGATCTGGACGTTGAAGCGCCGCTCGAAGTTCTCCCAGATGGCGGCCGGCATCCCGGCCGAGCACACGAAGCGGACCGGGTTGTCGGCGTCATCCGGCCGCTGCGGCTCGCTGTAGAGGGCGGTCGTCATGCCGCCGAGCAGGTTGAACGTCGTGCAGCCGTGCTTGCGCGTGATGTCCCAGAGCCGGGATTTCGTGAACTTGCGCGACAGGACGCAGGGCGTGCCGCTGACGAGGCTCGCGCCCAGGGTCAGTATCTGCGCATTGGCGTGCGTCAGCGAAAGTCCGGAGTATGGCTTCTCGTCCGCCTTCCAGCCGCAGAGCATCGGAATGCGCGCGGCAGTCTCCACCCAGCGGAAATGCAGATTCAGGATCGCCTTCGGATCCCCGGTCGTTCCCGACGTGAACAGGAGCTGCATCGGCGTGTCCGCCATTGCGGGCGTAAACGGGCCGGCGGGCACCGCAGCCTTCATCAGCGACGCGTAGGGCGTCGTCCACTCGGGAAGGCGCCCGGCGCCTTCCTGGGTCTCGAGCCCGATGACCCAGGTGAGCCCAGGTACCCGGGAACGGATCTCCGCGAGGCTTCCCATAGCGTAGTCCGCGGCGATCACGCCACGGCACTCCGCGTGCGACAGCATGAACACCAGCTTGTCGCCGCGGACGCGCGGGTCGATCGGCACGAACACGGTGCCGGTCAGGGAGGCGGCGATCATGGCCTCGACGAACTCGGGGTGGTTCGCCATCAGCAGCGCAAAGTGCTGTCCCGGCTCGAGGCCGCGATCCCGCAGCCCCTGCGCCAGGCGACGGCCGTTGTCCCAGAGCTGCCGGTAGGTCCGGACCTCGTCCGCGAATCCGGCGCCGACGTCCACGGTGAGAATCGGCCGGTCCGGTGCCTTCGCGGCCCAGTCGGCGATCAGTTCGCACAGGACTGGAATCTTGGTCCCGGTCATCGCTCAGCCCTCGCGGGACAGGATCGTGACCACGGTCGCTGCGGCGTCGAGTCCGATGGCTCCGCCGCCGTTGTGCGCGAGCCCGATGCGCGCGCCCTCGACCTGTCGCTGCCCGGAGCGACCCTGCAGCTGCTCCGTCAGCTCGACGATCTGCGCGCAACCGGTGGCGCCCACCGGATGTCCCTTGCGCAGCAGGCCGCCGGACGTGTTGACGGGAACGCGCCCGCCGAGGCGTGT
>Ga0209253_10002483_pt1 | contig 16345 bp, 10 predicted proteins | sample FrelakmetBRP12BR_FD_187145 | JGI IMG/M metagenome (GOLD analysis project Ga0209253, IMG submission 187145) | Freshwater lake sediment microbial communities from the University of Notre Dame, USA, for methane emissions studies - BRP12 BR (SPAdes)... | ecosystem: Environmental > Aquatic >...
GGCCCAATACGCCGGCAAGGTGCTGGAAGAGGTGGCGGGCGACCTGATCCGCACGACATTTTACGAGGCGGTGAACGAGAAGGGCCTGAAGCCTGCGGGCGGACCGGACATCCAGCCCAAACACATGGATCGCGGCAAGGACTTCGAGTACACCGCCACGTTCGAGATTTATCCGGAAATCAAGCGACTCGAGATCAAGGGCGTGCGCATTGAGCGCCCGGTTGTGACGGTCAGCGAGGAAGACGTGAACCGTACGATCGATTCCCTGCGTCGGCAGCGTGTGGGCTGGAACCCGGTGGAACGTACCGCCGCCAATGAAGACCGTGTGCTGATCGATTTCCAGGGCATGCTGGACGGCGTGCCGTTCGAAGGCGGAGAGGCCAAGGATTTTCCGCTGGTGCTGGGCAACAACACGCTGATTGAAGGTTTCGAGTCTGGTCTGATCGGCGCGCGCGCCGGTGAAAGTCGCACGCTCGACGTCACCTTTCCGGCGGATTATCGCAATACCAGCCTCGCCGGCAAGAAAGTGCAGTTTGCCGTAACGGTAAAGCAGGTCAATGAACCGGTGTTGCCGGAAGTAAATGATGAGTTCGCGCGCGCGCTGGGCGTGGCGGACGGAAAAATCGAAACCTTGCGCCGCGAAGTACGCGCGAACCTGGAGCGCGAGCTGGCCGAGCGTGTGCGCCGTGAGCTGCGCGAGCAGGTGTTCAAGGCCGTGATCGAGGCCAACCCGCTCGATGTGCCTAAGGCGCTGGAGAAGTCCGAAATCGAGCATCTCATCCAGACAAGCCGCGCGAACCTCGAGGCCCAGGGGATGCCCGGAAATCAGCTGCCTGGCGATCCGCAACTGTATGCCGAGCAGGCACGCAAGCGCGTCACGCTCGGCCTGATTCTCGCCGAGATGGTGAAAGCGAAGAGCTTGACTGTCGACACTCAGCTTGTGCGCGCGCGCATCGAGGAACTTGCGGCCGGTTATGACAATCCGCAGGAATTTATTGACTGGCATTACGCCGATCGCAAGCGGCTCGCGGAGATTGAATCCAAGGTGATGGAGGATCAGGCGGTGGAGCTGCTGCTCGCCACTGCCACCGTGGCGGACAAGCCCATGTCCTTCCAGGAACTGATGCGGCCGGGACAGCAGGCCGCCTGACACACAGCATGCCTATGCAAAGGAATACTGGAATGAATGATCAGATGCAGGATGGCGGCGCACTCGACACGCGCAATCTCGGGCTTGTTCCGATGGTGATCGAGACCACCGGCCGCGGCGAGCGCGCGTACGATATCTACTCGCGCATGCTCAAGGAACGTGTGGTTTTCCTGGTCGGGCCGGTTGAGGACCACATGTCCAACCTGATCGTCGCGCAGTTGCTGTTCCTGGAATCGGAGAACCCGGACAAGGACATTCATCTTTATATTAATTCCCCGGGCGGGGCGGTTACCGCCGGGCTGGCGATCTACGACACCATGCAATACATCAAGCCGGATGTGAGCACGGTCTGTATCGGCCAAGCGGCCAGCATGGGTGCGCTGCTGCTCACAGGCGGCGCCAAGGGCAAGCGTTTCTGCCTGCCGCATGCGCGCATGATGGTTCATCAGCCGCTGGGCGGCTTTCAGGGCCAGGCCACGGACATCGAAATCCATGCCCGCGAAATACTGCGGGTGCGCGAACGCCTCAATACCATCATGGTCAAACATACTGGCAGGACCATGGAACAGATCGAGCAGGATACCGACCGCGATTACTTCCTGGACGGCACCGAAGCGGTGAATTTCGGCCTCATTGATACGGTTATAGAGAAGCGCACCTGACCTGGAATATGGTTATTTTTATGCAGGCATGCCTTCCTTATATGCTATAAATAATACCAGGGACAGCTTGAAAAGCATGCGCGGACAGGGCATTTTGTCCTAGAGGCCACACGAACGAGGACCAGATGGCAGACGACAATCACAACGATCGAGGCACCGGAAAGGGCGAAAAGCTTCTCTATTGCTCGTTCTGCGGCAAGAGCCAGCATGAGGTGCGCAAGCTCATCGCCGGCCCGTCGGTGTTCGTGTGCGACGAATGCGTCGAGTTGTGCAATGACATCATCCGCGAAGAGGTGCAGGAGGAGCAGAATGCCGCGGCGACGCGCAGCAAGTTCCCCGTGCCCCAGGAGATCTGCAAAATCCTAGACGAGTATGTGATCGGTCAGCCGCGCGCCAAGAAGATCCTGTCGGTCGCCGTCTACAATCACTACAAGCGCATCGAGAACGAAGGCAAGATCGGCGAAGTCGAGATCTCGAAAAGCAATATCCTGCTGATCGGTCCGACCGGCTCGGGCAAGACCCTGCTGGCCGAGACCCTGGCGCGGCTGCTGAATGTGCCGTTCACCATTGCCGATGCCACCACTCTCACCGAGGCCGGCTACGTCGGCGAGGACGTGGAGAACATCATCCAGAAACTGCTGCAGAAATGCGATTACGACGTCGAGAAGGCGCAGCGCGGCATCGTGTACATCGACGAGATCGACAAGATCTCGCGCAAGTCCGACAACCCGTCCATCACCCGTGACGTCTCGGGCGAAGGCGTGCAGCAGGCGCTGCTCAAGCTTATCGAGGGCACGGTCGCCTCGGTGCCGCCCCAGGGCGGGCGCAAGCACCCGCAGCAGGAATTCCTGCAGGTCGACACGCGCAATATCCTGTTCGTCTGCGGTGGCGCATTCTCCGGCCTGGAGAAGGTCATCCAGCAGCGCTCTGAAAAGGGCGGCATCGGTTTCGGCGCTGACATCAAGAGCAAGAGTGCCAGCAAGAAGGTCAGCGAGATGCTGCGGTCGGTCGAGCCGGAAGATCTCATCAAGTTTGGGCTGATCCCGGAATTCGTCGGGCGCCTGCCGGTGATTGCGGTGCTGGATGAGCTGGACGAGACGGCGCTGGTGCGCATTCTCACCGAACCCAAGAACGCGCTGACTCGTCAGTACCAGAAGCTGCTCAAGCTTGAAGGCGTTGATCTCGAGATCCGGCCAGACGCGCTCGCGGCCGTTGCCAAGCGTGCCATGGAACGCAAGACCGGGGCACGCGGTCTGCGCTCGATCCTGGAGCATGCCCTGCTCGACACCATGTTCGACCTGCCCTCGCTCGAAGGCGTGAAGAAGGTGGTGGTGGAGGAGGCGGTGATCCTGGAGGGTGCCAAGCCGCTTCTGATCTATGGTGAAGAAGGCGAAACTGCCAAGCGTGCCGCGAATCGCACCTGATTACAGTCCCGCATTTGTGTCGCAATGTCAGGTATTTCTCTCCCGAGAAATACCTGACTATTGAAATCAACATAAGCTGCCTCCATACTCAGAAAATGGCTATGCTCGCAAGAGTTGAGCCATTTTCGATCCAGCTATTTCATTCTATTAAGCGGGGATGAAATACTGAATTCCAGACCGACACCGGCTTGTGAGCCGTATCGTTGGCGAACCGCCAAAACGAGGTATGAATCCGATGGCCAATGAAGAGAAATCCCTGACACCCGCAGCGTCTTTGACATTGCCGGTGTTGCCGCTGCGCGACGTGGTGGTGTTCCCGCACATGGTCATTCCGCTGTTTGTCGGCCGCAAGAAATCAATCACCGCGCTGGAGCGCGCCATGGAGTCGGGCAAGCAGATCATGCTGGTGGCGCAGATGAGCGCCTCCGATGACGATCCGACGCCCGAGCAAATCCATCGCATCGGCACGGTCGCGAGCATCCTGCAATTGCTCAAATTACCAGACGGGACTGTGAAAGTTCTGGTCGAAGGTGAGCAGCGCGCCGAGGTCCAGCAGTTTACCGAAACCGAAGACAGCTTCACGGCGCTCGTGAACATGGTTGAGCCGGTCCCGGTTGAAGACATCGAAGGCGAGGCGCTGATGCGCTCGGTGCTGGCTGAGTTTGACCAGTACGTGAAGCTGAACATGAAGATCCCGCCGGAGATCCTGACCTCGCTTGCCGGTATCGACGAGCCGGGCCGGTTGGCGGATGCGATCGCCGCACACCTGTCACTCAAGATCGAAGACAAGCAGAAAATCCTTGAGATGCGCCACACGCGTGAGCGCCTTGAACACATTCTCGGCGTCATGGAGTCTGAAATCGACCTGTTGCAGGTTGAAAAGCGTATCCGCGGGCGCGTGAAACGTCAGATGGAGAAGAGCCAGCGCGAGTACTACCTGAACGAGCAGATGAAGGCCATCCAGAAGGAGCTGGGTGAGATCGAGGACGGCCCGAACGAGGCCGAGGAACTGAACAAGAAAATCGAAAAGGCCGGCATGCCCAAGGAGGCGCGCGAGAAGGCCGACGCGGAGCTCAAGAAACTCAAGATGATGTCGCCGATGTCGGCCGAGGCCACCGTAGTGCGCAACTACATCGACTGGCTGGTGAACGTGCCGTGGAAGAAGCGCTCCAAGATACGCAAGGATCTGTCCGAGGCCGAGAAGATTCTTGAGGCCGATCACTATGGCCTGGAAAAGGTCAAAGAGCGCATTCTTGAGTACCTCGCTGTGCAGCAGCGGGTGAACAAGCTCAAGGGTCCGATTCTTTGCCTGGTCGGTCCGCCCGGTGTCGGCAAGACCTCGCTTGGCCAGTCCATTGCACGCGCCACGAACCGCAAGTTCGTGCGCATGTCGCTCGGAGGCGTGCGTGACGAAGCCGAGATTCGTGGTCACCGGCGCACCTATATTGGTTCACTGCCCGGCAAGATCATCCAGAACATGTCCAAGGTGAAGGTGCGCAATCCGCTCTTCATGCTGGACGAAGTGGACAAGATGGCCATGGATTTCCGTGGCGATCCGTCCTCCGCGCTGCTCGAGGTGCTCGACCCGGAGCAGAACCATGCATTCAGCGATCATTACCTGGAAGTGGACTACGACCTCTCGGATGTGATGTTTGTGGCGACTTCCAACAGCCTCAATATTCCGGCACCGCTGCTTGATCGCATGGAAGTGATCCGTCTGGCCGGATACACCGAGGATGAGAAGGTCAATATCGCGATGCGTTACTTGTTGCCAAAGCAGCGCAAGAACAACGGCCTGCAGGAGAGCGAAGTCACGATGGGCGAGGCAGTGGTGCGCGACATCGTGCGCTTCTATACGCGTGAGGCTGGCGTACGCAGTCTGGAGCGTGAGATTTCCAAGGTGTTCCGCAAGGTTGCGAAGGTATTGCTGCTCGACAAAAAGCTCAAGACCGTGGAAGTCACGCCTGAGAATCTGGGCAAGTATCTAGGCGTGCAACGCTACCGTTATGGCGTGGCCGAGCAGGCCAATCAGGTCGGACAGGTGACTGGCCTCGCCTGGACCGAGGTGGGTGGCGAACTGCTGACTATCGAAGCAGTGATCGTGTCCGGCAAGGGCAAGCTCACCATCACCGGCAAGCTCGGTGACGTGATGCAGGAGTCGATTCAGGCCGCCATGAGTGTGGTGCGCGCGCGCGCCAGCCAGCTCGGCATCCCGACAGACTTCTACCAGAAGCACGACTTCCATGTGCACGTGCCGGAAGGCGCCACGCCGAAGGATGGTCCGAGCGCGGGCGTTGGGATGTGCACGGCCATGGTATCGGCGCTTACCAAAATTCCGGTGCGCGCGGATGTGGCGATGACCGGTGAGATCACGTTGCGCGGTGAAGTGCTGCCAATCGGAGGGCTGAAGGAGAAATTGCTCGCAGCGCACCGTGGTGGCATCAAGATCGTGCTGATCCCGGAGGAAAACCGCAAGGATCTTGCCGAGATTCCGAAGAATATCCTTGATGATCTCGATATCCGTCCGCTCAAGTGGATCGATCAGGTGCTCGAGATGGCGCTGGAGCGCAAGCCGCAGCCCCTGGATGAGAAGCCGGCAGTCCCAGCCGAGGCTGCCAAGCCGGTGGACGACTCGGCGGATGCTAGTCTGATCACCACCCACTGAGAGTATCCAGTTTCTGTCACCGGCTGGCCTTACCGGGCCGGCCGGTTGTCGGACCTGAATCGCGCATTTCTTGACAAGCCCTTCACGCACTGGCTAGATAGCCACGGCATGCGTGTTCCTGTGTTCTCCACACGCCGCTTGATTCATCAACAATAATATCCGCGACCAGGAAATTCGTTTCCGGTTTGTGGATGCCGCCAACACACCACTGGGGATAACGACATGAACAAGGCAGAACTCATCGAGAAGGTGGCGGTTGCCGCCGAACTGAACAAGGCCTCCGCGACACGCGCCGTCGAGGCGGTGCTGGAGAGTATCGCCGCGACGCTCAAGAACGGTGAGCAGGTTACGCTCTCCGGGTTCGGAAACTTTTCCGTGACGACGCGAGCAGCACGCACCGGCCGCAATCCCCGCACCGGCGAATCCATCGCCATCCCGGCGTCGAAAAACCCGAAATTCAAGGCTGGCAAAGGCCTGAAGGATACCGTAAACTAGCGCGGCTTGTGCGACCCGAAGGGGTCGGCTCTTGAAACCCGGAAGGGTTTCCGCTTCCGCCACGTTACGGCGTGTGACGGGGATCTTCGGATCTGCCCCACCCGACGGCCTGAGGAGCCGCCGAGACAAACGAGACGCCAGCCTCAGGCGTCACCTGCAAAATATCGCAGGAAGTAGCATCTACCGGCCTCGGCCGGTGGATGGTCACAGAAATCCCGGCGCACGCCGGGTTGAGTCCTCAGTCAGGCGTGCGCCATTAAATCTACGCAACGTTCGTTGCGTATTCTGGCGTATTCCTGTGTCCCATCAGAATCGGGATAAGAGGATTCAAAGCCGACAACCATGCACCAGTACCCAGTGAGTGCAATTCTCACCCCGCTGACATAGCGGTGACAGCATCAGCCCATGCGCGAGATCGACTTCTTCTCGGGTGTGAAGCGGCTTGAAACGGTGGAATCTGCGAGCCTCAATGCGGATATCCCATCAAGCGTAGTTGCCCATGGTGACGCAAGAAAGCAGTGTTTGAAGCGCCGTTACTAGTAAGGGGCGAAAGAGGCTTGCAGTACTGCGCCCTAACCAAACGGTACGTGGCACATCCGGATGCCGATGTAAGCGATTCGGCAGTATGTCTCGGAGCCACCGGCGTAAAGCTGCCACCTAAAGGCAACGCAAATGGGACAGGTCGAACGGGGTAACCATTGATCAGCTCTCCAGTTGTAACTTTGTAACTGGAGTAGGGCTCAGTCAGCCCGCATGCTCGCCAATGGAAGGATGGGGTCAAAAGCAGAATGCTCAGGGTAATGCCTGAGATATCCGGCTCGATGCCGGAACGTCTGGTAGTCACAGACGGGCAGACGGACCTCAAGCGATGATCCTCGATAGTTTATGCAAACAGGAGCGTGACCGTGACACAGATCGCAGCGATGCGGTCTGTCGGCCCTCAGGTGACTTGGGCAGAACTCGACTGGAAATCCATTCGAGCCCATGTCGCCCGACTTCAAGAGCGAATCTATCAGGCAGCGCGACGCGATGAAATCGGGCGGGTCAGGAGCCTTCAAAAACTTCTGATTCGCTCCTACGCTGCGAAGCTTCTTGCGGTCAGACAGGTCACTCAGGACAACTCCGGCAAACGAACGCCGGGGGTGGATGGGGTGTCCAGTCTCGATCCTGAGGAGCGGCTTACGTTAGCCCAGTCTCTTAGGCTTCGATATCGAGCCAGCGCGGTCCGCCGCGTCTGGATTCCGAAACCCGGAAAACAGGAGAAACGTCCCCTTGGTATTCCTACCATGCGGGACCGTGCGACCCAGGCGCTTGTGAAACTCGCGCTGGAACCGGAATGGGAGGCTCGATTTGAGCCGCACTCATATGGGTTTCGGCCGGGACGCAGCGCTCATGATGCAATTGGAGCAATATTCCATGCGCTGGCCAATAAATCGGCCTACGTGCTGGATGCCGATATCTCGGCATGCTTCGATCGAATATCGCACGATGCATTGCTCGCCAAACTCCAGCTTAAAGGCAAGATGCTCGGACAAATCCGGGCGTGGCTCAAAGCCGGGGCAATGGATGGTGACGTTTTCGTGCATGCACGCGGTGGTACACCTCAAGGGGGAGTTATTTCTCCACTGTTGGCGAACATCGCATTGCACGGCATGGAAACTGAGGTAAAAGGAGGGTTGGTTGACGATCTGAAACGGCATCTTGCCGCCAAGGGTCAAAGACCAACACGCCAAAATGCCCTTCCATCCCTGTCCATCATTCGCTATGCCGACGACTTCGTGGTTATCCATGAATCAGTCGACATCGTGATGATGGCGAAACAATGCATGGAGGGTTGGCTGAAATCAGTAGGTCTCGAACTCAAGCCGGAAAAGACGCGTATCGTGCACACCATGGATCCGTTGAATCAGAATCCTCCAGGATTCGACTTCCTCGGGTTTAACGTGCGGCACTATGCGAAGAAATCAGGTGCGGGTCGGAAACTGCTGATCAAGCCAGCCAAGAAAGGTATCCAGCGTCATCGGAACAATCTTGCAGAACTTCTCCGGAAACTTCGGGGAGCAACGCAAGAGAAGGTAATCAAGGCGCTCAACCCCCGTATACGGGGTTGGTCGAACTATTATCGTCGAGTTGTCTCGAAACAGGCCTTTTCGAAGCTGGACCATCAGCTTCACTGGGTCTTGCGCCGCTGGGCGATGCGCCGACACCCCAACAAAACCGGAAAGTGGACCTTCCATAGGTACTGGTCATACCCGGATACCCGTTGGGAATTCAGTGTGGGGAAACTCGCGCTTCATAAGCATGCTGACACGGAAATCGTGCGGCATGTGAAGGTAGTCGGCAACCGCTCGCCTTTCGATGGGGATATGGCTTACTGGACCGGAAGAGCAATACGGAACAGCAAGTCGTCTCTAGTGGCAAAACTGAAAGCCAAGCAGGCAAACCGTTGTGCGCGGTGCAAGGGGGTCCTGTACTGGAACGATCCGCTAGAAGTTCATCATGCGGATCAAGACAGACAGGATAACCGGTTATCCAGCCTAAGGTTGGTACACCGGCACTGCCACGACGATATTCATCGCGTCATGTACACCTGAAAGTGACGCTGTTGGGTATACCGACAGACACGTAGTTATCTTGTGTACCCCGGCTAGCATTACCGGCCGGGCGCTGATAGAATCGCCGCTCTTTGAAAGGTGGCGAAGGCATCAGCTTGGAGCCGTATGCGCGGAAACACGCACGTACGGTTCGGAGGCGGGCAGGAGGGGGTGACCCCTTCTGGCCAAGCCACCTGTGGGGGATACTTCTCTTAGGTAAAGGGGATTTTCTTAAGGGGATTTCCTCATGGGTGCTTAGCTCAGCGGTAGAGCGTCGCCTTTACACGGCGCTGGTCGGGGGTTCGATCCCCTCAGCACCCACCATAAAGACTTGGAGCGGTAGTTCAGTCGGTTAGAATACCGGCCTGTCACGCCGGGGGTCGCGGGTTCGAGTCCCGTCCGCTCCGCCAAGCATCCCGAGGGCGAGCCTGGTCTCGCCCTTTTCTTTGTCGGCAGGCTGGAGGATCAGCCTGCTGTCGCCGGCAAGGAATGACGATTCGCAACGCCTCGACACACTCACATGCTCACGACCATCAGAGAAAAAACCCAGGGCTGGATCGCTGCGATCATTCTCGGCCTGGTAACCATCCCTTTCGCCCTCTGGGGCATCAATACCTACTTCGAAAGCGGCGGCCGGCTCAATGTTGCCGAAGTGAATGGTGTTGAGATCAGTGTCGATACCTACAAGCGCACGCTTGAGGACCAGCGCCGCTCGCTTCAGCAGACGCTGGGGCGCGCTGTGGATCCGCGCCTGTTTGACACACCAGAATTCCGCCAGCGGGTATTGGACGGCCTCATAGATGAGCTGCTGGTCGCCGCGGATGTCGAAGCGCACGGCTATCGCGTGAGTGATGCCGAACTCAGTCGGCAGATTCGGCTCGCACCCCAGTTTCAGCGCGATGGTCAGTTCGATCCGAAACTGTACGAGGCGCTGCTGCGCAACGCCGGTCTGAATGCCTCCGGGTTTGAGGCCAGGCTGCGGCGCGATGCGCTGTTACGCCAGGCCGAGAGCGGGTTTGCGCAGAGCGCTATCGTCTTGCCCTCAGACATGCAGACGCTGCTCAGGCTGCAGGCGCAACAGCGTGAGGCAACGGTTGCCGTGCTTAAGCCTGCGCGACTGCGTGACCGGGTCAAGATCAGCGCACAGGCGATCGAGCAGGAATACACGGCCAACGCCGAGCGCTACAAGACGCCGGAACGGGTACGCATTGAATACATCCGTCTTGCCGCTGCAGATTTTGCGAAAGATATGCGCGTGAGCGAGGACGAAGTGCGCAAGGCCATGACGGAAGGCGCCGCGAGCGCAGCCGGCAAGGAAGAGCGGCGCGCCAGCCACATTCTCATCAAACTGCAACAGGGCGCGGACGCGCAGGCAGAGCAGGCGGCCATGGCCAAGGCGCAGGACCTGCGCGCCAAGCTGCTGGCCGGCGCGGATTTCGCCACGCTCGCCCGGAAAAACTCCGAGGATCCCGGTTCCGCCGCCCAAGGCGGCGATCTTGGTTTCGTCGCACGCGGCGCGCTCGCGAAGGAATTCGAGCAAGCGCTGTTTGCACTCAAGAAGTCCGGCGAGTTGAGCGCGCCGGTGCGTACCAGCTATGGCCTGCACCTCATCAAGCTCACCGGCGTGAAGGCCCCATCCGCCGCGCCGGCCACGACACGCGCCAAAGTAGAAGCCGAGATCAGGGCACGCAAGGCCGAAGAACGTTTCTTCGAACTGTCGGAGAAATTCCACAATCTCGTCTACGAGCAGACGGACAGCCTCAAACCGGCGGCTGAGTTGTTGGGACTCAAGATCGAAAACAGCGGCTGGTTCACGCGCGCCGGTGGCGGCAGCGGACTTGTCGCCGAGCCCAAGGTCATCGAGGCGGCATTCGATCCGGAAGTACTGGGTCAGGGGCGCAACAGCAGCACCATCGAGGTGGGTCGGAACACGCTGGTCGCGTTGCGTGTCGCGGCGCACGAGCCGCGCAGCCTTCGGCCGCTCGCCGAGGTGCGTCCCGAAATTGAAAAGACACTGCTGGCCAGCGCCATGCAGGCCGAGGCCGAGCGGCTGGCCCAGGAAGCGCTCGGCAAGTTGCGCGCGGGCGAGGCTTTCGAGGGCGTGGCCCGGCAATACGGGATGGACGCGCAGGCACCGCGACTGTACGCGCGCAAGGCGGCTGGTACCGATGCGCAACTGCTCAGCGCGCTCTTCAAGACGGCGTATCCTGAGAGCGGCAAGCAGGTGTACGGCAGCGCCGTACTGGCGGATGGTGCGGTGGCGGTGTTTGCGCTCAAGCGCGTGACGGAGCCGGAAAAGCCGGCCACGGCGGGAGCCGAGGCCGACGCCGTGCGGAAGCTGGTGGAGACGCGCCGGGGTCGTGAGTATCTCGACAGTTATCGCAGTGGGCTGCGCCAGCAGGCCAAGATCAAGGTTTACAAGGATCAGCTCTAAGGGCGGGCGGTTACGGCTCTTTAACGAGGAGCCTCTGGTAGTTCAGGCCGATCGCCACGGTGTTGAAGCCGCCGTCCACGTAGGTAATCTCGCCAGTGACGCCAGCGGCCAGGTTTGAACACAGGAACGCGGCCACGTTGCCGACTTCCTCGATGGTCACGCCACGCCCGAGCGGTGCCATCAGATCGTTGTAATCCAGCAGCTTCTTGAAGTCGGTGATGCCGGCGGCCGCCAGCGTGCGGATCGGGCCGGCCGAAATGCCGTTCACGCGGATACCCTTCGGACCCAGCGACTGGGCGAGGTAGCGCACGCCGGCCTCAAGACTCGCCTTGGCCAACCCCATCACGTTGTAATTCGGGATGGCGCGGTCGGCACCGATGTAGGTGAGCGTGAGCAGAGCGCCTTGCCGTCCCTTCATGAGCGGCATGCCCGCCTTGGCAAGCGCCACGAAGCTGTAGGAACTGATCTCGTGGGCAATGCGGAACCCGTCGCGCGTCGAAGACTCGACGAACGGTCCAGCCAGCTCTTCGCGCGGCGCGTAAGCGACCGCGTGCACGATGATGTCGAGGCCATCCCAGTGTTTGGCGATCTCATCAAAGACGGATTGTATCTGCTCGTCGCTAGATACATCGCACGGCAGCACGATCTTCGAACCGGTCTGCTGTGCGACCTTCTGGACGCGCGACAGGAGTTTTTCGTTCTGGTAGGTGTAGGCGATCTCGGCGCCTTCGCGATGCATGGCCTCGGCGATGCCCCAGGCAATGGAACGCTCACTGGCGACACCCACGATCAGGGCGCGTTTACCGGAAAGAAAACCCATATTGGACTCCTGATCGTTCGGAGAATGCTGTTCATTTGAGCAGGCGGGCGCCTGAATGAAGGCTATGATAACGTATCTATAAGCAATGATAAACAAAGCAGCGGGATCAGGTATGTGGAGGGTGGGCACGGGGCGGGGTAATGTGCGCCATGGGCTGCTGCTTCTCGCTGCGCTGCTCGGGGTAGCCGCGAATCTGCCCGCCGCGCTTGCCGCGCCCTCGGTGGCGCTTGGCTACACACCCAAGTATCCGCCCGGCTTCCATCACTTCGATTACGTCAACCCGAATGCGCCGCGCGGCGGCGATCTCATACTGTCCGCGTTTGGCAACTTTGACAGCTTCAATCCGTACCAGCTCAAGGGCATCCCGGCCGCGGGGCTTTCCGATCTTGTGTTCGAATCGCTGATGGAGCAGAGCCTGGACGAACCGTATAGCCTGTACGCACATCTTGCCGACGACATCGAGATTGCCCCGGATCACCTGTCGGTCACGTTCCGTCTCAATCCCAAGGCGCGTTTCTCGAACGGTGCGCCGGTGACGGCCCAGGACGTGCAGTTCAGCTTCGAAACGCTCACCGGCAAGCTGGCGCACCCGCGCTACCGCTTTTACTGGGCAGACATCCGGCGCGCAGTCGCGCTGGATACACGGCATGTGCGTTTCGAGTTTGCCAAGGTCAATCCGGAGTTGCATCTCATCGCCGCCCAGATGCCGGTGTTCGCCCGTGCCTGGGTGGGGGACACACCGTTCGACAAACTGTCCACGACACAACCCATCGGCAGTGGTCCGTATGTGGTAGAAGATTACGACTTCGGCAAGCGTGTGAGCTACATGCGCAATCCGCACTACTGGGCGAAGGAACACAACACACGGCGTGGCATGTTCAACTTCGAGCGCATTGTCTTCAAGTACTACAAGGACGAAACCGTTCGGCACGAGGCCTTCAAGGCCGGCGAGTTCGAATTTCTTTTCGAAAATAATTCGAAGAAATGGGCGCGCGACTATACCGGGCCACAATTCGACTCCGGTCAGATCCGGCGCACGGAACTGAAACACAGCAACAATGCCGGCATGCAGGGATTCGTGTTCAACCTGCGCCGGCCGTTGTTCCAGGACATTCGCGTGCGCAAGGCCATCGGCCTGGCGCTCGACTTCGAATGGTCCAACCGCAATCTGTTCTACAACCAGTACACCCGCTGCTACAGCTACTTCAGCAACAGCGAGCTGGCTGCCACCGGACTACCGGGTCCGGATGAAATCGACCTGCTGGCGCCGTTCCGCAAGCAATTGCCGCGCACGGTGTTCACCGAAACCTGGAAACCGCCGTCCACACTGCCGCCGGACAGTTTGCGCGCCAACCTGCGGCGCGCGCGCGACCTGTTGGCGGAGGCTGGCTGGACACTCAAGGATGGCGTGCTGCAGAACAAAAAAGGCGAGCGCCTGGAGTTCGAGATCATGCTGGTCTCGGTACAAAAGGGCTTTGAGCGCATCATTGCGCCGTTTGCTCGAAACCTCGCGAAACTCGGTATCGAGCTGCGCTATCGTACCGTGGATTCGGCGCTCTACCAGCGGCGCACCGATACGTTTGATTTCGACATGATCGTGGAATCGTTCGGCCAGTCGCAGTCGCCCGGCAACGAACTCGTCGGCCTGTGGCATTCATCGACCGCCGACCAGGAAGGCGCAAACAATGTCATGGGTCTCAAGAGCCCGGTGGTGGATGCGCTGATCCAGAAGGTGATTTACGCCCCGGACCGCAAGCGTCTGATCACGGCCACCCGCGCGCTCGACCGCGTGCTGCTGCACGGCGAGTATGTGGTGCCCAACTGGTTCATTGCCACGCATCGCATCGCCTACTGGGATCGATTCGGAATTCCGGCACGTGCACCGCTGTACTATGCGGCGGAAAGCTGGATGTTGCGCAGCTGGTGGAAGAAACCCTGAGATCTGACATGGCCGCTTATATCCTGAAGCGTCTGCTGCTCATGATCCCGACCCTGTTTGGGGTCATGCTCATTACCTTTGTGGTAACCCAGTTTGTGCCCGGTGGACCGGTCGAGTCGCTGGTGCATGAGTTGCAGAAGAGTGGCCGTAGCGGCGAAGCCAGCAGTGGCATGGAAGGGCTGCTGTACCGAGGTGCCAGCGGTATCGATGCCGAGCGCCTCAAGGAGCTCAAGGCGTTGTATGGCTTCGACAAGCCGGCAACGGAACGCTTCATCGTGATGATGAAGAACTATTTCAGTTTTGATCTCGGTTACAGCCACTACCAGCACAAGTCGGTGCTGGAGCTGGTCATCGCCAAGCTGCCGGTGTCCATCAGTATTGGTGTATGGACATTCTTCATCGTCTACCTGACGTGCATCCCGCTCGGTATTGCAAAGGCGGTGCGCGACGGCTCGACCTTCGATGTGGCGACCAGCACGCTCATTCTGGTCGGTTACGCCATACCAGGTTTTGTGCTCGGCATCACGCTGCTGGTGTTGTTCGGTGGCGGCAGCTTCTGGGACATCTTTCCATTGCGCGGCCTGACCTCTGACAACTGGGCGGAGTTGCCGTGGCACGGCAAGATCACCGATTACCTCTGGCACATGGTGTTGCCGATTATCGCCTCGGTCGTCGGCAGCTTCGCGGTCATGACCATGCTCACCAAGAACAGCTTCCTGGAAGAGATCCGCAAGCAGTACGTGCTGACCGCGCGCGCCAAAGGACTTACGCAGAATACCGTGCTCTACAAGCATGTGTTCCGTAACGCCGTGATCCCGCTGGTCACCGGTTTCCCGGGGGCGTTCATCGGAGCGTTCTTCACCGGCAGTCTGCTGATCGAGACCATCTTCTCGCTCGACGGCCTGGGGCTGCTGTCCTACGAGTCGGTGATGAAGCGCGACTATCCAGTGGTGCTCGGCACACTCTATCTGTTTACGCTGCTCGGCCTGGTTGCCAAACTCTTGTCGGATCTGGCTTATGTTCTGATCGACCCGCGCATTCAGTTCGAGTCGGTGGACCAATGAGCGGACCGGCAATCGCATCCGCCAGTGTTCCGCCCGGCAAGGTGCGCAATCCCATGTCGCCGAGTCGACGCGCCTGGCGGCGTTTCCGCCAGAACCGGCGCGGTTACGTAAGCCTGTGGATTTTCGGCATCCTGTTTGCGATGAGCCTGTTCGCAGAAGTTCTGAGCAATGATCGGCCGCTCCTTGTGCATTATCAGGATGGCTATTACGTTCCGTTTCTCAAGGCCTATCCGGAAACCACCTTCGGTGGCGATTTCGGCACCGAGGCGGATTACAACGATCCGCATGTGCAGGAACTCCTCTCGCGTGATGGTAACTGGGTGCTGTATGCACCCAACCGGTATTCGTTCGGTTCAATCAATTATTTCACCAACCAGCCCAATCCGGCGTCGCCGGGCAGCACCAATCTTCTCGGAACCGATGACCGCGGACGTGACGTATTGGCACGCCTGCTGTACGGCTTCCGGCTGTCGGTGCTGTTTGCATTTGCACTGACAGTGGTCGGGACATTCATCGGTGTGCTGCTCGGCGCATTGCAGGGCTATTTCGGCGGCAAGTTCGATCTGCTGTTTCAGCGCTTCGTCGAGATCTGGAATTCCATGCCGGAGCTGTATCTGCTGATCATTTTTGCTTCGCTGTTTCAGCCGAGCGTATTGCTGCTGATCATCTTGTTGTCGCTGTTCGGCTGGATGGGACTGGCGGACTACGTGCGTGCCGAGTTCCTGCGCGGCCGCAACATGGACTATGTGCGCGCGGCGCGCGCGCTCGGTGTGTCGAACAGGGCGATCATGTGGCGGCATCTGCTGCCGAACGGCCTCACGCCGGTGATCACCTTCCTGCCGTTTCGCATCAGCGGCGCGATTCTGGCGCTCACCAGTCTCGATTTTCTCGGCCTGGGCGTGCCACCGACCACGCCGAGCCTCGGCGAACTGCTGGCGCAGGGCAAGGAGAACATCGAGGCTTGGTGGCTGTCGCTCACCACCTTCGGGGTGCTGGTCGGGACATTGGTGCTGCTCATATTCATCGGCGAGGCGGTGCGTGAGGCCATGGACACGCGGCGGGGCGCAGCATGAGCCAGAACGACCCACTCCTCACTGA
>Ga0209253_10002484_pt1 | contig 16345 bp, 15 predicted proteins | sample FrelakmetBRP12BR_FD_187145 | JGI IMG/M metagenome (GOLD analysis project Ga0209253, IMG submission 187145) | Freshwater lake sediment microbial communities from the University of Notre Dame, USA, for methane emissions studies - BRP12 BR (SPAdes)... | ecosystem: Environmental > Aquatic >...
AAGCTCGGAGACGCCTTCGATGTAGTCGGGAGCAGAAAGCAGACGGAGTGGAAAAAGATCGCATCCGATACCTATGAGGCGGCGTTCGAGCTCTCGCTGAGGAATCACAAAGAAGAAAACGTTACGGTTAAAGTCATCGAACCGATACCCGGCGACTGGATCATGCTCAATTCATCCCATGAATACGCAAAGACAGAGGCGTTTACTGCGGAGTTTGCAATCCCTGTTCCGAAAGACAAAGAGGTCAAACTGACGTACAGGGTGAGGATGAGGTTTTGATTATATTCGCAGGAGAGAAACGATGCAGTATTCTCGCTCATTCTCGGCCCCGATAAGCCGGGGCCTCCGAGGCTTTTGCCTCTTTGTTTTTTTAGATTATATGTACGACTATCGGCAAAAAAATCCGCTCAAACACCGCATCATTTCTCCTGGGGAAATTTTTATAAACAGATCAGGAGGCGGGAGATAACAGCGGGAAATCCATTTCTTCACGCTGTTTGTAAAAAGCTTTTGCGGAGAGCCTCGCGAGGTTCCGCACGCGTGCGATGTAGCCGGTCCGTTCGGTGACGGAAATCGCGCCTCTCGCGTCAAGCAGATTGAAGGTATGTGAACATTTCAGGCAGAATTCATAGGAAGGCAGTACGAGGCCGAGTTTGTTTAGCCTGATGGACTCCTTCTCGTATGCGTCGAACTGTTTTGAGAGGAGTTCGGTATCCGCATAGTCGAAATTGAACTTTGAGAATTCTACTTCATCAGTATGATGGATCTCTCCATATGTAATGCCTTTGGCCCACTGGAGGTTGTATACGCTATCCACTTCCTGCAGATACATGGCGATCCTCTCAAGCCCATAGGTTAATTCAAGGGAAATCGGCTTGAGGTCGATACCTCCCACCTGCTGAAAGTAGGTAAACTGTGTGATCTCCATTCCGTCAAGCCAGACCTCCCAGCCGAGTCCCCATGCACCGAGGGTTGGCGATTCCCAGTCGTCTTCGACAAACCTGATATCGTGCCTGAGGGGGTCTATCCCGAGATACGAAAGACTTTCCAGATAAACCTCCTGACTGTCCTGGGGAGAGGGCTTCAGAATGACCTGATACTGATAGTAATGCTGGAGCCTGTTCGGGTTCTCTCCGTATCTTCCGTCCGTAGGCCTTCTTGACGGTTCGACATAGGCGACTTTCCAGGGCTCGGGTCCTAACACCCGGAAAAACGTTGCCGGATGAAACGTACCGGCACCCACCTCAATATCATATGGCTGAAGAAGGAGACAACCTTTCCCCGACCAGAACTGCTGGAGTTTTATTATCAGATCCTGAAAGTACATGATACCTCCTGAGAAGTTGATCCCGCTGGAACTAACCCCCCGAAATTCGAACTCTGTGCACAAACGGAAGACTGACTGATCATTCCCGTGTGAAGCCACATGGCATTTCTAAGGGGTAAAAAATCATAAAAGAAGGGGAGATCGTTTGTCAATCTGAACGAGCCGACCAAATCCGGCTCGTTATGCTATAATTTTTTCAGTCGTGAATAAAAGAATTCTTATGAAGGGCAATGACGCGATCGCCGAAGCAGCGGTCCAGGCCTGTTGTCGTTTCTATGCGGGATACCCGATAACTCCCCAGAATGAAATCCCGGAATATATGTCCCGCAGGATGCCGGAAGTCGGCGGGGTTTTCATACAGGCCGAGAGTGAACTTGCTGCCATCAATATGGTATACGGCGCATCTGCTGCGGGGATGAGGGCCATGACCTCCTCCAGCAGTCCCGGGATAAGCCTGAAACAGGAGACGATATCATACCTTGCAGGGGCGGAACTCCCGGCTGTGATCGTGAATATACAGAGAGGCGGTCCTGGGCTCGGAAATATTTCCGCCAGTCAGTCGGATTATTTCCAGGCGGTAAAAGGCGGAGGACACGGTGATTACAAAATGCTTGTTTACGCGCCCTGCAGTCTTCAGGAAATATGGGACCTGACGATGCTTGCCTTTGACAAGGCGGACGAATACAGGAATCCTATTATGCTGCTCGGAGACGGCATCATCGGCCAGATGGTGGAGCCGTTCCACCCGAATCCTTATCAAAAGCCAAAGCTTCCTGAAAAGAATTGGATCCTCAACGGATGCAACAACAGGGAGCCGCGCGTCATCAAATCCCTGTATATGGGAGACGGTGAGCTTGAAATGCGAAACAACCTGCTGCAGAAGAAATATAAACTGATGAAGAACAGAGAAGTCAGGTCAGAGCGTTATTTCGTCGATGATGCCGAGGTGGTAATTGTCGCATTTGGTATTGTTGCGCGGATTGCCCTTTCTTCTGTCATAAAACTGAGGCGTGAAGGATTCAGGGTCGGACTTTTCAGGCCTGTTACGCTGTTTCCGTTTCCTGAAAACGAACTCCTTATGCTTGCTGAAGAGAACAGAAGGTTTATTGTTATGGAGATGAATGCCGGGCAGATGGTAGAAGACGTCAGGCTGTCAGTGAACGGGAGATCGGAGGTGTTGTTTTACGGCAGGCCGGGCGGCGCTATCCTTACCCCTGAAGAGGTGCGGGAGAATGTGCTTCAGGCCTTGCGGCATCATCCTCAAGGTGTAAGATCAGGACTCAACCTCCGGGAAGGATAATGTGTGCGATTTGAATGTATTGTACGCACCACCTTCCGGTTCTGTCTCCTGAGGCTATAACGATACATTATCAGTTTTTTCCTGCGGCTGCTCTTGGCTTCCACCCTCCGGATCAGTCAGTTCAGCGCTCTCATCCTGCGGGTGTCCCGCATCTTTATTCAATCGTCTCTGTCTTTTTTCCTGCTGTTTCTTCAGGCGCAACAATTCTTTTTTTCTCTTTTCACTCTTGTATGCTCCAGGTCTTGCCAATGTAACCTCCTTGGTTTTTTGCAGCCATTCTATCGCGATTTTATACCACAGCCATTATATCACGACCGCAAAGCAGAATGCGAACATCACGGGTTTACAGGTGCGGCATTCTTCTTCCCGCATCATCATTGCACACGGAGTTTGTATGTGTCGCGGTCAATGCTATTTACTTTTTCGTATGAAGCATGGTAACGTAACATTGAAGTTTCAGAAGTTTTTGTATCTGACAAAACCACAAAGACTTTTAGCTTTGTGGTTTTTTTATTTGGGGTGAGTTTTTCTGAGACTTTAGTTTTTGAGTAAGGAGGAAAAAAGATGGCAAAAGGAACAGTTAAGTGGTTCAACGAATCCAAAGGTTTCGGCTTTATCACCAGCGAAGATAATGTAGACGTTTTCGTGCACTATTCTTCCATCTCCGGCAACGGGTTCAAATCCCTTGCTGAAGGTGATGCAGTCAGCTTTGAGATGGAATCCGGCCCAAAAGGTCCCAAAGCAATCAACGTGGTAAAGCTCACGTAATGGGAAAAAGTCCCCCTGAAGATTCAGGGGGACTTTTTTTTCAAAAAGGAACGATGGCACACAAACAAAATTATATGGAAAGAATGGAGCTGGTCAAGCAGCGCAGGATCGAGTCAGGTCTGGTTTCCGACCGTTTTCCGAAAGTTTCGGGAATGGTAATTCTCATGACATATTATCAGATGGGAAAAAATCCGGTGCTCATGAAGCGTACCGTGAATGTCTTCCCTTCCTCTTTTGCTTATTTTTATATGGAATGCATGATTAAAGGGTGCATAGACGGTGGTTTTGATCTGACCGCAACGATCAATGATATGATTAAGAATCATAAGAAACTGAGCAAGGGGAAACTTACGTGTAAGGGAAAGTTGAATGCTGTTGATTGTGATCATGCAAGTATCGATTACGAAATTCAGATTCAATATCAGAAAAACTCTCAACATTCCGGCTGATCGTGGCCTTCCGGTTGTTTTTTCCTGATAAGGAATAATTCCCCTGCCAAATCCCTTGACAAAAAAAACCATCTCTGGTAATATTTTCACTTGCTGTAGAATCCAGCATTTGCAATAAAAACTTTTTGTGGAGGAACATTGCCTACAATAGCACAGTTGGTCAAGCACGGTCGTGATAAGGTCAGGGTGAAGACGAAAAGCCCCGCGTTAAAGGGATGCCCTCAAAAGAGAGGGGTCTGCGTGAGGGTTTATACTACCACCCCTAAAAAACCGAACTCCGCTTTGAGAAAAGTTGCAAGGGTGCGGCTGATGAATGCAATGGAGGTTACCGCGTATATCCCCGGAGTAGGCCACAACCTCCAGGAACATTCCATTGTTATGATCAGAGGAGGGAGAGTAAAGGACCTTCCCGGTGTCCGTTATCATATAATAAGAGGGACCCTCGATTCGATGGGAGTGGCGGACAGAAGACAGGGAAGATCAAAATACGGCGCAAAGAAGCCGAAATAAGAGAGAGATAAATGCCAAGAAGAAGAGTTGCAGACAAAAGAGACATCTTGCCCGATCCGAAGTTCAACAGCAAAGTAGTGAGCAAATTTGTCAATGCGCTGATGGAAAGCGGAAAGAAATCCACTGCGGAGAGAAGCTGCTACGGCGCGTTCAATATTTTACAACAGAAGACGGGCAATGACCCGCTTAAAGTATTTAAGACCGCACTCGATAATGTGAAGCCGGTACTGGAGGTCAAGCCGAGAAGGGTCGGTGGCGCAACCTATCAGGTGCCTGTGGAAATAAGGCCTCATAGACGTAATGCATTAGCCTTCCGCTGGCTTATCAATTATTCGAGAGCAAGAAGCGAAAAGACGATGCCGGAAAAGCTGGCTGGAGAATTGCTGGACGCATTTAACAATACGGGCTCTTCCATCAAGAAAAAGGAAGATACCCACAAAATGGCTGAAGCTAATAAGGCTTTCGCCCATTATAGATGGTAGGAAGAAGAGAGAAAAAAAGTGTCAAGGCCTTCGTTACAAAAAACACGCAATATTGGTATCATGGCTCATATCGACGCAGGGAAGACTACGACTACGGAAAGAATCCTCTATTATACGGGCGTTACCTACAAGATTGGAACGGTCGATGAAGGCACCGCTGTTATGGACTGGATGGTTCAGGAACAGGAGCGTGGCATTACCATCACCTCTGCTGCTACTACATGTGTCTGGAACGATCATACGATCAATATTATAGATACTCCGGGCCATGTCGATTTCACGGTCGAAGTAGAAAGGTCTCTCAGGGTGCTTGACGGAGCTGTTGCCGCTTTTGACTCCGTTGCAGGGGTTGAGCCCCAGTCAGAGACTGTTTGGAGGCAGGCTGACAAGTACGGTGTGCCCCGCATAGCTTTTATGAATAAAATGGACAGGGTAGGTGCCGATTTCTTTATGAGTGTCAACAGTATGATAGAGCGTCTCGACGCGCATCCCGTTGCGGTGCAAATACCCCTCGGGGCTGAGGATGAATTCAGGGGCGTTGTTGACCTGCTCCGGATGAAGGCAATCTGTTATGATGATGAAACATTGGGCGCAGACTACATTGAAAGAGACATCCCTGAACACGTATTGCCGACAGCAAACGAGTACAGGGATAAAATGCTTGAAGCAGCAGCTGATTTAGACGATACCATTATGGAAAAATACCTTGGGAAAGAAGACATAAGCGTCGACGAGATTAAAGCGGCACTACGCAAAGGCACCCTGAAGTTGAAGCTCACCCCTGTTTTATGCGGGTCGGCATTCAGGAACAAGGGAATTCAGCTTTTGCTCGATGGCGTCGTCGATTATCTTCCTTCCCCGCTTGATATCCCGCCTGTCTCCGGAAAATTACCCAATAGTGATTCCATCATAGTGCGGCATCCGAATGACAGTGAGCCGTTCTCATCTCTCGCGTTTAAGGTAATGACAGATCCGTTTGTGGGGCAACTTACGTTTATCCGGGCTTATTCCGGTGTGCTCAGTGCAGGTTCTTATGTCTATAATTCGACAAAAGACACAAAGGAACGGGTCGGGCGGCTGCTGAAAATGCATGCAAATAAACGGGAAGAGGTAAAGGAAGTTTCTGCGGGAGATATCGCGGCAGTAGTCGGTCTAAAAAATACCCTGACAGGCGATACCCTGTGCGACGAAAAGAATCCGATCATCCTCGAGTCGATGGAATTCCCCGAGCCGGTCATGTCTGTTGCGATTGAACCGAAAACAAAGGCTGATCAGGATAAACTTTCGCAGTCCCTCGCGAAGCTCGCTCAGGAAGATCCGTCCTTTAGAGTATCGTTCAACGAAGAGACCGGACAGACGATTATCTCCGGAATGGGAGAACTGCATCTTGAAATTATCGTCGACAGGCTGCTGAGGGAATTCAAGGTAGGCGCAAATGTCGGCAAACCGCAGGTCGCATATAAAGAAACAATAAAAACAGGAGCAAAGGCCGAAGGAAAGTTCGTCAGGCAGACCGGTGGAAGAGGACAGTACGGCCATGTTTATATCGAAATTGAACCGCTGGAGCCTGGAAAAGGATTCGAGTTCTTGAATAAAATCGTCGGCGGCACTATACCGAGGGAATACGTCCCGGCAGTCGAAAAGGGAATAAAAGAGGCAGCGGATCGCGGAGTCCTTGCAGGATACCCTGTAGTCGACATCCAGGCAAAGCTGTATGACGGCTCCTATCATGATGTCGACTCTTCTGAAATGGCTTTCAAGATTGCCGGTTCCATGGCATTCAAGGAAGCGATTAAAAAAGCAAAACCGATACTCCTTGAGCCCATCATGAGCCTCGAAGTTGTGACTCCCGAAGAGTACATGGGTGATGTCATCGGTGACCTTAATTCCCGCAGAGGAAGAGTACAGAATATCGAGAGGCGGGGGAACGCCCAGGTTATCAAGGCGCAGGCGCCGCTGGCGGAGATGTTCGGGTATGCTACTGATCTACGGTCAAAAACCCAGGGGCGGGCAACCTATACGATGCAGTTCTCGCATTACAACGAGGTCCCAAAGGGAGTCTCTGAGGGAATCATCGCTGTGGTGAAAGGTGAATAGCAGAATTTTTAGTTTTTAGTTGTCAGTTATCGGTCCTGAACTGAAAACTAAACGCTAAAAAGTATTGAAGAGGAGGGAATATGGCGAAGGCGAAATTCGAGAGGGTAAAACCTCATGCGAACGTAGGGACGATAGGGCACGTAGACCACGGGAAGACGACGTTGACAGCGGCGATCACGAAGGTGCTTGCGATGAAGGGGATGGCGCAGTTCCGGTCATTTGACAGCATCGACAACGCACCGGAGGAGAAGGCGAGGGGCATCACGATCGCAACGGCGCATGTAGAATATGAGACGGAAAAGAGGCACTATGCGCATGTAGACTGTCCCGGGCATGCCGACTACATAAAGAATATGATCACAGGGGCGGCGCAGATGGACGGTGCGGTTTTGGTAGTAAGCGCCGCAGACGGACCGATGCCGCAGACGAGGGAGCACATATTGTTGGCAAGGCAGGTAGGGGTACCCTATATGGTGGTATTTATGAATAAAGTAGATATGGTGGATGACCCTGAGCTTTTGGATTTAGTAGAGCTTGAAATGAGGGAGTTATTGACGAAATATCAATTTCCCGGTGACGCGATACCGGTGGTGAGGGGCAGTGCGCTGAAGGCGATGGAAAGCACGAGCACCGATGCAGGGGTAGAGGAATACAAGTGCATCTGGGAGCTGATGGATGCGGTAGACAGTTATATACCGACGCCGGACAGACCGATCGACAAGCCGTTTTTGATGCCGATAGAGGATGTATTTACGATATCGGGCAGGGGGACGGTGGTAACGGGGAGAGTAGAGCGGGGCATTGTCAAGGTAGGCGAAGAGGTAGAGATAGTTGGGCTGGGCGATACGAGGAAGACAGTAGCCACGGGAGTAGAGATGTTCCGGAAGCTGCTTGATGAGGGCAGGGCCGGAGACAACGTCGGGGTGCTGTTACGCGGCATAGGGAAGGAAGCAGTAGAGAGGGGGCAGGTGTTGGCGAAGCCCGGGAGCATCACGCCTCACACGAAGTTCAAGACAGAGGTGTATATCCTGACGAAAGAAGAAGGCGGCAGGCACACCCCGTTTTTCAAGGGGTACAGGCCGCAGTTTTATTTCAGGACGACGGATGTCACCGGAGTGGCGCAGCTTCCTGAGGGGGTAGAGATGGTGATGCCGGGGGACAATGTAACCCTGGAAGTTGAACTCATCACTGCCATTGCGATGGAAGAAGGGTTACGGTTCGCTATAAGAGAGGGCGGCAGAACGGTCGGTGCAGGCGTTGTGACCGCTGTTGTGGAGTAGAAATCATGAGAGATATTATTTTATTTCAGTGTACGGAATGCAAGAACAGAAACTATTCAAGCATGAAAAATAAGAAGAATACAACCGAAAAGATACAGATAAAAAAATACTGCAGACACTGCAGGAGGCATACGGCACACAAGGAGACAAAGGCATAGGCCAGTAGCTCTAACGGCTAGAGCATCGGACTCCAAATCCGAGGGATGGGGGTTCAAATCCCTCCTGGCCTGCCATTGACAGGTATTCGTTAGGGAGCAAAGTAAAAAACGTCAGGATAAAAGGAAAATGGTAAACAAGACTAGGGAATTTTTCAGGGACGTGAAGGTGGAGGTAAAGAAGGTCGTTTTCCCGACAAGAGAGGAACTGATCGGCTCGACATGGGTTGTGATCATTACGGTCATCGTCATTTCGTTGTTTCTGGGTGTCGTCGATCTTAGCCTTACAAAATTGGTCGGGATAGCGCTGAGATAACTATGGAAAAAAACTGGTACGTCGTACACACATATTCGGGGTTTGAGGAAAAGGTAAAACTGACGATCGAAGAAAAAGTCGAGAGACAGGAGCTGAAGGAAAAAATTTCGCGTATCCTTATACCAACGGAACGGGTTATAGAATTAAAGGCAGGCAAAAAAAAGGAGAGCGATAAAAAATTCTATCCCGGCTACATCCTCGTAGAGATGGACATGGACGACGCGACATGGCATTTAATCAGAAGCACGCCGAGGGTTACCGGATTTGTGGGCGGATCAAACCCCATAGCACTCTCGGAAGAAGAGGTTGACGTGATCCTTCAGCAGATCGAGAAAGGGCCGGTCCCGCAGGTAAAGACCCAGTTCCAGAAGGGAGAAAGCGTCAGGATCATCGACGGACCGTTCACAAATTTCATCGGAAATGTTGAGGATGTGGATATTGACCACGGAAGGCTCAACGTTATGGTCAGCATATTCGGCAGACAAACTCCTGTGGAACTGAATTTCTTTCAGGTAGAAAAAGCGTGAAAAAAGACAATCCGCAATCCTGAACGCTGTTGCTTTTGGAATTTCGAATCAGTTGAGGTTTGAAATATTAGAATTTAGGCTTTTAAGAAAGAGGTGGTTATATGGCTAAGAAGAAGGAAGTGATTGCCCAGGTAAAGCTCCAGATACCTGCGGGAAAAGCGAACCCTGCACCGCCTGTCGGCCCTGCACTCGGTCCGCACGGGGTGAACATCATGGAGTTCTGCAAGGCGTTTAATGCCCAGACCCAGCCACTCGGCGATACGATAGTTCCGGTAGTCCTTACCGTTTATGCAGACAGGTCGTTCACGTTTATCATGAAGACCCCGCCTGCCTCGGAACTTCTGAAAAAAGCGAGCGGCATCATAAAGGGATCGAGCACCCCCAATAAGGAAAAGGTCGGCAAGGTTACGTCGGCACAGGTCAGGGAAATCTCGCAGAAAAAGCTTCCGGATCTCAATGCATTTTCTTTGGATAAGGCCGATAATATTATTAAAGGCACCGCGAGAAGCATGGGGATCGAAATAATAGACTAAAGAGGGAAACATGGGGAAAAAGCTGAATATCGTCAAAGAAAAGATTGAAACAGGCAAGGAATACGCTATCGAAGACGCGTTAAAAGTTGTAAAAGAATCCGCATACACGAAGTTCGATGAGACTGTTGATCTGTCGATAAATCTCGGCGTCGATCCAAGAAAAACCGAGCAGATGGTCAGGGGTACGGTTGTCCTCCCTCACGGTCTGGGGAAAAAGGTAAGGGTTCTCGTTTTCGCAAAAGGGGAAAAAGACAAAGAGGCCCGCGACGCGGGCGCCGATTATGTCGGGGCCGAGGACCTCGTCGAGAAGATCATCAAAGGCTGGCTTGATTTCGACAAGTCTGTCGCAACTCCTGATGTCATGGGACTGGTCGGGAAACTGGGGAAAATACTCGGCCCGCGAGGTCTTATGCCGAACCCAAAGCTCGGCACGGTAACTTTTGATATTGCGAAGACCGTAAAAGAGATAAAGGCAGGGAAGGTGGAATACAGAGCTGAAAAAGCGGGGATTGTTCAGGTCCCGATCGGTAAGGTTTCTTTTGATACCGAAAAGCTCATGGATAATGCCAAAACGGTCATCGGCTCAATCGTAAAGGCAAAACCTGCCACGAGTAAAGGTAAGTACCTGAAGAAGATATCCATTTCTTCAACGATGGGACCGGGGATAGCTGTCGATATCGCGTCTCTGGGAAAGGGGGTGTAAGCTGAACAGGACAGAAAAAGAACAGGTCATAAAAGAACTCAAAGAAGAGTTTAGTCGTGCAAATGCCGTTATCTTTACCGATTATCGCGGCCTGACGGTTGCGGAGCTTTCAGCCTTGAGAAGCCTTCTCAGGGAAGGGAATTTTGAGTACAAAATCGTCAAGAACACCCTTGCGAAAATTGCTTCCGAGGGAACCCCTGTATCGGCTGCGAAAGACTCTTTCAAGGGCCCTGTAGGGATTGCCATAAGCTATGACGACCCGGTATTGACAGCAAAAAAAGTGCTTGAATACGCAAAGAAAAATGAAAAGCTGAAAGTTGGCATCGGCCTCATTGAAGGCACACTCTGTGCGTCTGATGAGCTCAAATTGGTTGCAGGTCTGCCGCCCAAAAAGGTCTTGCTCTCAATAATGGCGGGCGCTTTCCAGGCCCCCCTCAGCAATCTGGCAGGCGCTCTCAATGCAACTTTAACCAAATTTGTCTATGTGCTTGAAGCAATAAAAAACAAAAAAGTTGAAGCTGAATAGGAGAGAAGCGGAAAGCCTTTGCGCTTTCATTTCTCTCTTCGGCGCTTGACTTAAATTAAAAAGGAGGATAGAACAATGGCTGTTACAAAAGAAGAGGTTTTTGGGTTTATCGACAACATGACGATCCTCGATATGTCGAAGTTCATAAAGGAGTTCGAGGAAAGATACGGCGTTACCGCTGCCGCACCGATGGCTATTGCAGCAATGCCGGGAGCCGGGGCCGCTGCGGCTCCGGAAGTAGAGGAAAAGACAAGCTTTGACGTTGTCCTCACTGCAGCGGGAGACAAAAAGATCCAGGTAATTAAGGTTGTCAGAGAGCTTACGTCACTCGGACTGAAAGAGGCCAAGGACCTTGTAGACGGTGCTCCGAAAGCGGTGAAAACCGGCGTCTCAAAAGAAGAGGCGGACTCAATAAAAGCAAAACTTGAAGAACAGGGTGCTTCTGTAGAAATTAAATAAATAAGGAGACGTATGACAAGGGTTCTGAGAAAAAGACTAAACTTCGGTAAAGTCACTCCGATCCTAGAGATCCCGAACCTCATCGAAATACAGGAGAAATCGTTCGAGAAGTTTCTGCAGAAGGACGTTCCGGCGGAAAAGAGAGAAGAATCCGGATTGCAGGCTTCTTTCTCGAGCGTATTTCCGATATTGGACTACAACGAGACAGCCTCGATAGAGTTTTTGGGCTATACTATGGGAGAACCGAAGTACGGCATCCGTGACTGCCTGCAAAAAGGCATCACGTATGCGGCACCGCTGAAGATAAAAGTCAAGCTGAATCTCTGGGAGATCGAACAAAAAGACAATAAGAAGTTAAAGGAATCGAGGGAAGAGGATGTCTATATCGGCGAAATGCCGCTGATGACCGATACCGGCACCTTTGTTATTAACGGGACGGAACGCGTCGTCGTCAGCCAGCTCCATCGGTCTCCCGGTGTTTTTTTCAGCCACGACAAGGGGAAAACTCATGCAAGCGGCAGGCTTCTGTACTCGGCACGGGTAATCCCGTCACGCGGTTCGTGGCTTGATTTTGAATTCGACACAAAAGATATTCTTTATGTAAGAATCGACAGACGGAGAAAGCTCCCCGCGACAATAGTCCTTAAGGCTTTGGGATATACGAATGAAGATCTTCTGAAGATATTCTATCCCATAGAGGAGATCAATTTGAGCGGGAGCAAGTTTACCCGCACGGTAAGTGAAGTACTTGCAGGCTTAAAAACTTCCGTTAACATCATTGCCCCTGATACAAAGGAACTGATCGTAAAAGAGGGGGGTAAAATTACCAGGGTAGCGCTCCGGAAAATGGAGGCGTCCGGTATCAAAACCGTTCCGATTTCGAAGGAAGAGATCATCGGCAGAATCACCCTGAGAGATATCATCGACCCACCAACAGGAGAGGTGATCCTCGAAGGGAATGACGTGATAACCGAGGATGCTTTGAATAAGATACTTTCCGTAAAGATCGCTGCCCTCAGCCTGCTCTTTATCGATAACGTTCATTATCTTTCATCGCTGAGAGACACGCTCCTGACCGATAAGGTCAGCACACAGGAAGAAGCACTAATCGAAATCTACAAGAAACTGAGGCCGGGCGAACCGCCGACCATCGCTGCGGCAAAAGACCTTTTCAACGGTCTTTTTTTCGATCCGAAACGGTATGACCTGTCTCCCGTCGGCCGGCTGAAGCTGAACAAACGAATGAACATCGTCGTTCCCCTCGAAACCAGGGTGCTCACCGATAACGACATCGTTGAAATCGTCAAGTACCTTTTCAATCTCAGGACGGGAAGGGGAGAAGTTGACGACATCGACCATCTCGGCAACAGAAGGATCAGACGGGTAGGCGAACTCCTTGAAAACCAGTTCAGGATCGGACTGGTAAGGATGGAACGGACGATAAAGGAAAAAATGACCTTAACGGAACTGGAAACAGCCATGCCGCATGACTTAATCAACGCCAAGCCCGTTATGGCTGCCTTGAAGGAGTTTTTCGGGTCAAGCCAGTTAAGCCAGTTCATGGACCAAACAAACCCTCTGTCCGAAATAACACATAAAAGAAGACTTTCAGCCCTCGGACCCGGCGGTCTCACCCGGGAAAGAGCAGGGTTCGAGGTGCGTGACGTTCACCCAACACACTACGGGAGAATATGCCCCATTGAGACGCCTGAAGGACCGAATATCGGGCTGATCACGTCTCTCGCTTCGTATGCAAGGGTAAACGACTTCGGCTTTATAGAGGTTCCCTACAGGAAGGTTGTGAACGGCAAGGTCACAAAAAATATCGATTATCTCTCTGCAATAGACGGGGAAAAGTACATCATAGCAGAGGCAACGTCTCCGCTGGACGAGAAAGGGAACTTGACCGGAACCGTCTCCGCAAGGGTCGGCGGCGACTTTAGAATGGTGTTACCCAAGGAAGTGGAATATATGGATGTATCCCCCAAACAGATTGTCGGGGTCTCCGCATCCCTTATCCCATTTCTTGAGAATGATGACGCAAACAGAGCCCTGATGGGCTCAAATATGCAGAGACAGTCCGTCCCCTTGTTGCAGCCCGAAGCCCCGATCGTTGGCACCGGAGTTGAGCATGTTGCTGCGCGGGATTCCGGAGCGCTTGTTCTCGCAAAGCGGGGAGGAACCGTTGAGAGTGTTGACGCATCGAGGATTGTTGTGAGGACTTCTGAAAATAGGGGAGGAGTTGATATATACAGTTTGGTAAAATTCCAGCGGTCGAACCAGGCGACCTGCATCAATCAGAAGGCGTTCGTTCATCTCGGCGACGTGGTGAAAGCGGGCGATATGCTCGCAGACGGATCATGCACTGATAATGGAGAACTCGCACTCGGCAAAAATGTGTTTGTCGCCTTTATGCCATGGGGCGGCTACAATTTTGAGGATGCCATCCTTCTCAGTGAACGGCTGGTAAAAGAAGACGTTTATACTTCGATACATATAGAAGAATTCGGGGTAGAGGCAAGGGAAACAAAGCTTGGCCCTGAAGAGATTACCCGCGATATTCCGAATGTCGGGGAAGAAGCCTTAAAGAACCTGGATGAGAGCGGAATCATCAGAATAGGCGCGGAGGTGATGCCCGGCGATATCCTTGTAGGAAAGGTCACCCCCAAAGGAGAAACACAGCTTACCCCTGAAGAAAAACTGCTGAGGGCTATCTTCGGAGAAAAAGCCGAAGAAGTCAAAGAGAGCTGTCTCTATGTTCCGCCGGGAATCGAAGGAACCGTTGTTGACGTAAGGATATTTTCGAGGAAAGGAACCGAGAAAGACGAACGGGCAAAAAATATCGAAGAAGAGGACATCCGGAGACTTCAACGGGACCTTGAAGAAGAGGTGAGGATAGCGAAAGATGAGAAATTCAGGAAACTGAGGGAACTGCTCATTGGGCAGACAGTCGCCGAGGAGGTGAAGGATTCCAAGACGAAAGAGGTTGTGTGCGTCAAAGGGAAAAAGCTGATGGAAAAGCAGCTTGAAAGGGTAAAAGACGAACACCTGATACGCATAAAGCCCGACGACGACAACATGCGTGAGAAAATGGAATCCATCAACAACGAAGCCAACCACTACCTGCGGTACCTTGAATTACGGTACGACGAAATGATCGACCGGCTCAAAAGAGGGGATGAACTTCCGCCGGGAGTGAATAAAGTTGTCAAGACATATATCGCAATGAAGCGGAAAATCCAGATCGGCGACAAGATGGCTGGCCGTCACGGCAATAAAGGCGTCGTTGCAACAGTAATGCCCGAGGAAGACATGCCGTATCTTCCGGATGGAACGCCTGTCGATATCGTTTTGAACCCGCTCGGAGTTCCGTCGAGAATGAATGTCGGTCAGGTTTTGGAGACCCACCTCGGGTGGGCTGCAAAAGCCCTGGGTCTCCACGTAGCAACCCCTGTCTTCGAAGGGGCAAAGGAAGGAGAGATAAAAGACCTCCTCAGAAAGGCAAAACTGCCGTCAACCGGGCAGATAATTCTTTATGACGGCAAAACAGGCGAAGCCTTTGCCAGACCTGTCACCGTCGGGCAGATGTACATGATGAAACTCCATCACCTTGTAGATGACAAGATTCACGCCCGGTCCATCGGCCCTTATTCACTGGTAACACAGCAGCCTCTCGGCGGCAAGGCACAGTTCGGAGGGCAGAGGCTTGGGGAAATGGAAGTATGGGCCTTGGAGGCATACGGCGCTTCGTATACCCTCCAGGAGTTTCTGACCGTTAAAAGTGACGATGTCACCGGCAGGGCGCGCATGTATGAAGCAATCGTGAAAGGCGATGCAACCCTCGAACCGGGGGTCCCGGAATCTTTCCACGTCTTAATAAAAGAACTCCAGAGTCTCGGACTTGATGTTGAGCTCCTGGAGAAAAAGAGCAAGGGGGAGTAGTTTGACAGAGGACATCTATGCGATTTTTCAAAGGCCAAAGGATCCGACTGATTTTGAGGCCGTAAGGATACGGCTTGCTTCACCGGAAAAGATCAGGGAGTGGTCTTACGGTGAAGTAAAAAAACCCGAAACGATCAATTACCGGACATTCAAGCCGGAACGCGACGGGCTTTTCTGCGCGAAGATTTTCGGTCCCATCAAGGACTGGGAATGCATATGCGGCAAATACAAGAGAATGAAGCACAGAGGGGTCGTCTGCGACAAATGCGGGGTCGAGGTTATCCAGTCCAAGGTAAGGCGCGAGCGTCTCGGACATATCGAACTCGCCACCCCGGTTGCGCACATCTGGTTTCTGAAGGGACTGCCGAGCAGGATCGGAACGCTTCTCGACATGACCATGCGGCATCTCGAAAAGGTCCTCTATTTTGAAAGTTATGTGACCATCGATCCCGGAGACACCCCTTTAAAGGAAAAAGAACTTCTTACTGAAGACGAATACAAAAAGAAGACTTCGGAATACGGCTCGCGTTTTAAAGCAGGGATGGGAGCTGAAGCGATACGCGAACTCCTGCGGAGGGTCGATCTTGAGGTCCTCTATGCGGAACTGAAGACAAAGATACATGAAGCCGTTTCGATGGGCATCAAGAAAAAGCTTACGAAAAGGCTGAAGGTCGTCGATGCCTTCAGAAAATCGAGCAATAAGCCCGATTGGATGATCATGGACGTTATCCCTGTTCTGCCTCCTGACCTCAGACCGCTGGTTCCCCTGGAAGGCGGACGTTTTGCGACATCCGACCTGAACGACCTTTACAGAAGAGTAATAAACAGAAACAATAGACTCAAAAGGCTCATGGAGCTCAAGGCCCCCAGCGTAATCATTAAAAATGAAAAACGCATGCTGCAGGAGGCGGTCGATGCCCTCTTCGATAACGGCAGGAGGAGCAGGGTCCTCAAGACCACGACAAAACGGC
>Ga0209253_10002485_pt1 | contig 16340 bp, 14 predicted proteins | sample FrelakmetBRP12BR_FD_187145 | JGI IMG/M metagenome (GOLD analysis project Ga0209253, IMG submission 187145) | Freshwater lake sediment microbial communities from the University of Notre Dame, USA, for methane emissions studies - BRP12 BR (SPAdes)... | ecosystem: Environmental > Aquatic >...
CAGAGTTTCCGCGTCATCGGCGTGCTGGCGCCGAAGGGTCAGTTCCTAGGCCTGGACCTGGACGACACCGCCTTCGTGCCGGCGGCGCGCGCGTTGGAGCTGTTCAACCGCGAAAGCCTCACCGAGATCCACCTGACCCACGCCGAGGATGCCTCGTCCCAGGCGGTGGCTGCCGCGGCCGAAGGCGTGCTGAAGGCGCGCCACGGCCGCGCCGACTTCACCGTCACCACGCAGGCGGAGATGCTGAGCACGCTGTCCAACATCCTCGACATCCTGACCATGGCGGTGGCTGCGCTGGGCAGCATCTCGCTGCTCGTCGGCGCGGTGGGCATCGTCACCATCATGACCATCGCCGTGGCCGAGCGCACGCACGAGATCGGCCTGCTGCTGGCGCTGGGCAGCCGACGCGGCACGATCCTGCGGCTGTTCCTGGGCGAGGCGGTGGTGCTGGCGGTGCTGGGCAGCCTGCTCGGCGTGGCCGTCGGCTTCGGCCTGGCTCAAGCGATCCGCCTGCTGCTGCCGGCGCTGCCGGTGTCCACGCCCTTGCTCTACGTGGCGCTGGCGGTGGCCAGCAGTGCGCTGATCGGCCTGCTCGCCGGCGTGCTGCCGGCGCGCCGCGCGGCGCGGCTGGATCCGGTGGATGCGCTGCGCTCGGAGTGAACGCCCTCGGGTGCAGCGCCGTCTTTGCCATCAAGACCCGGGCACGATCCGGGGCAAGTGCGAAAGCGGCCGATACTTATGCAGTGCCACCGCGACGCTTGGTGTTGCCGTGAGCCGGAGGAGCAGATGAACACCGACGCAGAAAAGAGCCGGCTCGAGCAGTCGCGCACCCGCCAGGCCCACTGGAAGGAATGGGGCCCGTACCTGAGCGAGCGCCAGTGGGGCACGGTGCGCGAGGACTACAGCGCCGACGGCGACGCCTGGAACTACTTCAGCCACGACCAGGCGCGTTCGCGCGCCTACCGCTGGGGCGAGGACGGGCTGGCCGGCGTCAGCGACGACCACCAGGTGCTGTGCTTCGCGCTGGCGCTGTGGAACGGCCGTGACGCGATCCTGAAGGAGCGCGCCTTCGGTCTGGCCAACAGCGAAGGCAACCACGGCGAGGACGTCAAGGAGTACTACTTCTACCTCGACAGCACGCCCACGCACTCGTACATGAAGTACCTGTACAAGTACCCGCAGGCGGCCTATCCCTATGACAACATCGTGCGCACCAACCGCGCGCGCGGCAGGCACGAGGCCGAGTACGAATTGCTGGACACCGGCGTGTTCGACGGCAACCGCTACTTCGACGTCTTCGTCGAGTACGCCAAGGCCGCACCGGACGACCTGCTGGTGAAGATCAGCGTCGCCAACCGCGGCCCCGATGCGGCGCCGCTGCACGTGCTGCCGACGCTGTGGTTCCGCAACACCTGGTCGCAGCAGACCGGTGGCTCGAAGCCGGAGCTCAAGCTGTTCGAAGGCGCCGGCCACCCGGTGGTGCATGCGCATCACACCGACGCGCTGTTCCAGGAGTCGCTGGACGACTACTACCTGCATGTCGAAGGCCAGGTGCCACTGCTGTTCACCGAGAACGAGAGCAACAACGCGCGGCTGTTCGGCGGCCAGAACGCCTCGCCCTACGTCAAGGACGCCTTCCACCGCTTCGTCGTGCAGGGCGACTCCGCGGCGGTCAACCCGGCGCGGCAGGGCACCAAGGTGGCGGCGCACCACGTGCTCGAGGTCTGCGCGGGAAGCACGCGCGTGCTGCGGCTGCGCCTGACGGCCCGCGTGCCCGAGGCCGGCACCGACGCCTTCGCCGATTTCGACGCGGTCTTCGCGCAGCGCCTGGCCGAGGCCGATGCGTTCTATGCCTCGATCATGCCGCCGTCGGTGGCGGCGGACGCGGACCGTGCCAACGTCATGCGCCAGGCGCTGGCCGGCATGCTGTGGACCAAGCAGTACTTCTACTACGACCTCGACCTGTGGCTCGACGAGCATGGCGCGGGCGGTCAGCTGCCGAAGCACGAGCGCCGCCGCGTGCGCAATGCCGAGTGGGGGCACATGTTCAACGACGACATCATCTCGATGCCGGACAAGTGGGAGTACCCGTGGTACGCGGCCTGGGACCTGGCCTTCCACATGATCCCGCTGGGCATGGTCGACCCCGATTTCGCCAAGCAGCAGCTCGACCTGATGCTGCGCAACGACTACCTGCACCCGAACGGCCAGCTGCCGGCCTACGAGTGGAACTTCGGCGACGTCAACCCGCCGGTGCATGCCTGGGCCACGCTGCAGCTGTACCTGATGGACGAGCAGCGTCGCGGCGGCAGCGGCGACATCGAGTTCCTGAAGTACGCTTTTTCCAAGCTGCTGGTCAATTTCACCTGGTGGGTCAATCGCAAGGACCGCGCCGGCGCCAACGTCTTCGAAGGCGGCTTCCTCGGCCTGGACAACATCGGCGTGTTCGACCGCTCGGCGCCGCTGCCCACCGGTGGCTACCTCGACCAGGCCGACGGCACCGCCTGGATGGTGTTCTTCAGCCAGCAGATGCTGCGCATCGCGGTCGAGCTGGCGCTGGTGGAGCCGCTGTACGAGGAGTTCGTCGAGAAGTTCTTCCAGCACACGCTGTTCATCGCCGGGGCGATGGACCGGGTGGGCGACCGGCACGACGAGATGTGGGACGAGGAGGACGGCTTCTTCTACGACGTGCTGCGCCTGCCCGATGGTTCGTCCACGCGCCTCAAGGTGCGCTCCATCGTCGGGCTGCTGCCGCTGGCGGCGGTGGCGGTGTTCGAAGACGACATCCTCGAGAAGCTGCCGCGTTTTCGTGAACGCGCCGTGCTCTTCGGCAAGCGCCATCCGGAGCTGGTGGCCGGCATGCACCTGCCCAGCCTGCCCGGCGTGGCCGGCCGGCGTATGCTGTCCATCGTCGACGAGCGCAAGCTGCGGCGCATCCTGTCGCGCATGCTCGATGAGGCCGAGTTCTTCAGCCCGCACGGCATCCGCGCGCTGTCGCGCCACCACCTCGAGCAGCCCTATGTCTTCGAGCATGCCGGGCAGCAGCACTGCGTGGCCTATGTGCCGGGCGATTCCGACAGCGGCATGTTCGGCGGCAACTCCAACTGGCGCGGCCCGGTGTGGATGCCGATCAACTACCTGCTCTACGGCGCGCTGATCCGGCTGTATGCCTACCACGGCGACGATTTCCGGGTCGAGTGCCCGACCGGATCGGGGCAGATGATGACGCTGCTCGAGGTGGCCAAGGAGCTGGGCGAGCGGCTGACACGCATCTTCCTGAAGGACGCCGGCGGCGCGCGGCCGGCCTTCGGTGCGGTGCAGGCCTTCAAGGACGATCCGCACTGGCGCGAGCTGCTGCAGTTCCACGAGTACTTCCACGGTGATACCGGCGCGGGCATCGGCGCCAGCCACCAGACCGGCTGGACCGGCTGTGTGGCGCGGATCATCCAGATGAATGCGGTGCTGACCAAGGAGCTGCTGCTCACGCCGGGGGCGGAGTCGGTCGCGTTCAGGATGCTGCAGACCGGTGCGTCGAAGGCGCCCGGTGCCCGGGCCGGCAAGCGCGGCTGAGGTCGGGCCGATTCAACGACGAAGGGTCACCATGAAGAGCTACTACGAGCACAGAAACCTGCCGCAGCCGGTGCTGCCCTCGCTGCAGCACCTGGCGCTGCTGAAGGGCCAGACCGCACTGGTCACCGGCGCCAATTCCGGCATCGGCCGCGCCATTGCGCTGGCGCTGGGCAAGGCCGGGGCCAACGTGGTGGTGAACTACGTGGCCAAGCCCGAGGATGCCGAGGCCGTGGCCGCCGAGCTGCGTGCGGCCGGCGTCGGCGCCTTGACCGTGAGGGCCGACGTGTCGGACGAAGCGCAGGTGCAGGCGATGTTCGCCGCGGCGGTGCGGCACTTCGGCACGGTCGACATCCTGGCCAGCAACGCCGGCATGGAAAAGAACGCGCCGTTTCACGAGATGAGCGTGGCGCAGTGGGACCAGGTGATGAACGTCAACCTGCGCGGCGCCTTCCTGTGCGCGCGCGAGGCGGTGCGCGAGTTCCTGCGCCGCGGCGTGCGCCCCGAGGTGTCGGTGTCGGCCGGCAAGATCATCTTCACCAGCTCGGTGCACGAAGTCATCCCCTGGGCCGGGCATGTCAACTACGCCGCGTCCAAGGGCGGGCTGATGCTGCTGATGAAGAGCCTGGCGCAGGAGGTGGCCGAAAAGCGCATCCGCGTCAACTCCATCGGCCCGGGCGCGATCCGCACGCCGATCAACACCGCCGCCTGGGGCACGCCCGAGGCCTATGCCGAGCTGATGAAGCTGGTGCCCTACAAGCGCATCGGCGAGGTCGACGAGATCGGCCGCGCCGTGGTGTGGCTGGCCTCGGACTTCAGCGACTACATCGTCGGCACCACGCTGTTCATCGACGGCGGCATGACGCTGTACCCCGGTTTCGAAACCGGAGGGTGAGGCCATGTCCTCGCCGCGCTATCCGGCGCTGTACCAGATCAACACGCGCGTACGGCTGACCGAGCTGTCGCAGGCGCTTGGCCGCGCCGCCACGCTGGACGACTTCAGCGATACCGAGCTCGACCGCCTGGCCGCGCTGGGTTTCGACTGGGTCTGGCTGCTCAGTGTGTGGCACACCGGCGCGGCGGCGCGGCGCGTCTCGCGCAGCCATCCCGGCTGGCGCAAGGAGTTCCAAGCCACGCTGCCCGACCTGAAGGACGAGGACATCGCCGGCTCGGGCTTCGCTATCAGCGCTTACACCGTGCCTGCCGAACTGGGCGGCGACGCGGCGCTGGCGCGGCTGCGCGAGCGGCTGCGGCAGCGTGGGCTGAAGCTGATGCTCGACTTCGTGCCCAACCACACGGCGCCGGACCATCCGTGGGTACAGGAGCATCCCGAGTTCTTCATCGCCGGCAGCGATGAAGACCTGAGGCAGGCGCCGCAGAACTGGGTGCGCCTGGCCACGCGCCAGGGCCCGCGTGTGCTTGCCCATGGCCGCGACCCGAACTTCGACGGCTGGCCCGACACGCTGCAGCTGAACTATGCCAAGGCCCAGCTGCAGCAGGCGATGATCGGCGAGCTGCAGCGCATCGCCGGACAGTGCGACGGCCTGCGCTGCGACATGGCCATGCTGTTGCTGCCTGACGTGTTCCAGCGCACCTGGGGCCGCCGCAGTGAACCCTTCTGGCCCAAGGCCATCGCGGCGCTGCGGCAGGCGCAGCGTGAGTTCGTCTTCATGGCCGAGGTCTACTGGGACCTTGAATGGACGCTGCAGCAGCAGGGCTTCGACTACGCCTACGACAAGCGTCTGCATGACCGGCTGTGCACCTTGCAGGCGCGGCCGGTGCGCGAGCACCTGCAAGCCGGTCTGGACTATCAGGACCACCTGGCGCGCTTTCTCGAGAACCACGACGAGCCGCGTGCCGCCAGCGTCTTCGCGCCCCAGGTGCACGCTGCGGCCGCGCTGGTCACCTACACCACGCCGGGGCTGCGCTTCTTTCACCAGGGGCAGCTGGAAGGCAGCCGCGTGCGCGTCTCGCCGCACCTGGTGCGCGCGCCGCTGGAACCGGTGGACCCGGCGATCGCCAGGTACTACGGCCGGCTGCTGGCCGCGCTGCGCCACGAGGCGTTGCGCGACGGCCTGTGGTCGCTGCTCGACTGCAGCGACGCCTGGCCCGGCAACGCCAGCGTCGGCCAGTTCATCGCCTGGCACTGGCAGGGCCCGGGCGAACGCTCGTTGTGCGCAGCGGTGAACTACGCGCCGCAACGCGGCCAGTGCTTCGTGCGCCTGCCGTTCCCGGAATGGGCCGGCCAGACGCTGCGCTTCAAGGACCTGCTCGGCCCATCCGAGTACGAGCGATCCGGCGACGACCTGCTGCAGCGCGGCCTGTACCTGGACCTGCCGGCCTGGGGCCACCACCTGTTCGAGCTGAGCGTCTTGTCCTGAACGCCGCGGCGGGCAGAATGGATCCCATGGACGACACCTCCGCAACCCCGCGTTTCAGCCATCCGGCGCGGCTGCGCAACGGCGCGGCCGTGCTGATCCGCGCCATCCGGCCGGACGATCGTCAGCGCATCATTGACGCGTTCCACAAGCTCGATCAGGAAACGATCTACACCCGCTTCTTCAGCGCCAAGAAGGAGCTGAGCGAGGCCGACCTGGGGCGTATCGACGCAGCCGATTTCGAGCATGCGGTGGTGCTGGTGGCCACCCTGGGCAGCGGCGACGACGAAACCATCATCGGCGGCGGCGCCTACACCGTGCTCGCCCGTCCCGGCGAGCCGCGAACCGCCGAGGTGTCCTTCACCATCGAGGAGGATCACCAGGGCCAGGGCCTGTCGGGCCTGTTCATGCGGCTGCTCACTCAGATCGGCCGCGAGCGCGGCATCCAGCGCTTCGAGGCCGAGGTGCTGGCGGGCAACGCGGCGATGCTCAAGGTGTTCCAGCGCAGCGGCCTGCCGATGACCCAGCAGTCCGAAGACGGCGTCGTGCACGTGGTCCTGGCGCTGGACGGTTGAGGCGCTGTGCGCCGAGCCGTCAGCCGGCTGGTCGGGCCTTGCGCTCCAGCAGCAGCCGCGCCGCCCCGAAGGCTATCAACAGGCCGGTGACCACCGAGGCAATGCCCAGCACCTGCAGCGTGGTCGGCACCTCGCCGAGCACCGGGATCGCCAGCAGCGACGCGGCACCGGGCACCATCGCACCGAAGAAGGCGGCGCGCCCCGAGCCCAGCAGCGCCGCGGCACGGCTGTAGGCCAGCACGGCCACCAGTCCGGCGCCCAGCCCCTGCGCCAGCAATTGCATTGCCAGCATGCCGACGCCGGCGTCGGCCAGCCGGCCCAGATCGGCCAGCGCCAGATAGGGCGGCGTGAAGATCAGGAAGGACAGCACCACCACGACCACGGTCACGCGCAACGGGTCCACTTGCCAGCGCCGCGACAGCGTGCCGAACAGGCCCCAGCAGAAGCCGGCCACGGCGAACAGCCCGTCGCCGAGCAATGTGGCGCGGCCCTCGCCATGCAGCAGGCTGTCGCTGCCCATGAACAACAGTCCCAGCATCACGAAGCCGGCGCCGACCAGGCTCTCGCGCGTCAGCCGCTGGTGCGCCAGCCAGGCCGACAGGCCCAACCCGGCGAGCATCTGGCCTGACGGCGCGATGACCGCGCCATGCGCCAGCGGGGCGAGCGTGAAGCCGGTCATGAACAGCAGGCTGAAGCCCGGCCCGGCCAGCAGCGTCAGCAGCAGGCCGCGGCCCCAGCCGATGCCGGCCAGGTCGCGCCAGCCCCAGCGCCACATCAGCGGCAGCGTGAGCAAGGCGCCGGGTGCAAAGCGCAGCAGGCTCATGTCGGCCGGGCTCAGTCCCGCCTTGACGCCCAGGCGTGCCAGCACCGAATAGGTGGCCCAGATGGCTGCCGCCAGCAGGCCCCAGCCCAGCCCCGCCATCAGCGCCTTCGCGGCCGGGTCGTGAACGGGGCGCTGCATCGGCACAGGCTAACAGTGCCGGCGAATGCGCGCTGGGGCGCGCCAAAGCCCGCAGTGGCGTGCATGTCGGCACGAACAGTGATGGCGGTCCGGGCGATTCCGGTGCATGCTGCGCCCATGGACACGAACACGATCTTCCAGCACAAGGGCTACGAACTGCGCTGTGGCGCCCGGGCACTCGACAGCGGCAGCTTCATGCCGACGCTGGTGGTGTCCAAGCAGCTGTGGCCCAGCCGGCCGCGGACCATTGCCGTGGAAAGCGAGGGACACCGCAACGTCGACGATGCGATCGCCTCGGCCCATGCCCAGGGGCTGGCCTGGGTGCGCGACTATGGTTGACCGATCAGCGGCCGCTGCGACCTCGGCCGCCGCCGAAGCCGCCGCCGGCCGGGCGGGCCGCGCCGCCGTTGTCACGGCGCGGTGCGGCTGGCGAACTGCGGCCGCTGGAGGCGCCGCCACCACCGCGACGGTCGCCGCCGCCTGAACCGCTGCGCGGGTTGGCCCCTCGCCCACCGCCTCCGCCGCCGCTGTTGCGGCGCGTGCCGCCGACGCCGATGGTCATGCGGCCCAGCACGATCGGCTCGGCGCGCTCGCTCGGGTCGGGCTCGAAGCCGGGCACGAGCTCGCGCGGGATGGCATGCTTGGTCAGCTTCTCGATGTCGCGCAGGAAGATGTCCTCGTCGACGCAGACCAGCGAGATCGCCTCGCCGGTGGCGCCGGCGCGACCGGTGCGGCCGATGCGGTGCACGTAGTCCTCGGGCACGTTGGGCAGCTCGAAGTTGACGACGTGCGGCAGCTGGTCGATGTCGATGCCGCGCGCGGCAATGTCGGTGGCCACCAGCACCTGCAGCTCGCCGCGCTTGAAGTCGGCCAGCGCCTTGGTGCGCGCGGTCTGGCTCTTGTTGCCGTGGATCGCCATCGCGCTGATGCGCTGGTCGTTCAGGTAGTCGGTGAGGCGGTTGGCGCCATGCTTCATGCGCGTGAACACCAGCACCTGGTGCCAGTCGCCCTTGCGGATCAGGTGGGCCAGCAGCTCCTTCTTGCGCTCGCGCGACACCGGGTGCACCTTCTGCGCGATGTTGTCGGCCGTCTGGTTGCGCCGCGCCACCTCGATCAGCACCGGCTTGTTCAGCAGCTTGTCGGCCAGCGCCTTGATCTCGTCGCTGAAGGTGGCCGAGAACAGCAGGCTCTGCTTCTTGGCCGGGATGATCGCCAGCACCTTCTTGATGTCGTGGATGAAGCCCATGTCGAGCATGCGGTCGGCCTCGTCCAGCACGAAGATCTCGATCTTGCTCAGGTCCAGCGTGCGCTGGCCGTGGTGGTCGAGCAGGCGGCCGGGCGTGGCCACCAGGATGTCGACGCCGCGCCGCAGCTTGTCGATCTGCGGCTGCATGCCGACACCGCCGAACATCACCATGCTGGTCAGCTTGCTGTACTTGCCGTAGACGCGCACGCTTTCTTCCACCTGCGCGGCGAGTTCGCGCGTCGGCGTGAGGATCAGCGCGCGGATGGGCAGACGGCCCTTGGCGTCGCGCTGCGCAGGTTGGGCCATCAGCCGCTGCAGCATCGGCAGCGTGAAGCCGGCGGTCTTGCCGGTGCCGGTCTGCGCGCCGCCGAGCAGGTCGGCACCGGACAGGATGGTGGGAATGGCCTGCGCCTGGATGGGAGTGGGCGTGTCGTAGCCGTGTTCATGCACGGCACGCACGATGGGCTCGACCAGGCCGAGGTCTGTGAAGTTCATATTGGAGTTCGGGCTCATGGAAGAGCCATGTTCGCGACCTGCGGCGACCCGTTGCGGGTGCACCAGTCTGAAGGCGCGAGGGCGGGAGAATCGTCGGAATCGACAGCGGCGCGTTGACTGGAGTTCGCGCTGCAAGTAAACATTCTACCTGCTGGCGCCACAAGTCGCCGTGACGCGGGGCTTGAGTCGGACCCGCGGCCTGCCGCCGCGCGTGGTGCCGACCCCTACGGCAGGCCCGGTGCAGCACCCATCGCCTTGCACAGGCATAGCATCGAGGAGCTCAGCGCCAGCAGCTGCCGGCGATCGCCACAGGTCGACAGCCAACCGCCGCCTCTTATCGACTGCTGCTCGCTTCCGCAACAGTCAGTCGTCGTGGTCGTCACGATCGCCACGGTCGTCATCGCCACGGCCCGGCCGCGCGTAGCCCGCGAGATCGGCCGCGCTGGCCTTGTAGGCATGCAGCACGCCGGGAATCAGGCGGTAGCCCGTGAAATCGAAGCCATCTGCCACGCCTGCGCCGACCGACCCATCGGCGTTGATGGTCTGGCAGTTGTTGAACGTGCCGATGTCGCACTGGATGCGGCTGGCGGTGCCTGCGCCCGTGGGCTTGAAGTAGACGTCGAATTGTGTTCCGGTGCCGTTCTGCGTCACGGAGTAGTCGTTGTCGGTGCCAGCCAGCACGAGGTAGCTGCCATCTTTGAGGCGCGGGCCGATCGTGAGGCCCTCCCACTTCTCGGGTGACACGCCACCCAGCGCGGCGAGGGACGGATGCCCGAGCGTGGTGCCTGTGGCAAGGTCGAGCCACGGGGTGACGTTGAGCTTGGACACGGGGGTGAAGACCGAGCTGGGAGCGTCGAGGTCGATTGCCGAGACGTCGGTGGCGCCGGTGAGGTCGATGCGGAACACCTTCTTGTTGGGCCCGGAGAGATTCGCGTCGGGCACGCCCAGGCCACGGTTGTTGCGTTCGAGCACGAGAAACTCGCGGTCGTTGAGCGCCACCAGGGCCGAGATGCCACGGCCCTGGTTGCTGCCCTCCATGCGGTAGGCGTACTGCGCCACGGCCTTGCCCTTGCGCGTGTCGAACTGGACGATGCGGTTCAGCGTGCCATTGCCAGCGCCTTCGTCGAGCATCGCACTTTGCAGCATGGCGAACACGTAGCGCCCATCGGGCGTGATCGCCAGGCCCTCGAAGCCCCGGTTGGTGCGCTTGCCGGCCGTGTTGCCTTCGTCGCTGCTGAAGTTGGTGGCGCCGGTGGTGGCGTTGCGCGGCAGCAGGTTGGCCGGCGTCTCGAAACGTCGAAGCAGCTGGCCTGAGCGGCTGAACTCGAGCAACGAGGGACCATACTCGTCGGAAATCAGCAGGTGACCCGTGCGCGGGTGAGTGACAACGCCTTCCGGGTCGAAAGCCAAGCCGAGCGGTCCGCCCACCGTCGGCGCCAGACCCTGCAACGCCTCGCCACCGCGACGCAGGATGCGCGTGGCGAGCACCTGGAAGTTGCTGATTTCGCCAGTCCAGCGATTCACGTCGAGCTTGAAGCGATGCACGCGCACCTCGTAACTCAGCGTGCCGCCGCCAGGGCCGCGGTCGGAAAGCGCCCACCACTCCTTGCGGCGCGGGTCATAGTAGATGTCGGAGAAGAAGCCAAGCCGGCCGTCGTTGACGGCGGTGCCGCCGGACGCATCGAGCGTGTTTGCGTCGATCACGAGCGCATTGACGAACTCCGGCGCGCACTGGGCGCTGAACGCAGCGGTCAGCGCAATCGCGCCCGCTGCCGAACGCAGACTGAACATTCGAAGTCCCCCTAGGTGATGGCACTGGGCCGAAAGGGATGCAGGCTAGCCAGCGGATGTGACAGCGGAGTGACGCGCGGCCGTGCCGGCCGACCCGCGGCGGCGCGGCGCGGAGCGGGGCTTCACGCCGGCCCGCGGCCTGGCGCAGCGCGTGGTGCCGACCGCCACAACAGACCCAGCGCAGCCAGCGCCAGCGGCGCGCCCACCCAGGCCAGCCGGTCGAAGCCCACCGCCGGCAGCAGCGCGCCGCCCAGCGCCGCGCCGAGGGCCATGCCAAAGTACATCATCGAGCTGTTCAGCGACAGCAGCACCGGCGAGCGCGGCAGGTCGATGGCCACCAGCCTTGATTGCTGCGGCGCCATCATGCCGAAGCCGCACACGCCCCAGCCCATGAAGGCGGCCAGCATCAGCGCATAGTGGCCTTGTGTCAGCGGCACCAGGCACATCGTCACGAGGAACAGGCCCAGTTGCGTGCGCAGCGTGCGCTGCGCGCCGAAGCGGTCGGTGGCCCAGCCGCCGAGCAGCGTGCCGGCCACGCCCGACAGGCCGAACATCATCAGCGTCAGCGACAGCTGGCCGTCGCTCAGCGGCGCCAGCGACCTGAGTACCGGGCCGATGTAGGAAAAGACGCAGAAGATCGCGCCGAAGTACAGCAGCGTGACCCCCAGGCCGCTGAGCACGTCGCCGCGGGCAAGCAGTGCGCCCAGGCCGGCGAAGGACGCACCCGGCGCCTGGATGTCGCGTGGCACCCGCAGCGCCACCGCCACGAACGCCAGGGCCGACAGGCCGCAGGCGCCCCACACGGGGGTGGCCCAGCCGAACTTCAGGCCCAGCCAGGAGCCGATGGGCACGCCGACCACATAGCTCAGGCTCATGCCCAGGAACACCAGCGACAGCGCCTGGCCGCGCCGCGCCGGCGCCACCAGCGCCACGGCAATGCCCGCGGCCACGGCCACGAACACGGCGCCCGCGCCCATCAGCATGCGCGCCAGCAGCAGCAGGGCCAGGTGATTCGACAGCGCCGACAGCGCATTGCCCAGCGTGAACAGCCCCAGCGCCAGCAGCAGCACGCGCTTGCGCGGCCAGCGTCCGGTGGCCAGCAGCAGCATCGGTGCCAGCACCGCCGTGCCCACGGCATAGGCCGTGGTCGCCTGCCCGGCCGCCGCCACGCTGACGCCCAGGTCGCGCGCCAGCGGCTCGACGATGCTGGCCAGCACGAAGGCGCTGGAGCCGATGATCAGGTTGATCGCCGAGAACAGGTAGAGCAGGCGTGGCAGGATCAGTCTCCGACGATCTTGCGTTCGCGGATGATCGCGCCGAAGCGCTTGGAATCCTCGGCCGCCTTGGCGCCGAACTCGGCCGGGCTCATCGGCGCCGGCACACCACCGAGCGCGCTGATGCGCTCCTTCAGCGCCGGCGTGCCCAGGATGCGGTTGATCTCGGCATTGAGCTTGTTGACCACCGCCTCGGGCGTGCCGGACGGCGCATAGAAGCCGAAGATGGTGTCGGCGTCGAAGCCCTTCAGCCCCAGCTCGTCCAGCGTCGGCACGTCGGGGAACAGCGGCGAGCGCTGCGGGCTGCCCACAGCGATCATCCTCAGCTTGCCCGAGCGCACGTGGGGAATGGCGATGCCCGGGTCGAACAGGAAGTCGAGCTGGCCGCCCAACAGGTCGGTCAGCGCCGGCGCCGCGCCGCGGTAGGGCACGTGCACGGCGAAGGTGCCGGTCTGCGCCTTCATCATCTCGGTGGCCAGGTGCGGCGAACTGCCGTTGCCGGGCGAGCCGAAGCTGCGCTGCCCGGGGTGGGCCTTCAGGTCGGCGAGGAAGGCCTTGAAGTCCTTCGACGGGTTCTCGCTGCGCAGCACCAGGAACACCAGCACGCGCGCCGCCGCGGCCACCGGCACCAGGTCCTTGGCCGGGTCGAAGGGCATCTTCGCGTAGATGTGCGGATTGACCGAGACCATGCCGCCGCTGCTCATCAGCAGCGTGTAGCCGTCGGGCGGCGACTTGGCGACCACGTCGCCACCCAGGTTGCCGCCCGAACCGGCGCGGTTCTCGACCACCACGTTCTGGCCCAGCGCCGTCTGCAACTGCGGCGCGACCGAGCGCGCGATCTGATCGGCCGCGCCGCCCGGCGGGAAGTTGACGACGATCCTGATCGGCTTGCTCGGCCAGGTCTGGGCGTGGACTCCTGCGCTCAATGCGCAGGCCACGAAGAGAACGGCAATGCGCGGCAACAGACTTATCATGATCGTCTCCAGGCTTCTTTGCTCTTGTTGACACTGACCACAGGGAAGTTGGGCGAAGCTACTCGCCTTCGAAGTAGTCGGCGTCAACCCTCTTGAGTTCGTAGGTCCCCGTCGTGGCAACACCGACGTTGTGGTCGATCATCAAGTCGGTGAGGACAGCGCCATTGATCAGGATGATCTTCGTGTTGATTGCGTTGGCGTAGTCCTCTGCCTCGCGGGTGAATGACGAGGTGGTGATGAACACTCCCTTCGACGCACGATGTCCTTGCAGCGCGCCTGCAAACTTCTGCACCTCCGGCCGGCCCACGGTGCCCTCCCAACGCTTTGCTTGGATGTAGATGACATCGAGGCCGAGTTTGTCTTCCTTGATGATCCCGTCGATTCCGCCATCGCCGCTCTTGCCGATCGCGCGCCCTGCATCTTGACGCGAACCGCCATAGCCCATTGCAGGAAGCAGGTCTATAACGAGCCTTTCGAAGAAGGACGGACTCGCGGATTTCACCTGTTCGATGAGGTCGACCTGCAGATTGGCACGAACTGTCTTGTATGCAGTGGCAAGGCGCTCCTCCGGTGTTTCGATCTCCAGCGTCGCCTGCCGAGATGCATCCGAGGCTGCCTTGTCGATTCGGCCGCCTTCCGGGCGGCGGACTTTGAACTCGCGAAACTCCGCGAACTGATCGAGAAACTTCACATCAATGCGGGTCGGATGGCTGGCCAGTACCGCTTTGCCTCGATCCGTGATTCGCAGAACGCCGCGCTTTGGTGATTCCAGCAGACTGGCCTGCTTGAGGTAGGTTCGTGCCCACCCGACGCGGTTGTCGAAGAGGAATGCCGATCCACTTGGCAGCAGCTCGCTTCGCTCCTCCGCAGTGAGGTGAAACGCTTGAGCCAGCGTTTCAACCATGTCTCGGAACCGCAATTCCTCACCACTGCCGGCAAAATTCAGCACGGGCAGCATCAGTGTCTGATAGTCGGGAATGCCATAGCCAGCCGATCCTTGCTTGTGAGTGTTGTCGGCGACCGCTTCAGGCGACCTCGATGTCGAGCAGCACAGGGCCGTCGGCGCACAACACGGCTGGCAGCGCCTGCTGCAGCTCGCTGGCGCTGCGGATGAATGGTGCCGATACGCCGTGGCCGCCGCTCAAGTCGCGCCGTGTGCTGGGTGCCGTGGTCTTTCTGATGCTCATCGGCGTATGCCTGGTCCTTGTTCCTTCTAACTTCCGCGGTAGACCTCGCTACGGTGGCCGACGCGGATCACCTCGACGACGATCCACTCGTCGTGAATCTGATACACGATCCGGTACACGCCCTGGCGCACCCGGTACAGCTCGGCGCCACTCAGCTTCTCGCAGCCCGGCGCGCGGGGCTCGTCACGCAGGCCTTCCATGCGCGCCAGGATGCGCCTGACGTCGGCCTTCGGGATGCCGCGCAGGTCTTTCGCTACCGAAGGCCTGACGCGCAGCTCATAGCGTGCCATCGGCCTTGAGCTTGGCCAGGAAGTCCTCGTAGCTCAGCGCGCGTTCCTTGGCGCGGCCGCGCACGGCCGCCAGGTCTTCCTGGTCGTCGCGCAGCGCCTGGCGCAGCGCTTCGTTGACGATATCGGACATGCTGCGTTGGCTGTGGGCCGACTTCAGCCGCAAGGCCTTGTGCAAGTCGGATTCGAGATAGACCGTGGAGCGAACTGCTGCAGTGGTTGACATGAGGATCTCCTGCAAATCGACGTCAAAACATCATAGCATCATGGCGTTCCCGGTAGCTGCAGGCTCATGCCTGGCCGGCTTCGCGGCTTGTCGTGGTGCTCCGGCCATGCGTCGGGCGAGTTCAGGAACGGCTGATCGAAGAACGTCGGCTGCAGGCGTCCGCCTCAGGCGACTTCGATGTCGAGCAGCACAGGGCCCTCGCTGCGCAGCGCCGCCGGCAGTGCGTCATGCAACTGAGCGGCGCCGCGGATGCGCTGCGCCGGCACGCCGTGGCCGGCGGCCAGCGCCAGGAAGTCCAGCCCCGGCAGGTCGCTGCCTTCGGGTTTGACGCCGCTGGCGAAGCCGAAGCGCGGCGCAAAGTCCTGCAGCGCGGCATAGCGGCCGTTGTTGAGGATGATGAAGGTGATCGGCAGCTTGGCCTGCGCCGCGTTCCACAGCGCCTGGATGGTGTACATCGCCGAGCCGTCGCCGACCAGGGCGATGGTGCGCGCCTGCGGCCGGGCCAGCGCCACGCCGACGGCCGCCGCCATGCCGAAGCCCAGGCCGCCGCTGCACATCTCGTAGAAGGTGCCGCTACGCAGGATCGGCAGGCGCTCGTGCATCACCGGGCGGGCACTGGGCGCTTCCTCGACGACGATGCTGGCCGGGTCGCGCATCTCGGCCAGTGCTTGCAGCACATAGGCCACCGACAGGCGCTCGCCGGCCGGCGGCGGTTCGGCACGGGCCGGGCGTTGCCAGCGTGGCGGCGCCGGCCGGGACGGTGGAGCCGGGCGTGCCAGCAGGTCCAGCAGGCCCAGCCTCAGGCTGCACAGCACCGCGCTGCCCTGCGGCGCCCAGGCAGCGGTGTCGGGGTCGTCGATCAGCTGGCACAGCCGCGTGCCCGGCGGCAGGTGCGGGCCGTCGCCGGCCACGTGGTAGGTGAAGGCCGGCGCGCCCAGCGCCAGCACCACGTCGTGTGGTTCCAGCGCGGCGACGATGCGTTCGCGAATCGGGCTCAGGTGGCCGGCGAAGAGCGGGTGGTCGCCGGGGAAGCCGCAGGTGCCGGCCATCGGCGCGATGAAGACGCGGCCGTTGTGCCGTTCGGCCAGTTGCACCGCCTGGTCCCAGGCACCGTCGCGGTCGACCGCGGCACCGACCACGAAGGCCGGCGTGCGCGCGGCGTCGAGCGTGGCGCCGATCTCGGCCAGCAACGCCGGGTCGGGGCGCAACGCGGAGGCCACGCGCCGAGTTGCCACCGGCTCGGCGGGCATGGCCCAGTCGTCGGCGGGCACCGACACCAGCACCGGGCCGCGCGGCGGCATCATCGCCAGGTAGCAGGCGCGGGCGATGGCCAGCGGCACGTCCGCGGCACGCGCCGGTTCCACCGCCCACTTGACGTA
>Ga0209253_10002486_pt1 | contig 16337 bp, 14 predicted proteins | sample FrelakmetBRP12BR_FD_187145 | JGI IMG/M metagenome (GOLD analysis project Ga0209253, IMG submission 187145) | Freshwater lake sediment microbial communities from the University of Notre Dame, USA, for methane emissions studies - BRP12 BR (SPAdes)... | ecosystem: Environmental > Aquatic >...
TTTTGCTCGCATGCCGGCCCTTTCCGAGAGTTCGGATACTGCAAGCTAACATAACATCATGGGTTTAGCGACGCAAGCTAAACCTCGGTATTAGCTTGGTTTTCCCGTCGGCCGCGATACCGGCGGCGCCGGCGCTGCCGTCGGGGCGGCACCGGCGAGCGCAACGGCTAGCGCCGCGCGCGTCGAGAGTCGCAAGATATTGTGCTGCGCAACGCGTCCAACGGCGGCTGCGCGCCGCGCGGCCGCTGTTGCATTCTCGTCCGGGTACGGTCAGGGCACTGTGCGCGGCCTCCGCGACGTCGTGCCCGACGCGGTGTCCTGTGGAGTCGGCCGCCACCCGCGCTCGCAGACGCGCCCTTCGGGCCTGGGCTTCGCCCTGCTCGCGCGGGCGTCCCTCGGGGGGCAGCGAACGCAGTGAGCGTGGGGGCTGTCCCTCTTACCGGTCGACGAGGATTCTCACCATGCGGCGCACCGGTTCGGCGGCGCCCCAGAGCAGCTGGTCGCCGACGGTGAACGCACCGAGGTATTCGCCCCCCATGGCCAGCTTGCGCAGCCGCCCGACCGGGACTTCCAGCGAGCCGGTAACGGCAGCCGGCGTCAGGCGCCGGATGCTTTCCTCGCGCGTGTTGGGCACGACGCGCACCCAGTCGTTGCCGGCCGCGAGCATCGCCTCGATCTCGCGCAGCGGGATGTCGCGCTTCAACTTGATCGTCAGCGCCTGGCTGTGGCAGCGCATCGCGCCGACGCGCACGCAGATCGATTCCACCGGGATCGCGCTCCTGCCCGACCCCGCGACCCGCCCGAGGATCTTGTTCGTCTCGGCGGAACCCTTCCACTCCTCGCGGCTCATGCCGTCGCCCAGGTCCTTGTCGATCCACGGGATCAGGCTGCCCGCGAGCGGGACGCCGAAGTGCTCGGTCGGGAAGGCCGGATCGCGCAGGGTCCCGGCGACCTCGCGGTCGATGTCGAGAATCGCGGATGCCGGGTCGTCGAGCAGAGCCTTCGCCGCCATGTGCGCTTCTCCCATCTGCACCAGGAGCTCGCGCATGTTCTGCGCGCCCGCGCCGGACGCCGACTGGTACGTCATGCAGGTCATCCAGTCGATCAGGTCGCGGCGGAACAATCCGGCCATCGCCATCATCATCAGGCTGACCGTGCAGTTGCCGCCGATGAAGTTCTTCACACCCTTCGCGAGCCCGGCGTCGATCACGTCCCGGTTGACGGGGTCGAGGATGATCACCGCGTCGTCCTTCATCCGCAGCGCCGACGCGGCGTCGATCCAGTAGCCCTTCCAGCCCGCGGCGCGCAGCTTCGGAAACACGTCGTTCGTGTAGTCGCCGCCCTGGCAGGTGACGATCGCATCGAGCGCGCCGAGCGCCGCGAGGTCGGTCGCGCTCTTGAGCGGCGGCGTCTCCCGACCGATGGCGGGGCCCTTGCCGCCGACGGCGGACGTCGTGAAGAAGACGGGATCGATCCGCGCGAAGTCGCCCTCCTCCTGCATCCGCTGCATCAACACCGAGCCCACCATCCCGCGCCAGCCGACGAAACCCGTACGCATGATCGATTCCTCTTTCCGATGAGTTGCGCGTGCCGCTACCTGAGCGCGGCCGCCACCGCTTCGCCCATCGCGCGCGTGCCGATGGACGTCTCGCCCGCCGCCGCGATGTCGCGGGTGCGCAGGCCCCTCGCCAGCACCGCGCGCACCGCCCGCTCGATCCGGTCGGCGACGTCCGCGCGGGCGAACGTGTACCTGAACATCATCGCGAGCGACAAGATCGTCGCCAGCGGATTGGCCTTGTCCTCGCCGGCGATGTCCGGCGCCGAGCCGTGGATCGGCTCGTACAGCCCCTTGTTGCGGGCGTCGAGCGACGCCGACGGCAGCATGCCGATCGACCCCGCCAGCATCGACGCCTCGTCCGACAGGATGTCGCCGAAGAGGTTTCCGGTGACGATCACGTCGAATTGCTTCGGATTGCGGACGAGCTGCATCGCCGCGTTGTCGACGTACATGTGCGCTAGCGCGACGTCCGGATAATCCGCCGCCAGGGCGCTCACGACTTCGCGCCAGAGCATGCTCGTGTCGAGCACGTTGGCCTTATCGACCGAGCAGAGCTTCCGCCCGCGCCGGCGCGCGGTCTCGAACCCCACGCGCGCGATGCGGCGGATCTCGCCTGCGCTGTAGAGCATCGTGTCGAACCCCTCGTCGTCGCCGTCGGCGTTCTTCCTTCGCCCGCGCGGCTGCCCGAAATAGATGTCGCCGGTGAGCTCGCGCACGATCATGATGTCGAGCCCCGCGACGATCTCGGGCTTGAGCGACGACGACGCCGCCAGCTCCGGGTAGAGCAGCGCGGGGCGCAGATTCGCGAAGAGGCCGAGCGCCTTGCGGATGCCGAGGATTCCCTGCTCCGGCCGCAGCGCGCGCGGCAGCGCATCGTATCGGGGGCCGCCGACGGCGCCGAGCAGCACGGCATCGGCGTCGCGCGCGAGCGCCAGCGTCGCGTCGGGCAGCGGCTGCCCCGCCGCGTCGTAGCCGGCGCCGCCGATCGGCGCGGTGCCGGTCTCGATCGGCAATCCTTCGCGCCGCAGAGCGTCGAGCACGCGGACGGCCTCGCCGACGATCTCGGGGCCGATGCCGTCGCCCGGGAGGATGGCGATCTTCATCGGGGCACGCCGGCGCGCAGCCGGCCGCCGGCGCAAGCGGGCGACGCGCCCGCCGCCGGGCGCTCGCGGCGGGGCGCTAGGCGAGCCATGGCTGCTCGGCCAGCCGCTTCGCCTCGAACGCGCGGATGGCATCGGCGTGCTGCAGCGTGAGGCCGATGTCGTCGAGACCGTTCAGGAGGCAGTGCTTGCGGAACGGCTCGACGTCGAACGCGCAGTCGATCGAACCGTCGGGCGTTCCGACCTTCTGCCGCTCGAGATCGACGGTGAGCCTGAAGCCGGGGAACGCCGCGACCGCGGCGAACAGCCGGTCGACCTGCGCCTCGGGCAGCACGATCGGCAGGAGGCCGTTCTTGAAGCAGTTGTTGTAGAAGATGTCCGCGTACGACGGCGCGATCAGCGCGCGGAAGCCGTAGTCGGCGAGCGCCCACGGCGCGTGCTCGCGCGAGCTCCCGCACCCGAAGTTGCGGCGCGCGAGGAGGATCTGCGCTCCCTGGTAGCGCGGCTCGTTCAGCACGAAGTCCGGATTCCTGCGCCGCGTCGCGTTGTCCATCCCCGGCTCGCCGCGGTCGAGGTAGCGCCACGCGTCGAACAGGTTCGGGCCGAAGCCGGAGCGCTTGATCGACTTCAGGAACTGCTTCGGAATGATCGCGTCGGTGTCGACGTTGGCGCGGTCGAGCGGCGCGACGAGCCCGGTGAGGGTGCGGAACGGTTCCATCAATGGCTCTTCATCAGGCGAGTCGTCGCACGTCGACGAAATGCCCGGCGACCGCGGCTGCGGCCGCCATCGCGGGGCTCACGAGGTGCGTGCGGCCGCCCGTGCCCTGCCGGCCCTCGAAATTGCGGTTCGACGTCGACGCGCAGCGCTCGCCCGGCTCGAGGCGGTCGTCGTTCATCGCGAGGCACATCGAGCAGCCCGGCTCGCGCCAGTCGAAGCCGGCGTCGCGGAACACCCGGTCGAGCCCCTCGCGCTCCGCCTGCGCCTTCACGAGGCCGGAGCCGGGGACGACCATCGCGTTCTTCACCGTGGACGCCACGCGGCGGCCGCGCGCGACCGCCGCCGCGGCGCGCAGGTCCTCGATCCGGGAGTTCGTGCACGAGCCGATGAACACGCGGTCGACCGCGATGTCCGTCACCGGCCTGCCGGGCGCGAGCCCCATGTACGCCAGCGCACGCTCCATGCCCTCGCGGCGCGTGGGGTCCTTCTCCTTCTCCGGGTCCGGCACGCGGCCCTCGACCGAGACCACCATCTCCGGCGACGTCCCCCACGTGACCTGCGGCGCAAGCTGCGAGGCATCCAGCGCGACGACCGCGTCGAACGTCGCGCCGTCGTCGCTCGTCAGCGTCCGCCAGAGCGCGACGGCGCGGTCCCAGTGCGCGGCGGCGGGCGCGAACGGCCGGCCGCGCAGGTAGTCGATGGTGACGTCGTCGACGGCGATCATCCCGGCGCGCGCACCCGCCTCGATCGCCATGTTGCAGACCGTCATCCTGCCCTCCATCGACAGCGCGCGGAACGCGCTGCCGCCGAACTCGATCGCGTAGCCGGTGCCGCCCGCGGTGCCGATCCGCCCGATCACCGCGAGCACGAGGTCCTTCGCCGTGACCCCGGCCGGCAGCCTGCCGTCGGCGCGGATCTGCATCGACTTCGACTTCTTGGTGAGCAGGCACTGGGTGGCGAGAACGTGCTCGACCTCCGAGGTCCCGATGCCGAACGCGAGCGCGGCGAACGCGCCGTGCGTGCTCGTGTGCGAGTCGCCGCAGACGACCGTCATACCCGGCAGCGTTGCGCCCTGCTCAGGGCCGATCACGTGGACGATGCCCTGGCGCGGATCGCGAAACGGGAAGTACGCCTTCGCGCCGTGCGCGCGGATGTTGGCGTCCAGCGTCTCGACCTGCGTGCGCGAGATCGGGTCGCGGATGCCCGCCTGCCAGTCCCGCGTCGGCGTGTTGTGGTCGGCCGTGGCGACGATCGAGCCCACGCGCCACGGCTTGCGGCCCGCGAGCTGCAGCCCCTCGTAGGCCTGCGGGCTCGTGACCTCGTGGACCAGATGGCGGTCGATGTAGAGCAGCGCCGTGCCGTCCGCCTCGGTGCGGACCACGTGGGCGTCCCAGAGTTTGTCGTACAGCGTGCGCGCGTGCATGGCCGGAGGACCTGGCCGGGAGCGTCCCGGCGACTCGATTGCCGAACGCGAATTATTGCACAGCAGCAAATGGGCGTGTCAGAGCGGCCGCAGCCCCTCCCGCACGAGGAGGTCCGCGACGGCTTCCGCAAGATGCGGCATCGCCGGCTCGAACGCGGTTGCCGGCGTCGCGCGCAACCACGTGAGCTGCCGCTTGGCGAGCTGCCGCGTCGCGGCGATGCCGCTGGCGCGCAGCGCCGCGCGGTCGATGCGCCGCTCGAGATGCTCCCACGCCTGCCGGTAGCCGACGCAGCGCATCGACGGCAGGTCCGGCGTCAGCGCGAAGCGCGCGCGCAGCCGCGCGAGCTCGTCGACCAGGCCGGCTGCGAGCATGGCGTCGAAGCGGGCGGCGATCGCCGCGTGCAGGGCGGCGCGGTCGCCCGGGATCAGCGCAATCGCGATCGTGGCCCCGAGCGCGCCGGCGGCCTCCCGCGCGCCCTGCAGCTCCGACAGCGGTCGGCCGGCGACCGCGTAGACCTCGAGCGCGCGCTGGATCCGCTGCGCGTCGGTGGCGGGCAGGCGCGCCGCGGTCACCGGATCCACGCGGGCGAGCTCGGCATGCAGCGCCGGCCAGCCCTCCACCGCCGCGCGCGCGTCGAGGCGCGCCCGCACCGCGGGATCGGCGACGGGCAGCGCGGAAAGTCCCTCCCGCAGCGCCTTGAAGTAGAGCATCGTCCCACCCACGACGAGCGGCACCGCGCCCCGCGCGCGGATGCCGGCGATCGCGCTGATCGCGTCGGCCCGGAAGCGCGCCGCCGAATAGGCGTCGACGGGATCGATGATGTCGACCAGGTGGTGCGGCACGCTCGCGCGCGCCGCCGCGTCCGGTTTCGCCGTGCCGATGTCCATGCCGCGATACACCTGCGCCGAATCGACGCTGACGATCTCGGCGCCAAAGCGCTGCGCGAGCGTCATGGCCAGCGCGCTCTTGCCCGACGCCGTCGGGCCCATCAGCAGCACCGCTGGAATCAATGGTGTGCCCAGACGCTCATGTCTCGCGCCGCTACCTGCCGCGCATGAACAGGCGATCGAGGTCCGCGAGCGTCAGCTGGTACCACGTCGGGCGGCCGTGGTTGCACTGGCCTGCGCGCTCCGTCGCCTCCATCTCGCGCAGCAGCGCGTTCATCTCCGGGACCGACAGGCTGCGGTTCGCGCGCACCGCCGCGTGGCAGGCCATCCTCGACAGCAGCTCGTCGCGGTGGGCGGTCAGCACGTCGCTGCCCCCGAACTCGGAGAGCTCGGCCAGGACCGCGTGCGCGAGCGTCGCGGGATCGGCGTCGGCGAGCGGCGCGGGCACGCCGCGCACGGCCAGCGTCGCCGGGCCGAGCGCCGTGATCGCGAACCCGAGCCGGTCGAGTACGTCGGCGTGCTCGTCGGCGGCAGCCGCCTCGAGCGGCGACGCCGAGAACGTCGCGGGGACGAGCAGCGGCTGCACCGGCACGCCGTGGTCCTGCGCCGCCTTCAGGCGCTCGTACACGATGCGCTCGTGCGCCGCGTGCATGTCGACCAGCACGAGGCCCGCGCGGTTCTGCGCGAGCACGTAGACGCCGTGCAGCTGCGCGAGGGCGAAGCCCAGCGGGTGCGCGTCGCCGGTGTCCGGCAGCGCCGGCCGGTCGGGCAGCGCGAGATCGCCGCCCTCCCGGGCGCGCGGGCCGAACAGCGCCGCGTAGAACGGCGCGGGCTCGCCGGAGCCGAGCGTCATCGGCTGCTGCCACGGCGCGGCGTACGCCGAGGGTCCGCGGTCGGGGGTCGCCTGCGCGGCGAGCGGCGGTGTCCGCGCCGCGGCGACGCCCAGCCGTTCCGCCGCGGACATCGCGGGCTGGTCGGCACCGGTCGACGCGAGCGCGCGGGCGACCGCGTGCTGGACGAACTGGTGCACCGCGCCGGATTCCCGGAAGCGCACCTCCGCCTTCTGCGGATGCACGTTGACGTCGACCTGGCGCGGGTCCAGCGTGAGCCACAGCGCGTACGCCGGCTGGCGGTCGTGGTGCAGCACGTCGCGATAGGCTTCGCGCAGCGCGTGCGCGAGCACGCGGTCACGCACGTGGCGGCCGTTGACGAACACGTACTGGCCGCTCGTCTGCGTCGCGTAGGCGGGCTGCACGGCGAAGCCCGCGAGCCGCAGCGGCCCCGCCTCGACGTCGACGACGGCGGCCCCCTCGACGAACGCTTCGCCGAGGAGCGCCGCGACGCGCGCGCGCCGGCCGTGCGGAAGCAGGCGGTGCACGACCTTCTCGTTGTGCTGGAGCGTGAACCCGACTTCCGGGTGCGCGAGCGCGATGCGGCGGAACGCCTCGTCGCAGTGACCCCATTCGGTCGCCTCGGTGCGCAGGAACTTCCGCCGCGCCGGCGTGTTGAAGTAGAGCTCGTGCACCGTCACGGTCGTGCCGGACGCGAGCGCCGCCGGAGCCGTGCCGCTGACGGTGCCGCCGTCGACCTCGATCCGCCACGCATGCGGCCGGCCCGCAGCGCGCGAGGCGAGCGCGAACCGCGACACCGCCGCGATCGATGCCAGCGCTTCGCCGCGAAAGCCCAGCGTCGCGATCGCCGCGAGGTCGTCGACCGTCGCGAGCTTCGACGTCGCATGCCGTTCGACCGCGAGCCGCAGGTCCTCGCGCTCGATGCCGGCGCCGTTGTCGGCGACGCGGATGCGCCGAATGCCGCCACCCGCGAGATCGACGTCGATCTGCGTCGCGCCGGCGTCGAGCGCGTTCTCGAGCAGCTCCTTCAGCGCGGCCGCGGGACGCTCGACGACCTCGCCGGCGGCGATCTGGTTGATCAGGTGGTCGGAGAGCGCCCGTATCTGCGACATGGCCGCTCCGCTAGCGCGCGAGTCCCTGCGCCCACCGCGCGTAGACGGCACCGGCGACCGCGCCGAGGCCGGCGACGCGCGCGTCGAGGTCGCGCCGGATGTCGGCGGCGCTCTGCACCGCGCCCGACGACTGCGCCGGAAGCTCGCCGGCGCCCGTCGCCAGCCACGTCTCGATGAGCTCCGGCGTCATCTCGATGTGGCACTGGAAGCCGATGTGGCGCTCGGCGACCACGTACGCCTGGTTCGCGTTGAACGCGTTCGTCAGCACGCGCGTGGCGCGGGGCGGCAGCGCGAAGGCGTCGTAGTGCCACTGGAACGTCGTGAATCCGGCGCGACCGCCGAACCATTCGCGCCGCGCCGCGTCGTCGCACACCGCGACGTCGACCCAGCCGATCTCCGCCACCGGCGCGCGCGTCACCGGGGCGCCCAGCGCCTGCGCGAGGAGCTGACCGCCGAGGCAGTGCCCGATCACGGGCACGTCGGCGCGGACGGCCTCGCGCAGCAGCGCGTTGAGCGGCGCGACCCACGGCAGCCCGTCGTTGACGCTCATCGGCCCGCCCATCATCCCGATGCCGGCAAACGCGCGCGGATCGGCGGGGACCGCGGCTCCCGCGTCGAGGGCGACGAGCTGCCAGGGCAGGCCGCGCGCGTCGAGCCAGTCGGCGAAGTAGGCCGGTCCTTCGGTCGGGGAAAAGCGAAAGATCGCAACGGGGCGCATGGGGCGGCGCCGGCGCTAGCGTCCGGTCCCGAACGCGGCATGCACGAATCGTCCGCCTGGCGCCATGGCACTTCCTGAACGGGGCGCTAGAATCCCCGCGCGATCCTGGCGTACGCGGAGTGGTTGTGGATCGACTCGAAGTTCTCCGCTTCGACGACGAAGCCCTCGACCCGCGGGTCCGCCTGCAGCCGCCCGGCGACCCCGCGCACCAGGTCCTCGACGAAGCGCGGATTCTCGTAGGCGCGCTCGGTGACGTACTTCTCGTCGGCGCGCTTCAGGATCCCGTAGAGCTCGCACGAGGCTTCGTCCTCCGCGATGCGGATCAGCTCGGTCAGGAACAGCGGCTCGCGCGAGCGCACGGCGATCGTGATGGTCGAGCGCTGGTTGTGCGCGCCGTACTCGGCGATCTCCTTCGAGCACGGGCAGAGTGACGTCACGGGCGTCGCGACGGTGACGGTCTGCCGGTACGCGCCGCCCGCGAGCTCGCCGACCAGCCGCGCCTCGTAATCGAGCAGGCTCGCCACCCCCGACACCGGCGCCGTCTTGCGGACGAAGAACGGGAACGCGAGTTCGATCCGTCCGCCGGGAGCATCGAGCAGCACGACCAGCTCGTCCACCAGCGCGCGGAAATTCGCGACGGTCAGCGGGGGCTGTCCCGGCTCGCTGCGCGACTCGAGCAGCGCGACCAGCCTCGACATGTGCGTGCCCTTGCGCTCTTCCGGCAGCGCGACGTAGACGTTGCACGACGCGATCGTCGACTGGGCGACGCCATCGATGTCGGCGAACGCGAGCGGGTAGCGCAGGCCCCGGATGCCGACCTGGTCGATCGCGATGCGGCGCTCGTCCGTGCCCGACTGGGCGTCCGGGATCGGGCACACGAACTGCGGTCCCTCGGGTCGGTTCACGGCGATGGCCCTCAGGCGGCCGGTTTCGCCAGCGGGTCCGCCCGCCGCTGGCCGAACCGCGCGGTGATCGACGCGGCGATGCCCGCGGCGTCGAGGCCGCATTCCACGAGGAGCTGCGCCGGATCGCCGTGATCGACGAACGTGTCGGGCAACCCCAGGTGGAGGAGCGGAACCACGATGCCCTCGGCGGCGAGCGCTTCGCCGACGGCGCTGCCGGCGCCGCCCGACACGACGTTCTCCTCGACCGTGACCAGCGCATCGTGCTCGCGCGCGAGCTTCGCGACGAGATCGACGTCGAGCGGCTTGACGAAGCGCATGTTGACCACCGTCGCGTCGATGCCCGCGGCAGCCGCGAGCGCCGGCGCGACCATGCTGCCGAAGGCGAGGATCGCGATCCGGCTCGTCCGCCGCGCGCTGACGCGGCGCACGTCACCCTTGCCCACGGGCACGGCCGTCATCGCGGCCTCGATGGCGATCCCCGGACCGGTGCCCCGCGGATAACGGACGGCGGCCGGCGTGTCCAGCGTGAAGGCCGTGTACAGCATCTGCCGGCATTCGTTCTCGTCGGCCGGCGCCATCACCGTCATGTTCGGCACGCAGCGCAGGTAGGAGAGGTCGAAGGCTCCGAGGTGCGTCGCGCCGTCGGCGCCGACGACCCCGGCGCGATCGATCGCGAACACCACCGGCAGGTTCTGCAGCGCGACGTCGTGGATCAGCTGGTCGTACGCGCGCTGCAGGAACGTCGAGTAGATGGCGACGACCGGCTTCATCCCTTCGCAGGCGAGGCCCGCGGCGAACGTGACCGCGTGCTGCTCCGCGATGCCGACGTCGAAGTAGCGCTCGGGGTGCTCCTGCGAGAAGCGCACGAGACCGGAGCCCTCGCGCATCGCCGGCGTGATCGCGACGAGGCGCCGGTCGGCCGCCGCCATGTCGCACAGCCAGTCGCCGAAGATCTGCGTGTACGAAGGCCGCGCCCCCGCCTTCGGCGCGTAGCCGATCGCCGGGTCGAACTTCGTGACCCCGTGGTAGAGGATCGGATCCTCCTCGGCGCGGGCGTAGCCGTAGCCCTTCCGCGTGATCACGTGCAGCAGCTGCGGTCCCTTCAGCGCCTTCACGTTCGCGAGCGTCTTCACCAGCGTGTCGACGTCGTGGCCGTCGATCGGGCCGATGTAGTTGAAGCCGAACTCCTCGAACAGCGTGCCGGGCAGCACCATGCCCTTCATGTGCTCTTCCCAGCGCCGGGCGAGGTCCTGCATCGGCGGCAGCCTGGACAGCACCTCCTTGCCGCCGCGGCGCACCGTGTTGTAGAAGCGCGACGCGAGCAGCCGCGCGAGGTAGCTGTTCAGCGCGCCGACGGGCTCCGAGATCGACATCTCGTTGTCGTTGAGGATCACCAGCAGGTCGGCGCCCGACGCGCCCGCGTTGTTCAGCGCCTCGAACGCCATGCCGGCGCTCATCGCGCCGTCGCCGATCACCGCGACGACGTTGCGCTCGTCGCCCTTGCGCCGCGCGGCCACCGCCATGCCGAGCGCGGCCGAGATCGACGTCGACGAGTGCGCCGTCCCGAACGTGTCGTACTCGCTCTCCGAGCGCTTCGGGAAGCCCGACGGTCCGCCCGCCATCCGCAGCCGGCCCATCTGCGCGCGGCGGCCCGTCAGGACCTTGTGCGCGTACGTCTGGTGGCCGACGTCCCACACGATGCGGTCGCGCGGCGTGTCGTACACGTAGTGGAGCGCGATCGCGAGCTCGACCGTGCCGAGGTTCGACGACAGGTGGCCGCCGGTCTGCGCGACGCTGGTCAGCAGGAACGCGCGGAGCTCGCGCGCGAGCTGCGGCAGCGCCTCGCGATCGAGGCGGCGCAGCGCCGCGGGGTCGTTGACCTGGTCGAGCAGTGGGTACATGGCGCCCTAGTGGGTCCGGAGCACGATCCAGTCGGCGAGCTCCGCGAGCCGGCGCGCGGGGCTGCCGAGCGGGGCGAGCGCGCTCCGCGCCTCGATCCGCAGCGCCTCCGCGTGCTGCCGGGCGGCGGCAAGGCCGAGACTGGAGACGAACGTCGGCTTGCCCTGCGCCATGTCCTTGCCGGCGGTCTTGCCGAGCGAGGCCGCCGAACCCTCGACGTCGAGGACGTCGTCGACGACCTGGAAGGCGAGACCCGCCGCGTCCGCGTACGAATCGAGCGCGACGGCTTCGGCCGGGGCGAGCGGCCGGCCGCACGCGGCACCCAGCCGCACGGCCGCGCGGATCAGGGCGCCGGTCTTCATCCGGTGCATCGTTTCGAGCTCCGCGAGCGGAAGCGCGGCGCCCACGCTGTCGAGGTCGATCGCCTGCCCGCCCGCCATGCCGCGCACGCCGGCCGCCTCCGCCAGCAGCGCGCACGCGCCGGCGCTGTCGGGGAGCCCGCCGCCGGCGAGCACGCCGAACGCGAGCGCCTGCAGCGCGTCCCCTGCGAGCAGCGCCGTCGCCTCTCCGAACGCGACGTGGCAGGTCGGCTTCCCGCGGCGCAGCGTGTCGTCGTCCATGCAGGGCAGATCGTCGTGGATCAGCGAATAGGCGTGAACGAGCTCCACCGCGGCCGCCGCGGCATCGACGACGGCGGGCGGAGCTTCGGCGAGCTCGCCCGCCGCATAGGCGAGGAGCGGCCGCACGCGCTTGCCGCCTTCCAGCACGGCATAGCGCATCGCCTGGCTCAGGTGCGCGGGTGCATGCTCCGCCGCCGGCAGCGTGCGCGCGAGAACGTCCTCGATCCGCCGCTGGCGCTCGCCGGACCAGACGGCCCATGCCACGTCAGGGTTCATCGCTTCCGGCAACCTCGGCGTCCGGCGCGGCGAACGCCTTGAGCACGCCCTTCTCGAACACCTGGACCTGCTGCTCGGCGTCCTTCAGCGCGGCCTGGCAGTAATGCAGCAGCTCCGCACCCCGCTTGTAGGCCGTCAGCGATTCCTTGAGCGGCAGCTGGCCCGCCTCCATCCTGGCGACGATCTCCTCGAGCTCCGCGAGCGCGGCCTCGAAGGTTGCGGGAACGGCGCTGGGCTTGGCCATGGGAATGGGGAGAAGTCGCGCGCTGCGCTAGGCTGCGAAAGTCGGCGCGGATATTCGGGCGCGTGAGTCGGGCGCGTGAGTCGGGCGCGTGAGCGGGCGGCGCAGCGGGCAAGTTACCGGAATCGCGCCGCCGGGGTCAAATCGACTGGAGTCAATTCGCACCCTGGGGACAATTCCGCACCGGCCGCTGCCTCCGCTTCGTCGGCGCGGATTTGACCGGTGTCGAACGGGCCCGCTATACTAACATTTTTTGACGACGCGGCCTTACGCGAACCTTTCGCGCGGCCGACTTAGCAAAGCGGTCCGGGGCGGCCGAAACGCCGTAATCGTCCCGGGTTGTTGGGTTGGGTTGGTTGGTTTGACCCTCTGAACGGGTTGACCGTTTACGCGAAGAAAGGGAAGGTCGATGTCGAGCCTCGCCACCATCGCGCACCTGCGCCGCGCCGCGTCGCAGCTGCCGGTTTCCTGGTACTGCGATCCCGCCGTTTACGACGCCGAGCAGCGCCTGCTGTTCCCGCGCGCGCCCGGGTATGTCGGGCACGAGCTCATGGTGCCGAACCCGGGCGACTACCACGCGCTCGAGTGGCGCGACAACGCGCAGGCGCTGGTCCGCAACGCGCAGGGGATCGAGCTCGTGTCCAACATCTGCCGGCACCGGCAGGCGGTCATGCTGAAGGGCCGCGGCAACGTCCCCAACATCGTCTGCCCGATCCACCGCTGGACCTACGACCTCAGGGGCGAGCTCCTCGGCGCGCCGCATTTCGCCGACAAGCCGTGCCTGAACCTCGGCCGCTCGCCGCTCGCGAACTGGAACGGCCTCCTGTTCGACGGCAAGCGCGACGTCCGCGCCGACCTGGCGGGCCTCGGCGTGCGCGACTTCGACTTCGGGAGCCATGTGCTCGACCGGGTCGAGATCCACGAGTGCAACTACAACTGGAAGACCTTCATCGAGGTCTACCTCGAGGACTATCACGTCGTCCCGTTCCATCCGGGGCTCGGCAACTTCGTCACCTGCGACGACCTCAAGTGGGAGTTCGCGCCGTGGGCATCGCTGCAGACGGTTGGCATCACGAGCCTCTCCAAGGCGGGAACGAAGACCTACGAGCGCTGGCACAAGGCGGTGGTCGACTACTACCGCGGCGAGATGCCGCCGCACGGCGCGATCTGGCTCACCTACTACCCGAACATCATGCTCGAGTGGTACCCGCACGTTCTCGTGATCAGCACGCTGATCCCCCGCGGCGTCGACCGCACGACCAACGTCGTCGAGTTCTACTATCCCGAGGACATCGCGCTGTTCGAGCGCGAGTTCGTCGAGGCCGAGCAGGCCGCGTACCTGGAGACCGCGGTCGAGGACGACGAGATCGCCGAGCGGATGGACGCCGGCCGCCGCGCGCTCTACCGGCAGGGCCGGAGCGAGGAAGGGCCGTACCAGTCGCCGATGGAAGACGGGATGCAGCACTTCCACGAGTACCTCCGGCGCGAGCTCGACGCGCACATCGCGCCGCGCTGAGATGGACGGCCCCCACGCTCACTGTGTTCGCTGCCCCCCGAGGGGGTGCACAGTGCCCTTCGGGCGGCCGCGCGGGCACTGACGGGCTCGCGGGCAAGCGCATGTACACGACGCTGATCTCCACAGTCGAGCTCGCGGACCGGCTCGCCGACCCGCGGCTCGTCGTCGTGGACGTCCGCCACGACCTCGCGCAGCCGGACACCTGGGGCGAGGCGCAGTACCGTTCCGGCCACATTCCGGGCGCCCGCTTCGCGCATCTCGACCGCGACCTCTCGGCACCGAAGACCGGCGCCAACGGCCGGCACCCGCTGCCCTCGCCCGAGGCCGCCGCCGCCACGTTCGGGCGCCTCGGCATCGGGCCCGACACGCAGGTGGTCGCCTACGACCAGCAGCAGGGCATGTACGCGGCGCGCCTGTGGTGGATGCTGCGCCGCCTCGGCCACGACGCCGTCGCGGTGCTGGACGGCGGCTTCGACAAGTGGCGCCGCGAGGGCCGTCCGGTGACCACCGACGTGCCGCGCGTCGAGCCGACAGCGTTTTCGATCCGCCGGGTCGCCTCCACCATCGACGCTGCCGCGCTGCTCGCGAGCCTGCCGGAACGCTCGCTCGTCGTCGTCGACGCCCGGTCGCCGGAGCGCTACCGCGGCGATGCGGAGCCGCTGGATCCCGTCGCCGGACGCATTCCCGGGTCGATCAACCGCCCGGCCTCGCAGAACCTGACGCCGGAGTTCACGTTCAAGCCGGCGGCAGCGCTGCGCACCGACTTCGAGCGGCTGCTCGGCGGCGCGTCCGCCGACCGCGTGGTCCACTCGTGCGGCTCGGGCGTGACCGCCTGCCACAACCTGCTCGCGATGGAAATCGCCGGGTTCGGCGAAACGAAGCTCTATCCGGGTTCGTGGAGCGAGTGGTGCGCGGACCCCTCGCGGCCTGTTGCCCGCGGCAGCGCGTGACTCCCGGATGATCCCCACCCTCCGCCTGCATGACCGCGTCGTCATCGTCACCGGGGCGGCGCGGGGAATCGGGCTCGCCTGCGCGCAACGCTTCGCCGCGGAAGGCGCGAAGGTCGTCCTCGCCGATGTCGAAGAAGCAGCCGGTGCGGCCGCCGCGGCGTCCCTCCCCGGCGCCCTGTTCGTGCGCACCAACGTCGCGCAGAAGACAGAGGTCGATGCGCTGGTCGCGCGTGCGCTCGCCGTTCACGGACGCGTCGACGTGCTCGTCAACAACGCCGGCATCACGCACGCCTGCGATTTCCTCGATCTCGCCGAGCAGGATTTCGACCGCGTGCTCGCGGTGAACCTGAAGTCGATGTTCCTGTGCGGCCAGGCCGTCGCACGAGCGATGGTCGAGCACGGCATCCGCGGCGCGATCGTCAACATGTCGTCGGCGAACGCCGTCGTCGCGATCCCCAACCAGGTCCCCTATGTCGTTTCGAAGGGCGGCGTCAACCAGCTGACCAAAGTCATGGCCGTCGCGCTCGCGCCGCACGGCATTCGCGTCAACGGCATCGGGCCCGGCACGATCCTGACGGAGCTGGCGAAGAAGGCGGTCCTGACCGACGACGCCGCGCGGAAGAAGATCCTTTCGCGGACCCCGCTCGGGCGCTGCGGCGAGCCGGAAGAGGTTGCGGCCGTCGCGGCGTTCCTCGCCTCCGACGACGCGTCGTACCTCACGGGACAGACGATCTACCCGGACGGCGGGCGGCTCGCGCTCAATTACACGGTGCCGGTATCCTGACGGAGGGCAGGGATCGCGCCTGTGCGCATCGGCGGCGACAGGCGCGCGGAGCAGCCCGTTGCCCCGGGTATCGACGCTTGACCCGCACCACCGCGCCCACCACAATCAGCCATGCCTACGAACGTCAGAGCGGTCGACGGCTTCGAGTCCGCGGTCGCGACCGTCGCGTTTGTCGATCTGGCGGGCTTCAGCGCGATCACGGATGTCTACGGAGATGCCTCGGCAATAGCGGTGCTCGGGCGCTTCGAGGAGTTGGTGCGCCAGGCGCTCGGTGTGCTCGGGCCGCCGATCAAGTGGATAGGCGACGAAGCGATGTTCGGGTTTCCCGACCCGGCAACCGCCCTGCAGGTGCTCGGACGTCTGCTTCCGGCGTGCCGGTCCGAGCCGCGGATTCCGCTGACGAGGACCGGGCTCAACCACGGCCCGGTGCTTCGCCGAGCGAACGACCTCTTTGGGTCGACCGTCAACATCGCAGCACGCGTCGCCGCGCTGGCGTCTCCGGGGCAATTGCTGGCGACCGAGCCGGTCGCCAACATCGCCGCAGCATCCGGAATTGTCGTGCGGGACATCGGGAAGGTAGCGTTGCGATCGATCGCTGACGACGTGCCGCTTTATGCCATCGAGCTGGCGCCGGCTTTCGATCCCGCCTGGATAGATCCGGTGTGCAAGATGCACGCGCCGTATGCGGCGTACCGCAGAACCACGCCGACGGGACCCTGGTTCTGCTCCGAACGTTGCGCGGAGGCCTTTCGGCGGTCACCGGAGGCATACCGTAGCG
>Ga0209253_10002487_pt1 | contig 16337 bp, 17 predicted proteins | sample FrelakmetBRP12BR_FD_187145 | JGI IMG/M metagenome (GOLD analysis project Ga0209253, IMG submission 187145) | Freshwater lake sediment microbial communities from the University of Notre Dame, USA, for methane emissions studies - BRP12 BR (SPAdes)... | ecosystem: Environmental > Aquatic >...
TGGCCGACCATGCCAAGAAACGCGGGGCAGAGATCCTGAACCAGATGGAAGTGATGGAAATCATCCGGAAGGGCAGCCTGTCGGGGGATGTGCTCGGCGTCAAGGTCAAGAACATCGAGGCGAACAAAGAGATCTTCATCCGGGCCAAACGGGCGGTGGTCCTCGCCGCGGGCGGTTTTACCGCCAACGGCAGGCTGTGCAACCGATATGACCCTCGCTTGAACCCGGCCGTCCGAGCCTCCTGCCAGGCAACCGGCAAGCCCGGGGCCGGATGCACCGGAGAGGTTCTGCTGGCTGCCATGAATGTCGGCGCTGATGCTGCGCTCCTGCACATACAGCAACTCCGGATGCAGGGATCGGAGATCGCCTTCAGTGGTCCGGGGTCGGCGCTTATCGCGGACAAGGATGGGACCTACATCGACGTCGACAACGTGGGCAATCGCTTCTGGATGGAAGGCGGAGACAAGAGCGTCTACCGCCAGGCCCGGCTCACCATTTTGCATGAAAAGGGCATCTACCAATGGTGGGGCATTTGCGATTCCACCGCTGCCAACAAGGTTCATCTCAAAGGCGCGCTCGAATCCAAAAGCGCCCTTGCGGCGGATACCCTGCCGCAGCTTGCAGAGATCATTAAGGTCCCTGCTGCGAACCTCGTTGCCACCGTGGATCGGTACAATAAGTTTGTTGACCAAAACTATGACGCGGATTTCGGCCAGTTTAAGATTTTTTTGAAACAGAAGATCGAGGCCGGGCCTTTCTATGCCATGCCCAAGACCTATTACCGGCATGCCAGTGTCGGCGGGGTGCGCATCAACGTCAATTCGCAGGTTCTGGATCGGCATGATCAGGTCATCCCCCGGCTTTACTCTGCGGGCGAGATGATCGGAAACCTCCAGGGATGGGATCGGGACGGGGGCTGCGGCTGGACCACATGCGTTGTCTTCGGCCGCATCGCAGGCAAAAATGCCGCCGCGGAAAAACCATTGGCGTGAGATTGCTCCTGGTTGAGGAATCACACGGGGCGGGCTGGAAACTCAGCCCGCCTTCCCTTCGAAGTAACAGCCGGGCCCAACTCCGGATTCGTGGCTTGAAAAGCCTTTGAAACGAAGGTTTTCTCCAGTGTTCTTGCCGAGTCTGTCGTGGCGGTTTTTCTGTAATATTAAGGTTTACATGAGACTTAGGGCCTTGATCCCTGCGATGGTTGTCTTGTGGCTCTTGGGGGTTTTCGTCCTCTCGCCGTCCGGTCCGACCTTGGCGGCCGAGGGTGTTTTCCTGGCAGACAACCACAAGAGCAGGGGTACGGATTGTTCAGGCTGCCACAAGGAAAGCCCGTCGAAGCAAGATGTTCCAATGGCGGTCTGCCTGGGATGCCATGGAGATTACGGGAAGGTCGGGACGAAAACAAATAAACTTGATCCGAATCCCCATGACTCGCATCTGGGGGAGATTGACTGCGGCAAGTGTCACCGCGCTCACAACGCCTCCGTGAATGCTTGTAACGAATGTCATCAGTTCGATATGAAGGTACCTTAGCTCTGGCGGATAGTTCATCCTGAAATTAACTCGATTCCAGAATTGACTTGACGGAATTTTTTGGCGAGGTTATGAAGTATGAAAATTGAAAATTCTATTTTGGAGAAACCCTTGTGATTTCAGAAATTACGCAGTGGATCATGGAGTCGATGAGGACCCATGGCCAACTCTCGGTCTTCATCGGTGTCATCATTGAGCAAATCATTGTCCCCATTCCATCCCCTCTGATCGTCATGGGGGCAGGAGCCATCCTCATCCCTCCCGAAATTTCCATCCCCAATGCCTTCTTTCAGATTCTGTGGACCATTGTCCTTCCTGGGTCCATCGCCTCGACGCTGGGCTCCTATATTGGATACATGATCAGTTTCTACGGAGGAAAAGCCCTGGTCGTGAGGCTCCAACGTTTCTTGGATGTGGACTGGGGTCAGATAGAAAGATTAGAGAAACGATTTCAAGGCAAAAGAGAAGCCTTGAGCATCTTTCTCTCCCGAGCGATTCCCGTGTTCCCCATTTCTTTGGTTTCCATCTTTGCCGGTCTACTGCGCATTCCGATCAGACCCTTTACGATTTATACCTTTTTGGGTTCGGTCTTCCGATGTTTTTTTCTAGGTTTTTTTGGGTGGTGGATTGGAGCGACCTATGAAAAAGTAGCCACCCGCTTAGATTCTGTGGAGACGATCGTCTCTATCGCGATGTTGATCGCAATGGTTGTGGTTTTCGGATGCCTCTACTATAAATTCAGAAGAGCGACTTGATTTAAACCAAGTAGTTATGAATAATAAATTTAGGGGAAAATAGAAAGGAGAATGGTTAATGAGAGCAATCATGGACGAAGAAACCTGTATCGGATGCGGACTTTGTGCAGAAACTTGCCCGGAAGTCTTTGAGATGAATGATGACAAGGCTCAGGTGAAAGTGGGTGAGGTCCCAGAGAACGTGCGGGAGACATGCAAGGAGGCTGCTGAAAATTGCCCGGTGGAGGCCATCCAGATAGAGGAGTGAGTTTCTTCAAACACAGATAAAAAAGAGGCGCTTCCTGTTAAGCAAGGAGCGCCCCTCACGTGTTTTCTCTTCAAAAAATCATTCGAAATATTCTTTGATTTCCTTATAGCGTTTGGGATCCCTCAAGCGATCAAGGGCTTTGGCTTCGATCTGTCGAATCCTTTCTCGACTGAGACCGAACTGCCTACCGATTTCTTCAAGGGTACATTCCCCGTCTTCTCCAATCCCAAAACGGAGCCGGAGAATCTTTTCTTCTCTTGGAGAAAGGCCGGAGAGGAGCTTCTGAATTTGGTGGGTCAAATCCTTTTCTAACAAAGAGTCACTGGGTGAGAGACTCTTCTCGTCAGGGATCAGGTCTTCCAGTGTACTATCCTCTTCCCCGATCGACATGTCGAGAGAGATCGGTTCCTCAATGAGATTCAGAATCTTCTCCACATCGTGTATGGGAATTCCGCTATCCTTCGATAATTCCTGCGAACTGGGCTCTCGGCCCAACTTCTTAACGAGGTCCTTAAAGGATTTCATCAACTTTCCTTTGATCTCAAAAAGATAGTTGGGAATTCGAATGGTCCTCGATTTTTCCGCAAAGGCCCTCAAAATCGCTGCTCGGATCCACCAGGAAGCGTAGGTGCTGAACTTAAAGCCTTTCGTATAATCAAACTTAACCATGGCCTGAATCAGACCAAGATTCCCCTCCTGGATCAAATCCAGAAAAGAAAGCCCCCGATTCGCGTACCGTTTTGCAATGCTGACCACCAATCGAAGGTTGGCTTGGATCAACTCGTTCTTGGCCTGCCGAAGGTCGAGAACTGCCCGTTGATATTGATTCAATATCTTTTTGTAAAGAAGTTGTTTCTCCCTCATTTCTGAAGGATTGGGTTTCGACTTTTTGCCGTTCTTACCGTTCTTGCCCTTCAGCCGATATCCTTGCCGGGTATTGGTATGAATGCGCTTCCCCCCATTTTTTGGGATTGGAGGGGGATATAATTGGGCTTTTAGGCGAGTAGCCTTTGTGTCGAGAATCTTGACCTGACGCTCGCCTTCCTTAATCCTCTTGGCCAGTTCAACCTCTTTCTCCGGCGTGAGAAGGGATATTTTTTCAAGGCCTTTTAAATATTCCCACGTGATATCCTGAGGTTGAAAAATGGTTTCTTCCTGGGGAACCGGCTCAGCCGAGATTTCTTCTGCTTCCTCCGAGGCTAATTCTGCTTCCTCTGCCTGGAGATGGAAATCCTCTTCAGCTCCCTCCACTTCAACCTCTATATAGGGGGTGGGTTGGATAGGAGGGATAGATGTTGGGGGTTCCCCAAAAAAGGGAGAGGATCGTACGGGCTCAAGGGCTAAATCCCCGCCATTTTTGTTTAATGCCTTACTATTTTTCACTGACATTTACCCCTTTCTTTATCTAACAAAAAACCCTCTCCATTCTTCGTCCATGGAAAGGGTGAATTTATTCATTTTTATTTTGCCTGAATACCCTGACCGGTCGAAGAACCCTCCAATTTCACTTATTTAGTTTCTTATACTAATATATTAAAGTGAGAATGGTTTGTCAAGCATTATTTTTTTGAAAATTATCTTTTAATTTTAATATGTTATAACGATACATCTCCATATACCTGTATTCATATAGGATTAATTCTACGCTTTTACTTTAAGAAAGGTAGCGCTCTTACGGTGAGGCATTGCATTGAGAATTTGAGAAAATGGGAGCAAAACCACCTCCATATGGGTAGGAAAAATATAATGGTTTTAGATTTGGCCCATTCGGAGGCGTCGGGCTCCGCCCGAAAGAGGAAAGCAGAGAAGTGACGTTCAGGGGCAACCCTGATCAAGTTTCGCTCTTCGGGCCAATAAATCGCAGGGTTGACTTTGGGTGGAGCATCTCTTATAAAATTCAAATCTGGATTATTCCTCTATTTCTGTTTCTCTGAAAAAGGTTGGAAGCATAGCTATGGGACATGTGGATTTGCACCTCCATACAACCGCTTCTGACGGGGTGCTGAGCCCGTCAGAAATCGTGAGATATGCAAAAGCGAAAGGGCTTCAAGCCATTGCAATCACGGATCATGATACCATTGACGGGTGTCAAGAGGGGTTATCAGAGGGAGAGAGAATTGGTTTTGAGGTAATCCCCGGAATTGAAATAAGCGCTGAGTATTCACCCGGTTCCATGCATATCCTTGGTTTCTTCCTCGATATCCATCATCCCCTCCTCAATGAGAGGTTGGAACATCTTCAAAAGGCAAGGGCAGAAAGAAATCCGAAGATGGTTGCGAAGTTAAACCAGTTAGGAATCGAGGTGACCTACGAAGAGGTGCTGAAAGCCTCTGGAGGGGGGCAGGTCGGGCGACCCCATTTTGCCAATGTGCTCTTAGAAAAGAAGGTTGTGAAAAGCTTCCAAGAAGCGTTCGATCGGTTTCTGAAAAAAGGGGCCTCAGCCTATGTGGACAAATTCAGGTTTACATCGAAAGAGGCTCTGCATTTCATTCATGAAGCTCGAGGGGTGGCGGTCCTTGCCCATCCCAATACTCTTGGAGTAAAGGGATCCGCTGAATTGGAAAAGGTCATCCTTCGACTCGTCGACGAGGGGCTTCAGGGGGTTGAAGTCTATTATCCCGAACACTCTGCAACCGAAGTGGCACTTTATAAAACCCTTGCCGACCGATACCATCTCCTGTCGACAGGGGGGACGGATTACCATGGAATCGAAAAAAACGAATTGGACATCGGGGTAGGAAGGGGAGAAATGAAACTTCCTTACTCCATCGTGGAAAATATTAAGGCCCTTCGAGATCGGTCTTAGTCGGGAAGGAAAGCTGGCTTTCCGACCGCTTTAATTGTCTCAGGAATCTGGCTGGTCAAATAATGATGTCATCGGGTCATTAAGTCACACAGTCATTCATTTTTATGGCATTACGATGCAATAGCCCGAAGAAACGAAAACACAGGTGCGGCAGGGTGGTTCAGTGACTTCGTGACTGAATAACTTAGTGACTTATCCATGGAGGAGAACATGAAGAGACGAAAGAAGACCAATCGTTTAAAAGCAGCCTTGAAACGGAAAAATGTTAAGCATTCCTTGAGCAAGTCTAAAGGAGAAAGAAAATATCCAACCTGACCCAAAGAGTAACGTGACCCGTGTCCGTGCCTGCGCGCTGTGGCGCTTTGCCTGCCTGCGCGAAGCCCCACCCTGCAGGACGAAGGCAGGGCGCACAACCGTGATTCGTGACCATCACCCACGAATTTTCAAATTTCGTTTGCAGCAAACCCACGATGGTTGATTTTGAATACCCCAGGCTCATCTTATCAGACCCTGAAGGGAATATCTTTGATCATCCGTCTCTAAAGCTTTCAGGTCGATCTGGAAATCGGCTTGTCCTGCCCCCTCGATCCGAATTAGTGCCTCTGCCTCAAGGGAGTCAACTCTTTACTTTACCCGGAAGAATTCCAATCGGATGGGATGAAGAGAAAAGTTCTTTTGTCTCTTCGAAAAAGGTTAGCTGGGGAGGGAAAGAAGTAGCGTGTACGGCGGTGGCTGCTTTCCTCCCGCCCGGATATATCCGGACCCTCCTGCCGGCCACCCAACTCAAACCGAAAGCGCCCACGCTTCCGCTCTGGGCCTACAGTGCGGTGGGTTGGAAGGATGGAAAATTTTGGGCAACAGGATTATTCATCGATCCCAATCCTCATTGGGATCCAAACTATTTTCAGAATGATCCTCTTTTAAGAAGAAAGGTTCATGTTGTTCTGGATAAGAATCCAAGAAATCGTCTGCTTGGACAACTTTCCAGATGTGCCTTGGAATATCACTGCTTTGCAGCAAAAAATGTTTTTTTTCGAAGGTGGGAATGCCCCTTACCGACTTCCCCTTCCTGCAACGCAGATTGTTTGGGATGCATTTCTTTACAACCCTCTGAATGTTGTCCGGCCTCACAAGAGAGAATTCGCTTTGTTCCTACCGTCGATGAGGTCTTAGGTGTGGCCTTGCCCCATTTGGATAAAGCGAAGGATGCCATTGTTAGCTTTGGTCAGGGTTGCGAAGGGGAACCGTTAACCCAATGGAGGCTTTTGGAAGAGTCGATCTATCTCCTTCGAGAAAAAACGAATCGGGGAACGATTAATCTCAATACCAATGGGAGTTTTCCGAAACAGCTGGGAAAGCTTTGCGGGGCGGGGCTCGACAGCGTTCGTGTCACGCTGAACAGTCCACGCATGAAGTTTTACAACCGTTATCACAGACCGAAGGGGTACTCCTTTGGAGAAGTGGTGGATTCCTTGGTCCACGCTAAGGAAAAGGGGATTTACACCTCGATGAATCTCCTCGTCTTCCCCGGGTTCACAGACAGGGAGGAAGAAGTCGAAGGATTGATAGGGCTGATCAGGGGAACAAGCCTTGACCTCATCCAAATGCGAAACCTCAATATTGATCCGGACCTTTATCTCAAGACCATGGGAAGAGGCGAAGGGATGGGTATCTCTAAGATGATGGATATTCTCAAAAAGGAATTTCCTTCCCTCCAATTTGGCTATTTCAACCGCACCAAAGAAAACTTTGAATAAGAGAGCTCAAGGATTCCAGGATTCGAGGGGCGAAGTCATTGTTAAACTCTGAGCCGGTTGAATGTAGCACGATCCCCCGTTCCCTCAAACCCATGCTACGGATTCGCAGGGAAAACAGACCTTGTTCACGATCAATAACGGCCAATTCAAAGAAGGGATGAAAGATGCCCTTCCCATCGTTTTAGGATACCTCCCGGTAGGAATGGCTTTTGGCTTATTGGCTGGAAACGCAGGACTTGCTCCATCCGAGGCTGGTTTGATGAGCCTGCTCGTCTATGCCGGAGCAAGTCAATTCCTTGCCATTGAAATGATTTTCAAGGGGATAACCTGGCTTCCCATCGTGCTGGCCACCTTTTTTGTCAACTTGAGACATATTCTCATGAGTTCTAACCTCTCCCTCTATTTTAAGAACGCTCGCCTTCCTCTGCTAGGCTTTCTGTCAGCACAATTGACAGATGAGTCCTTCGCTGTAGCCATGTCCAATCTTCCCAAAGTCAAGAATAACCCACCCTACCTCTTCGGGCTCCAAATCACTTCTCATCTCGCCTGGGTGATTGGATCTATCGGGGGTGCTTTATTTGGTCCTTTCATCAAAATTTCGGAATTCGGTCTTCCCTTTGCCCTTCCCTCTCTCTTCATCTGCCTTTTAGTGTTTCAACTCAAGACCGTTCGTCATTTTGGGATCATGGCGATCGCGGGAGTTTCCTCTCTTTTCTTCAAATGGGCGCTGCAGGGCAACTGGTATATCTTGCTCGCTGCTCTTCTTGCTGGAGGGATAGGGGTGGTGGTTGAGATCATAAACGGAAAGAGGAAAACAGAGGGTGAAGGGCAGGAAGCTCAAAGCTCAAAAAAAACCTTAAGAGGATGACTGGAGTTCGAACTTCAGGGAAGAATGAGTAGAAACAGGATAGAGCTATGAAAGAAGAGATGTTGGCGATTATTTTTGGAATGGCAGTTGTAACCTTTTTACCTCGTTTCCTGCCAATGGCTTTCTTGACCCGATGGGTCATCCCAGAAAGGGTTAAAATGGGCTTGGGTTATATCCCGACGGCCATTTTGAGCGCCATCGTTTTCCCAATTCTGTTCTTCAATGAAGGAGGGAAGGTTGTCGTTCAGCCTCTTTATCTTCTTTCTGCTGTTTCCGTTTTTATTCTTTCCTGGAGGCTGAAGCGCCTTTGGGCATCGGTGATCTTAGGAATGCTGGTTTACTGGGGACTCGGATTCTTTTTAGGTCATTAAATTTTTTGGTCTCAATAACCTATTAACTTAATTATTTCATGATTCTTTTTCTAAGTCTTTTCAGCGATCAGGCTTGCCACTGCTTTTCTTCTTCCGCCCTCCGTGAAGATCCCTTCGCGGTAGAAAAGAATTCGGAAGTTCTTGAATAACCTGAGAAGCTCGTTCGGTTTTAAAAAATATTTCGCTTGTCTGGGCCCTCCTGCAGCCAGTGTTCGGTGTTCAAGAATATAAGTTTCAAAAATGACCTTTCCTCCTTTCTTGAGTCCCTTTCTGATTTTTGGAATGAGACGGCGCTTGAGAAAATAGAAATTAGCGATCAGATCGTACCGGTCTTTTTCAATATGATAATCATCGAGGTCAACAAGAAGGGTGTTCACCTCGACTCCTATTTCTCGAGCTAATTTTCGGGCTTTCTTCAAACCCTTCTCAGAGATATCCACGGCATCCACCTCAAACCCATGTTGAGCGAGAAAGACTGCATTTCTTCCTTCGCCCGTGGCCATATCGAGCGCTTTTCCCTTGGGAAGGAGGTGGATATATCTTTTTAGAAAAGGGTTGGGTTTTTTCCCAAGAGCGAATTCCTTCGTCCTGAACCTCTTGTCCCACCTTTTTCGGTCGGCCTTCAAAATGCCTCCATGATCTGGGCCTACACATCGATTTTACAGCAGTTCAAAGGAAATTCAAGGTCAGAAGAGTTTTTGCTGGTCGACCCTGTTCTCTTCGCCGCTCCCATTTGGAAGAAGCTTGGTCTGTCAACCCTTTGGGGGAGGGATCATTCAGAGGCCCCACCGGGACAGAACACGAAAGGGCCCTTCCGTAAATTAAGGAAGGGCTCTTTCATCAAGGGCAAACACTCCTTATCGAATCGCAACATTCACTCTATGGTCCCAGTCCTTGATCGGTGCGAAGATTTTCAGGAGGCCATTTTCGTACTGGGCCTCTGTTTTCTCAGGGACGATCTCATGGGCGAGCGTAAAACAGCCGGAATATTCTGTATCTTCGCCTCGGGGGGCCGAAACGCAAAAACTATCTTTCCTCATCTCGAGGGAGACATCCTTTTTTTCGACGCCAGGCATCTCCATATCGATCCTGAGACGACCTCCTTGATCGTCATGAGAAATGCAGGCGCACGGCGTCACCGTCATCTTTTTTTCATCCATAAAAACACCTCCTTCCTTCACTCAAAATTTAATAATGCGATTTCCAAAAATCAAGATGAAGGGAAAAGGGATTTGTGGTATAAGAATAATGATTTATCCTTTTCAGGAAGCACCTCCGGTTTAGAGGCCGTGAGGAATCCACATGAGGAGGTATTCGATGGAATGGTTAAAGGCTTTTCCCATGCTGATCGGAAGGATTCTTCTTGTTCTCATTTTCCTTCAGTCTGGTATCGTGAAGATTCAAGATTTCGGAGGAACGGCACAGAATATGGCCAGTCATGGCATCACGCCCTATACTAATTTTTTTCTCGTGGGCGCCATCTTTTTTGAACTCGTTGGCAGCGCCACGGTGATCCTGGGATATTTTACACGGTTTGGGGCACTGCTGCTTCTCATTTTTCTGATTCCTACAACGCTTTTTTTTCATAACATATTTGTCGATCCGAAAATGACGATTCCCTTTATGAAGAATGTGAGCATGTTTGGAGGATGCCTGATCCTTCTCGCTTCGGGGGCGGGCCGATTCAGTCTGGACAGTCTGTTAAGGAGCAAGAAGAAATAGTATGGGCGAGAGTCGGTGGGAGATCTGGTGGAAGGCCTTCCGGTTCCATTTTACCTCGGCTAGTTTCATGCCAGGAGTCCTCGGCGGGATGATTGCCTGGACCACGGACGGAGAATTCTACCCAGGATATTTCCTTTTGGTGATGCTCGGCCTGATCTTAAATCACATGGCCCTTAACATGACGGACGATTACTATGACTTCCGTCATCTGGTGGATGTCTTTGCCACCAATGGAAAGAATCCTTACACAGGCGGAAGTGGTCTCCTTTCTTCGGGGTTGATTCAACCTCAAAGGATGCGACAGGTGTTTGTCGCCTTCTACCTGGTCGCCATCGGCATTGGTTTTTTTCTTGGCGTGATGAGGGGACCGTTTATTCTCCTCCTCCTTGCCGTTGGTTTTTTCTGCGCCTATTTTTACACGGCCCCTCCCATTCGATTTGGTTATCGAGGTCTCGGTGAATTGGCGCAGCTTCTCTGTTTTGGTCCAGGCATCGGCATTGGAGCTTATTTTGTCCAGACCCAAAGGATTTCTTGGGAGGCCTTTTGGGGAACCCTTCCCTTTGGCATCATGCTCTTTTCGATGATTACGATCAATGAGATTCCAGATTATTTTGAAGACCGAAGGGGAGGGAAGCTCAATTTGGTCGCTCGTTTCGGCAGGGAGACTGGGGTTTGGTTATTTATAGCGAGCGTACTATCCGCTTATGCGGTGATCTTAGTAGGAGTAATCCTGGGGAGAATTCCCGTGCTGGGATTGATTTCTTTGCTGACCCTCCCCATCGCGTACAAGACGATTACCCTATTAAGAACGTATTATCAGGAGCCCTTGAAGATGGCTCCTGCGAATCTGGGGATGATCTGCACGCATAATTTTACTGCCATCTTACTCGCTCTCGCTTACTTTATCGAAGGGTTCAGGCCGGACGCCTTGACTCCTTCCTCCCTCCCGCTGACCGTTTTGATCATTCTTTACATTCCTGTCGGCAGGTTGATTGTGAGGGCGGTGTTCTCACAGGAGAGCGCGGTGGCAAAGACGGCAACCCTTTAGTATTGAAAGGAGGAAATGGAATGGAAAAGGAATTCTATCTGTTTGAATTCACCGGGGCAGAGTGACCGCACTGCCACAAGATGACTCCTCTCGTGGAGAGGTTAGAGGGAGAAGAGAACGTAAACATAGCGAAGCTCGAAGTATGGCATAACGAAGCCAATGCCAAGCTGATGAAAGAATATGACAAAGGATATTGCGGCGGAGTCCCGTTTTTCTTTAATAAGAAAACGGGGAAATGGATTTGCGGTTCCGCAGACTACGAACGATTGAAGAAGTGGGCGCTGGAATGATATCCAGGGGATACTGGAATAATGGGACACTGGAGTAATGGATTAACTAAAATGGAAAGATTATGCCCATTATTCCAACATTCTAATATTCCATCATTCTGTTATGGAGGAGGTTCGGATGGGTTTATTCCAAGACTATGATCCACTCAAGGGAAAGATGTTTCAGATCCTCAAACCGGATGGGAGGCTTCAACCCGGTCTGAAGCCTCCCATTGATGATCAGGAAACGTTGACCCTTTATCAGAAGATGGTCTTCGTCCGGTTGGCTGACCAGCGGGGATTGCTCCTTCAACGCCAGGGGAGGTTTGGAACGTATGCCCCTGTCTGGGGACAGGAGGCCTGTCAAATTGGTAGCGCCTATATCCTTCAAAAGGGGGATTGGGTCTTCCCGGCCTTTAGGGAAATGGGAGCCGCGCTGATGATGGGGATTGCCCTTAAGGATTTCATGCTCTACTGGATGGGAAATGAGATCGGAAGCCGTGCGCCTGAGGGAATCAATATGATGCCGGTTTCCATTCCTGTAGGATCCCACATTCCTCAAGCGGTGGGAGCAGCTTGGGCCGCTAGGCTCAGAGGCGATAAAATTGTTGCCGTGGCATACTTCGGGGATGGAGCAACCTCTAAAGGCGATTTCCACGAAGCAATGAATTTTGCAGGAGTCTTTAGGACGCCAACCCTCTTCTTCTGCCAGAATAACCAATTTGCCATATCCGTTCCAAGGTCAAGACAGACCGCTTCAGCAACAATTGCTCAAAAGGCGATTGCCTACGGATTTGACGGGATTCAAGTCGATGGAAATGATCTTTTTGCCGTGATCGCGGCAGCGAAAGAAGCTGTGGACAAGGCACGTTCTGGAGAGGGGCCGACGTTGATCGAAGGGGTCACTTTTCGGTTTGGACCCCACACGACTGCAGATGATCCGACCAAGTACCGGACCGATGAGGAGATTGAGCGTTGGAAACCGCTGGACCCCATGGTCAGGTTGAGATCCTATTTGAAGGCGAAAGGACTGTGGAGCGAAGAGGTTGAAACCCGAATGGCCGAGAACGCCCAGAAGGAGATCGACCAAGCGGTCAAGGATGCGGAAGCTGTTCCAGCACCGGAGCTAAAAGAAATTTTTGAGCACGTTTTTGCGGAGATGACGCCGCCCTTGAAAGAACAATTCGAGTATTTGAAATCGACGTTATAGTGTAAATCCGAAGCACCTGTCTGCGCGGAGCGCCGCCTTGTGGGGCGAAGGCAGGGTTTTCGATATTCGGATTTTCTATGAACCTGGTTGATTCTCCGAGCAGATCGTGGATAAGTCTTGAAGGAGGGTGACGATGCCCAAACTCAACATGGTTGAAGCAATCAATTTGGCTCTTCGAGAGGAGTTGGAAAGGGACAGCCGGGTGGTGATCCTTGGCGAAGACGTAGGAAAAGAAGGCGGCGTCTTTCGTGTCACCGATGGTTTGCAGCAAAAATTCGGAGGAGACCGTGTCGTGGATACGCCACTGGCGGAGTTGGGGATCGTGGCGGTGGCCTTTGGCATGGCGGTCTACGGGATTCGTCCGATTGCAGAGATTCAGTTTGAAGGTTTTCTCTATCCCTGCCTCGATCAAATCAACAATCACATCGGTCGAATTCGAAACCGGTCGAGAGGAAGGTTTACGTGCCCCCTCGTCATCAGGGTACCCTATGGAGGTGGCATCCATGCGCCGGAACATCATTCCGATAGCCCGGAAGCCATCTTAGCTCATATTCCCGGAATCAAAGTCGTCATCCCTTCAACTCCTTACGAAGCCAAGGGCCTTGTGCTCTCTTCGATTCGAGATCCAGATCCCGTGATCTTCATGGAACCGAAGCGGATCTATCGCGCCATACGGGAAGAAGTCCCGGAAGGGGATTACACTATTCCTCTCGGAAAAGCCAGGCTCGTTCAAGAAGGTAAAGACGTCACCGTCGTGGCTTGGGGGGCGATGGTTCGGGAGGCATTGAATGCCGCAGAGCAATTAAAGGGGGATAAGATTGATTTGGAAATCGTTGATCTCCGAACCATCTCACCGATCGATGTCGAAACCATCCTCACTTCCATTCGAAAGACGGGAAGGGGAGTCATCGTTCATGAAGCACCCAAAAACTGCGGCCTGGGTGCGGAGATCATTGCCCTTATCAATGAGAAAGCTCTTCTCTCGCTTCAAGCACCCATTGAGCGGGTCACGGGATTTGATATTCCTGTTCCTCTGATGAAAACGGAGCATTACTACCTTCCCAATCCCAAAAGAATTGTGATGGCCGTGAAAAAGGTGATGAGTTTCTGATCGAAGCAGGTCAAGGCTAAGGTCCTAGTTTAAGAAAGAAAAAAATGTTTCAACCTCAGCCTCAACCTTAACCTTAGGGGGTATGAGATGGCATTCGAATTCAAATTTCCTGATATCGGAGAAGGATTAACCGAAGGAGAGATTGTCCGCTGGTTGGTCAAAGAAGGGGACGGGATTAAAGAGGGACAACCTTTAGTCGAGGTAGAGACCGACAAGGCTCTTGCGGAGATTCCCTCTCCGAGGACAGGTATCGTTTTGAAGATCATGGCTGAGGAGAAGGAGGTTGTAAAAGTCGGTCAGGTGATTGTCGTGATCGGAGAAAAAGGGGAGGTCGTGGCCGCCCCGCCTCCAAGATCCTCCACGCCAACACCCAAGCCTAAATCCGTTGGCGTCGTAGGTGAATTGGAGGAAGCGCCTGAAGAAGCCGCTACGGTCACGGCCAAAGGTTCGACAGTGAAGCCAGGCTTCGTCAGCGAGCATGCGCTGGCAACGCCAGCTGTTCGGGCTCTGGCAAGAGAATTGGGTATCGATATCAATAAAGTACAAGGAACGGGGCCTGAAGACCGGGTGTTGGAAAAGGATGTGAGGCAACTCGCGGAAGGCAAGACGAAACCTGTCGAAGAAGTGAAGAAACCTGCAAAGGTTAAGAAATATGACCTGTATGGGTATGTGGAACGCATTCCTTTGAGAGGGGTCCGGCGATCTATTGCCAAAGCGATGGTTAAATCGAAATATACGGCGCCCCATGTCTCGGCGATGGACGAAGCGGACGTTACAGAACTTTGGCAAGTCAGGGAAAAGGAGAAGAAGGTTGCAGAGAGCAAGGGGATTAAGCTGACCCTCCTTCCATTCGTCATCAAAGCTGTCATCGCCGGTCTGACTGAACATCCTTATCTCAATGCAACGCTGGATGATGACAATGAAGAGATTATCCTCAAGAAATATTTCAATATCGGCCTTGCGACAGATACCCCGGAAGGGTTAATGGTCCCGGTGGTGAAAGGTGCGAAAGAGAAATCGATCTTCGAGCTGGCGCAGGAATCGGCTCAACTGGCAGAAAAGGCAAGAAACAGAACCATCGATCTGGCTGACCTAAAGGGGGGCACCTTTACCATCACCAACTACGGAGCGGTGCGCGGGATCTATGGAACCCCGATTATTAATCATCCCGAAGTGGCCATCCTTGGTATCGGGAGGATTCAGGAGAAACCCGTCGTCAGGGACGGAAAAGTGGTGATCCGAAGAATCCTTCCCATCTCCCTCTCTTTCGATCACCGGGTGGTCGATGGCGCTGAGGCGGCCCGCTTCCTTCAGACGGTGATCGCACGCCTCGAAGACCCTGGTCTGATCCTCTTGGAGACCTGACGGTTGCCCACCCTTTCTTCTCGATCCCTGCACCGTGCCTCGTGCAGGGGTCTGGATGAAATCTCCTCGTCCCTTTGACCCCAAAAAAATTATTAATGAAACGCTTGACAAATTCCTTCGATCGGCTTATGATCAGTATAAGCTGATAATTCAGAATTGTTATGATTGTCAGAAATCACTGGAGCGGGAGGAGACCCGATGCCCAAGAAAAACCAGAAGGCCTGTTGTTCCCCGGGAGAAATGGAAGAAAATTGTTGCAGAGTCGAGTCGGTGATCAGCATCGACGAACGAGGGCAGATGGTGCTTCCCAAAGAACTGAGGGAACGGGCAAATATCCGTGCAGGAGATAAGATGGCCGTTATCAGTTGGGAGAAGAGAGGGGAAGTCTGCTGCATCTATTTAATCAGGGCAGAGCGTCTGGCAGAGCGGGTGAAGGATTTTCTCGGCCCCATGATGAAAGGCATGGCCGGGTAGAAAGGGTATGGTACAATTTAACAGCAAAGGAGAATGCTCATGGATGAAACCAAAAACTGTGGGGCAGAGTTACAGAGTCAGAAATTTGAACTTGCAAGCTGCTGACCTCCAAAAGATACGGCTCAGGTGAGCCTTCCCAGTTTAAGACAGCCTTTTGTCGTCGGTTCGGTCCATACTCCGATTGGCCCTGTGCCTCAGGTTTCGTCCTCCCTCGCTTGGGCAGACCGGTGCGGGACATTTAAGGCACGCTGGGGGATAGGTCGCATGCATTACACGGTCGATCCCGGCCTTTACGCATTGGGTGGACCAGATGGGAGGTCCCCGGTCTTGGTTACCGCGAACTATAAGATGAGCTTTGATAAACTCCGGGAGGCATTGCCCGGGCGGGACATGTGGATACTGGTTTTGGATACGCAGGGGATCAACGTCTGGTGTGCTTCGGGCAAGGGGACCTTCGGGACAATGGAGCTTGTTCGTCGAATCGAGTCGAGCAGTTTAAACAAGATTGTCTCGCATCGAGAGTTGATTGTCCCCCAGTTATCCGGACCCGGAGTGGCTGCCCACCAGGTTAAGAAATTGTCCGGTTTCAAGGTGATTTATGGTCCCATACGCTCAAAGGATCTGCCCGTTTTCCTGGATGCCGGACTTGAAGCGACGCCTGAAATGAGGCTCAAAACTTTTCCGATGCGGGAGCGTTTAGAACTCATACCCATGGAACTCATGGGAGCCCTTAAGCCAGGTATTCTGACTGCTCTCATTCTTTTTCTCCTGGCGGTCATCGGAAGATCAGGAGAGGGATGG
>Ga0209253_10002488_pt1 | contig 16331 bp, 11 predicted proteins | sample FrelakmetBRP12BR_FD_187145 | JGI IMG/M metagenome (GOLD analysis project Ga0209253, IMG submission 187145) | Freshwater lake sediment microbial communities from the University of Notre Dame, USA, for methane emissions studies - BRP12 BR (SPAdes)... | ecosystem: Environmental > Aquatic >...
TACTCGGCGAGCATGTCGCCCGACCCGCCGAACTCCTTCGGGAAGTCCTTGAACTTCGGCAGGCCGTCCTTCACGGCCATGACTTTCTCGCCGTAGTGCACGTGCAGCGTGGGTTTGTAGCTGAGGCCGGCCACCGAGCCCGCCGGCACGTCGACCATGCCCATGCCCGGATGTCCGACGAGGACCGCGGCGCCGCAGCTCCTGCAGAACTGCCGGTGGCTGTTCTCCGTCTTCTTGTAGAGGCCGAGATTGTCGGCACCCTTCGTGACCTTCACGCTCGTCGCGGGCCAGAGTGCCGCTGCGTGGATGGGCGCGCTCAACCAGCCGCGGCACGAACTGCAGTGACAGAAAGCCTGCACGGCTGGGTCGCCCGTGATCTCGAGCTGGACCGCGCCGCACATGCAACCCGCCTGGTAAGTCGGCATTGGCTTCTCCCGTCCGGTGAATGCGACCGGTGGTCGCGACGAGGCAAGAATAGTCCGCCTCGAAGGTTTCGTGCACGTGGCGTTGCAACATGGGTCCGCCATGCATACAACTGCGACAGCCGCTGTGGATACCGCGGAATGCGGCTCAGCGAACCTCGACCAGCAGGCTGCAGCAGGTGACGCCGGATTCGGCCTTGGCCAGTTCCACCTGCGGCACGGTCACGACGGTCAGTCCTGCGGCCTCGAGTCGTGCGCGGGTGCGGGCGTGCTGCAGCGGATGGATCACGGCGCCGCCCAGCGCCAGGGCGTTCGCAGCGTGCGGCTCCGCAGGATCGACGGCAAGTGCCCGGTAACCGGTGAAGGCGTCCGCTTCGACCCAGGCCGGATTCAGCAGCATCAGGTCGTCGGCGATGCGTGTCACCGCTGACTTCAGATGCAGGCAGCCGGTGAAAGCCAACGGGATCACTTCGTAGCCATATGGCGCGAGTTGATCAGCCAGTTGCTGGATCGCGGCGCGAGACGTACGCGTCGACAGGCCGATGTAGATCCTGCGCCCGGCGACCAGTACGTCACCGCCGTCCAGGGTTGCGGGCGCGCGAACGTGAACGAGGGGTCGATGCGCGACGAGCGCAGCCTCGACGGTCGTCGTCTCCGACTGCCTGGAAGGTGCGCCCGGCCGGGTGATGACAGCCACGTCGTCGAGCACGACGGCCGCGTCTTCGACGAAGACGCCGTCGGGCAGCTGCGGCGTCGATGGCAACCGCCGCACACTTGCGCCGAGGCGTTCGAGCACCGACTCGTACGCCTCGTGCTCGGCCCGAGCGCCGGCGACGTCCAGTGGCTCACGCTCGAGGTGCGTGAGTTCGCAATCGGCAAGCGCCGGGCTCACCTCGCGGGTGTAGGCAATCAGCATCGCTCTGGTCCAGCCCGGTAAACCGGTCGTAGCCCACATTATCAAGAAACGACGAGCCGCAGACTTTTGCGCGCAGCTGGCAGGCGTTCACCCTCCGGGGCCGCGCCAGAGCTCGAACCGCTCCGTGACCCCGTCGCGCGTTCGCACTACGTACACGCCGGGCGTGTCCCGCAGGAACTGCAGTTGGTCGTGAGTGATCGGCGCCGTCAGCGGCAACGCCCCGCGTGAGGGGACTGGAATCGGCGGCTCATTGACGCCGATCGCGCGGAATCCGTCCGGCATCGGCTGCAGCGGCAACGTGCGGTCGTCGGCGACGATCTCGTAGCGGCTGTCGCCTTCCTGGATGGCACGCTTGTCCAGCGTCGACCAGGCGTAGCCCACGAGATGCGTGGCATGTCGGCCGGACGTGTTGACGTCCACGGCCGTCACCGTGACGTAGTCGCGTGCGTTGATGCCCAGTTCGGGGCGGTCGCAGGCGAAGACCATGGACTCGCCGGCCACCGTGATAGTCGCGGCAGTGCGTTCGTCGAGGTATTCGCGCGGACCGGCCTGTTGCTCGCTCGCGCAGCCTGCCATGAGGATCGCAGCGAGCAAGGCTCCCGTTGCCAGTGCGATCGAGACGGACCTGCAGGTTCCTGTCCCATCGGTTCCGCGATGGCCACTAGAAATCATACCGATAGCCAAGGCTGAAATAGTAGCGGGACGTGTCTTCTGCGATCGTGCCCATGTCGCGCGACCCGATTTCGGCCCCGCCTTCCACTTCGAACGTCAGGTGTTTGCCGCGCATTTCCGCCCGCAGCGCGGGCGAATATACCAGCGATGTCGAACGGTCGCTTTCGAGCTGGCGTTGATCCAGACGCAGCCGGGGGCCGACGCGCCAGCGCTCGCCGACCGGCAACTGGGTGCCGATGCCGAGCGAAAGCATCTGCGCGCTCTCGCCCGTCTGGTACTGCAGTCCCAGTGACGTGACGTCGCCGCGGCCAAACAAGCCGTAGCCCAGGACCTGCGTCGAGACCGCGGTGTCCGTACCCGACGAGGGCGTCGCGGCGACGCCACCCGATTCGGGCGTCGAGCCGAGCGTCATGGCCGACGCATCGAGTGACCACTGCCAGCGTTCGCCGAAGGGTCGCGAGACGCCCACCGAATACATCTTCGACTCGGAGGTGCGGTCGAGCGCGAACTGCTCGATCTGCTGGGGCGTGTACAGGCCGAACAGTTCGTCGAACCTGCGCACAGGCTGGCCAATCATGGCATTGCGCGTCGTCAGGCCCGGGCTCTTGCGATGATCGAGGTTCAGGTTGAGTGTCCAGCGCGCGGGCAGCGCGAACGTGCCCAACAGCAGCATGGTGTTGAGCGTGCTGTAGTGGACGTCGAAATCCGCAAGCCCGACCATCGTGATGCCGGGCCGGAAGTACCGTACCTCGGTGCCGACTGCCTGCCGGTCCGTCACGCCGGAATACTGCTGGTCGACGGCGTAGAACGAGAGATCCCAGGCGTTCGCGAGCGTGCCGACGTCGGCGGAGACGCCGACGAACTTGCGCTCGCTGTCCGGCCCTTCGCGTGTCGAGTCAACAGGGAAGCCGAAAAAGCCATTGACGCGCAGCTTGGGCCACAGCTGGTATCCCGCCTGCATCCCATCGAACGTTCCCATGAGCCCGCCCGAGCCTCCCGCCTGCCGGCCGAGCCGGGCGTACCAGCCGGCTACGCGGTCGGCAAACTCGGCAAACAACAACGACACGCGGGACTGGCTGCCCGGCCCGTCGGAGAGCATGTCGTAGCCATAGCCCGCGCTCGCGCGGGTCGTGAAGTCGAAGCGCTCGCCGTGGCGGCGCGCGACGAGACTCACGTCCGTCAGCAAGGCGTTCTGAGTCGTCAAGTCGCTGCTGGCGAGACCGCTTTCGATGTGGCTCTGGTCCTGGCGGTAGATCTGCGAAAAGCCGCCGTAGACCCGCCACGGGGATTCGTCCTGCTCGCTGCCTGCCGATCCACTGCGGCCGGGGCGGCTGGCCCAGGCCAGGGCCTGCAGCCGCTTGCGAACGCGCGTGGGGCCGTCTCCAGTCGGATAGCGCTGCAGGTAATCCTCATACTCGGCCTTCGCGTGAGCAACCTGGCCGCTGCGTTCGCGCGCCAGCGCGAGCATTTCCTGGGCGTCTGCCCGTTGCGCAAACTCGGGTTGCTGCGTGACCTGCGTCAGCAGCGGGATCGCCGTGGCATAGTCCTTGTGGCGGAATGCGTCCTTGGCCTGGGCCAGGGTCCGCTTGATTTCATCCGGCGTCATCGAGGCGTTGACCTGCGGCGCCGTCGAGCGCACGGTCGCCACGCCCGACGGCGTGCCGACTTCGTTCAGCGTGTCGTCATCGGAGATTGCCACCCACGCCTTCGGGAACTCGCCGCGCGAGTTGGCGAGCGCCTGCTTGGCGGCCGCCTCGTTGACGAAAGGTCCGGCGCGCAGGCGATACCACCGTTGTTCGTCGACCACGGTCTCGGATACGTAAGTTCGTGCGCCCACGGTTTTCGCGGCCGCGGCCAGAGCCTCGGGCGGGAAGGGGGTGGTCGACGAGGCCAGGTTCACCGCGTAGGTCGAAACGCCCTGGGGCAGCTCCTTGACCGTCACCTGCGGCGATTCTGCGCGCAGCAACCTGACCCGCAACAGCCGCCCGTCCATCGATGGCGTCAGTACGAACGTCTCGGATCTCGCCCAGCCAATCAGGACCTGGACATCCGAGCCGAACGGCCGCACCAAGTCGATCGAGCGCACGTAACCTGCGGCGCCGGCCAGCAGCGGCCGCGGTTCCGAGGCGGTTGCACGGCCGCAGTCCGGACCCGCCGAGAATCGGACCTGCACGGCTTCGCCATCGGTCGCCGGTGTGTGCGACAGGTAACGCAGCGAGCAACTGAACAGCAGCGTCACGGACACATAGCCGCGTTGCTCGCTCGCGACGACGTCCTCGATGATCCGGCCCTGTGCCCAGAGCGGTGTCGCCGCCAGGTTGCACAGGACGGCGCTCGCGGCCAGCAGGTTTCGAAGTCTGGAATGCATCAGTCGAACTTCGTGTCCGTGATGCGATGTTCCGGACCGGCCCGGTTCTTCAGGATCTTCGTGAGCGTGGAGTCCGTGTACACATGGCACGCTCCGGAGCAGTTGCGCAATTCACTGACGGTGTACTTCGCGTTGCCGTACTTGGTGTGCGGATCCGGCTTGAACTTGCTGGAGTGGCAGCCGGCGCAGTCGGGCTTGTAGGCAGGCGTGCGCCAGGTGGCTGCATCCGTGCTGGTGGTGTGGCAGCTCTTGCAGGTAAGCGCGACACGATGATCGCCGGGGTAACCACCACCCACGCGGTGCTTGAACGTGTTCGGGGTCCAGGCCGTTGTCGTGTGGCACTGGTTGCAGTCGAAGCTGTTGACCGGGAAGGTCATGTGACCGGTCGAAGGGCCCGTCGCGCTGGTGCCGTTGTGGCAACCCTTGCAGTTCGTGATGTTGGTGTGATCCACCTTTGCTGGTGTCCACGCGAGGGTGGAATGACAGCTGCTGCACTCGGCAGTCGTCGGCAGGTGCGTCGTGGGCTTGCCTGCCGCTTTCACGCCATCGTGGCAGCTGGAACACGTGCCGGTGACATGTGCGTGGTCGACCCGGATCGTCGGCTTCCACGCCGCCGACTTGTGGCAACTGTCGCAGGCGTTGTCGCTCGCGATGTGGCCCGTGTTCTTGCCCAGGGCCAGCGTGCCGTTGTGGCACGAGAAGCAGGTGCCGATCACCTGTGTGTGATCCACCTTCGCCGCCGGCTTCCAGCCTGTGGGCGTATGGCAGGACTCGCAGGTGTTGCTCGTCGACAGGTGACTGGCGTTCTTACCCGTCGCGTTGGCGCCGTTGTGGCAACTGAAGCAGTTGCCGGTGACGCCATCGTGGCTGAACCCGGTGGCCGGCTTCCACGCCACCGTGCTGTGGCACATGCTGCACTCGGACGTCGTGGCAACGTGCGTCGCCGGCTTGCCGGTGGCCTTGACGTTGTTGTGGCAGCTCGAGCACGAACCCTGCACCTGTGCGTGATCGACGCGAGTCGCGGGTTTCCAGGTTGTCACGGAGTGACAGGCTTCGCAGGTCGATGACGTGAACAGGTGCGCGGCGTTCTTGCCGGGCGCCTTGACTCCGTCATGGCAGCTGGCACAGCCATTGGTGATGCCGGTGTGCGTGAACGTCGCCGGCGTCCATGACACCGTCGCGTGGCAGACACTGCACGCGCCGCTGGTCGGAATGTGGTTCACACCCTTGCCGGTCGCCTTGGTGCCGTCGTGGCAACTGGCACAGGTGCCCGACAGCTGGGTGTGATCGACACGGGTTGCCGGCTTCCAGTTCGCCACGGCATGGCACGCTTCACACGTGCTGCTGCTGGCGATGTGTGCCGTCGACTTGCCCTGCGCCTTGACGCCGTCGTGGCAGCTTGCGCAATTGTTCGTGATGCCGGTGTGGTCGAAGCGCGCCGGCTTCCAGGCGAGCGGCGAATGGCAGTTGTCGCAGGCGTTGTCGCTCGGGATGTGAGTGGGCGGCTTGCCGCTGGCCTTGGTGCCATCGTGGCAGGAGAAGCACGCGCCGGTGACCTGTGCGTGATCCACGCGGGTCACGGGCTTCCACGCGACCGTGGCGTGGCAGGTCGCGCAGGCGGTGCTGGACGCAATATGACCGGCGTCCTTGCCGGTGGCCGTCGTGCCGTTGTGGCACGAGGCGCAGCTGCCGCTCACCTGGGTGTGGTCGACCTGCGTGACCGGACGCCACGAGAACGTCGCGTGGCACGCGTCGCAGGATGTGCTCGAGAGGATGTGGGTAGCGCTCTTGCCGGTGGCCCGTGTGCCGTCATGGCAGGAGGCGCAGGCTTCGGTCAGCCCATTGTGGGAGAAGTTGGCGGGTTGCCATTGGGTCGTCGTGTGGCAACTGTCGCAGGCGTTGTCGGACACGATGTGCGTGGCGTTCTTGCCGGTCGCAACTGCGCCGTCGTGACAGGAAACGCAGTTGCCGAGCACCTGGGCATGATCGACGCGCGACGCGGGTTGCCAGGCCGCGATGACGTGACACGACTCGCACGTCGTCGAAGTCCTGATGTGGGTCGGACTCTTGCCAGCGGCGCGGGTGCCGTCGTGACACGAGGCGCAGTTGGTGGCGATCCCCGTGTGATCGAACTTGGCGGGAGTCCAGGCGCTGGTCGAATGGCAGCTGTCGCATTCCGCCGAAGTCGGAATGTGATTGGTCGATTGTCCCTTGGCCGCGAGTCCGTCGTGGCAGGCCGAGCAACTGCCCAGCACGTTGGCGTGGTCCACCCGTGTGGTTGGTTGCCATGCGCTCGTCGAATGACAAGCCGAGCACGTGGTCGTTGCCTTGATGTGACGCGGGCCGGTGCCGGTAGCGCGCGCTCCGTCGTGGCAGCTGAAGCAGCCATCGACGATGCCGTCGTGGCTGAAGCTGGCCGGTTTCCACGCCACTGTGACGTGGCAGGTATCGCAGGCGGCCGTCGTCGATACGTGCAGTGCATGCTTGCCCGTTGCCGACTGGCCGTCATGACACGACGCGCAGGTCCCGCTGACCTGCGTGTGGTCCATGCGCGTGATCGGCGCCCAGTCCCCGGTCGAATGGCACGATTCGCAGGTGTTGGTCGTCTGGAGGTGCGTCACGGACTTGCCCGTGGCCGTGAGGCCGTCGTGGCAGGAGACGCAGTTGCCGGCGATGCCGGAGTGGTTGTACTTCGCGGGACTCCAGGCGGTACTGCTGTGGCAACTCGAACAGTCCCGGCTGGTCGCGACGTGACTCGCCGGCTTGCCCGGTGCCTGCACGCCGTCATGGCAGCTCGCGCAGTCGCCGCGGGCTTCCAGGTGATCGAATCGACTTGCGGGCATCCAGGCCGAAGTGGTGTGGCACGCGCCGCAGTTGTCCGTGGAAGCCACGTGAGTCGACGGTCTGGGCGTTGCGTCGATGCGTGAACCCTGCGCATGGCACGCGGCGCACACCCTCGGCGTGCCGGCGAACACAGCGTCCACGTGGCAGCTTTCGCAGGCCTGCAGGCGGTGCGCGCCAGTGAGCTCGAAGCCCGTCGTCAGGTGGTCGAAATTGCGGCCGGTCACCTGGGCTGACGCGGCACCCCCGGCCAGGACCAGCAGCAGGGGCAGCAATGCACGGCGGATCCAATGCAGGTTCATGGTTGCCTCTCTCCTACTGCAGCCGCGCGGCCTTGAAAGTCGTGGTCACGTGGCAGCGCTGGCATTGACGGCCAAACTGGCCCAGGTGCACGTCGTCCTCGGCATGGCAGGCCGCGCAGTCCTGCGACGGCTTCGCCACGTGTGCGGGCTGCTTGTGACAGCCTTCGCAAGCCGCCTTGGCGTGCGCGCCGGTCAGGGCGAATTTCGTGGCTTTGCCGTGATCGAATTGCCACAGGTTCCAGCCGTTCACCGAATGGCAGGCTTCGCAGTCCCGACCGAGCGAGCCCTTGTGGCGATCGTCCGTCTCGTGGCAGTCGACACATGCCTGCCGCGCTTCCTTGAACGACGTGGAGCGATGGCACGCGAAGCACGGAACGGCGACGTGCAGGCCCACGAGCGGGAACGTCGAAAAGTCGTGGTCGAACTGCAGATGACCGCGCCACGTCTCCACGCTGTGGCACTGCGCGCAGTCGGTGCCCAGCTTGCCCGCATGCACGTCGTCTCCCCGGTGGCATCCGGCACACTCCGTGCCGAGCTTCTGGCTGGCGACGACGGCCGTGTGGCAGACATGGCAGTCCAGTTTCTGGTGCGCACCGCGCAGTTCGAACTTGCCATCACGCGTGTGCTCGAAACTCGACGGTGTCCACGCGCTTGCGGCGTGGCACTTCTCACAGCCTGCACCGAAGCGGGTGGCGTGCGGCTCGTCGCTGCGGTGGCAGCCTGCGCAATCCCTGGGTAACGGGTCCTTGAAGTTCGAAGTCTTGTGACACGTCCTGCAATCGAGCGATGAGTGTGCGCCAGCGAGCGCGAATCCCGTGGCCTTCAGGTGGTCGTACTTCGTGCCGCTCCAGCCGGTCGTCTGGTGACACTCGGCGCAGGCGGCGCCGCGCGCTCCGGCATGGACGTCGTCCGGGGCGTGGCAGGCGGCGCACTGGGTTGGTGTGTCCTTGTAGCGATTGCCCATGTGGCAGGCTGCACAGGCCGCTTGCTCATGCTTGCCGGTCAACGCGAACCTGGTCTTCGCGTGATCGAACCGTACGCGTGTCCAACTGCCGGCCTCGTGGCAGCCGGCGCAATCGCGGCCGAGCTTGCCCTCGTGCGGCTCCTCCTTCTTGTGGCAATCGATGCACGCGGAAGCCGCCTCACGGTGCTTGCGGCCCGCCAGGTGGCAGGCCGCGCACGCTACCGTCGCATGCGCTCCCTGCAGCGGAAAGTCGGTCTGCGCATGCGGGAAGGATGCAGTCTCGAGCTTGACGACGTCGGCCTGTCGACCCTTGTGCTCGGTGTGGCACGCGCTGCACTGGGCAGTCTCCGCTCCGCGCAATCGGCCATGGAATCCCTTGTGCTGTGCAATGTCGACAGCGACCGGCTCATGACAGGTGCGGCAGAGGGCCGCCTGACGCGAACGGTCCGCGCGATCGTGGCAGCGCGAGCACTCCTGTTCGTACTTCGCGTGACCTGCGATGACCGGTCCCGGCATCAACAGCGTTTCGAGGTTGGTTGCGACGGCGTTCAGCGGCGACATCGTGAGCCCGAGGATCGCGAACAAAAGTCGACAGGGGTTGCGCCAGCGGGGCATGCGGGCGACTCCGTCCGGTCAGTAGAGGTGTACCGCGACCACATGGACGGTCCCGGCAATGATGAGCATGAGAAAGAGCGGCATGTGCAGGGCGTGCCACAGCGAGAAGAGCTTCTGGAACGCACGGAACTCGAGCACGCGCCGCGCCGCGCCGATGCGATCATCGATGTAGCGATACGCCGTCTGTTGCAGTGACTCGCGGCTCGGGTCGTGACGGCGGTCCGCTCCCTTCGCAACGGCGTCGCGGACAGCGCGTCGCAGCCGACGTCGTGCCCCGATGGCCCACATTGCGCCCAGCAGCGGCCGCAACAGCAACGGGGTCGCCGCAAAGCGCCGCTCGATGACGGCCTGTTCTTCGTCGATTCGCCGTGCCAGCGCGGGCAGGAAGGACACGGTCGACGTCAGTTGCAGCCGGCTCGAGAATTCCTTCAGCTCGTCGAGGGTGGCCTCGCGTCCGTTCAGTTCGAGATGGATATGGCGGTAGAAGTAGCGGCCGAACAGGCCGCTGCCGGAGACGATCAGCATGCAGGCCAGCGCCACGTTGCTGTTGGTCGCGCCGAGACTGAAGTTCGAATGGAACAGGATGAGCGCCGGGCCGAGGATGCCGAGCGTCATGTGCAGCCTGAACCATGAGCCCGTGGACCCGAGGTAGCGTGCGCGCGGCATGCGCTTGCGGACCGGGTACAGGAGCAGCAACAGCATCATGCTGCCCCCCGCAATGCCGAGTGCATAACCGAGTCCGGACTGCGGCGAGAGGTAGGCGGACGTCGGCAGGTTGATGCCGAAGGCGGTCGCCGCGAGAACGGCGACGAAATAGATGCCAGCTGGCGTGAGGAATCGGCTGCGGCTCGTCGCTTTCACGCCGGCTGTCGCACCCGGAGAGTCGACGCGCGGGCCGGAGGTGCCGGAAGTTGCGGCCGTCGCGCTGCGCGGCGCATCTTCGGCGACGACCTCGTCATACCGCTCGCGGAGAAGGCGCTGTGCAGTCATCTTCAGCCCTGGCTGGCGGCAAGCTTCGTCGCTTCGGCGATGTTCGCTTCGATGATGCGGACGTCGGACGAATCGGCCGGTACGACGGCCAGCAGGTTGCGCCACGTGCTGACGGCGTCGCGGTAGCGGTGTTCCTCGTGCTCGAGACTGGCCTTGAGCCACAAGGCCTTGGGATGCCGCGGCTCGAGCGCGAGCGCCTTTGCCAGCGCATCCGCGGGCGCTCCCTTCAGGCTCGATCCGGCTGATGCCAGCGCATCGGCGTAATCAGCCCACGAGTCCGCGTTCATGCTGCCTGCAGCGTCGGCGCGACGATAGACTTCGACGGCCTCCTTGAATTTTCGCTGGCGCCGCAGTTCGTCCGCCTGCGCGATCAGGCCCGGCGACCCGGCGCGAGTTGACGCGCCACGCATGCTTGCCGTCGCAGTCCCCGCAGGCGCGACGCTCATCTGCAATGTCGTCATTACTGCGTCGCCGAGACCGCGCTCAGCAACGCGCGCATGTCCGGGCGGCATCGCCGTCATCGCGGCAGCGGTTTCAGGCGCGTCGGTCGTGCCAGCAGTTCCCAATACGGCCAGTCCCTTGCCGACGAATACTCCCAGGCCAAAACCTGCCAGCGCGATCAACGCCGCACTTCTCTTATACATCGTCGTCTCCAGCCAGTCGGAGTCGACCGGAGACGAGACCATAGCGAGGCAGGACGGTGAGTGACACCGACCCGGTCGATTTGTTGGTGTATTCGTGACGCAGTCGACACCGTACGGGCGAGCGGGATGCGAGGCTCGCTCCACACGCTATCGTCGCCACGTGCGTCGACCGCGATTACCTTCGACGTTTGCAGGCTCAATATCGATGTCGTTGCTCGCCGTCTACCTGCTGCCGCTCTTATTGATCTGGGGCTGGTACCTCATCCGGCGCAAACGACATGAGGATGCGAGCCGCGTCGTGCGGGAGCAGTCGGTCGCTGCGGGTCTGATCGACCCCGCTTCCCTGCATCCCGTCATCGACCCCGTCCGCTGCATTGGCTGTGGATCGTGTGTAAAAGCCTGCCCGGAACACCCGGAACACCACGTACTCGGCCTGATAGGTGGCAAGGCGCACCTGGTCGGCCCTACGGATTGCATCGGGCACGGTGCCTGCCGTGCCGCGTGTCCGGCGGACGCAATCACCCTCGTCTTCGGCACTGAACGTCGCGGCGTGGAGATTCCCTTGCTCAGCGCCGAGTTCGAGTCGACGGTGCCGGGACTCTTCATCGCAGGAGAGCTTGGAGGAATGGGACTCATTCGCAACGCGCTCGCGCAGGGCCGGCAGGCAGTGGACGCAATCCATCGCAGGCGTCGCACCATCAGCCCCGGGCAACTCGATCTCGTGATCGTCGGCGCGGGTCCGGCCGGGTTCGCGGCCAGCCTTGCCGCGAAGTCGCACGGGATGCAGTTCGTGACGATCGAGCAGGAGAGTCTCGGCGGTTGCGTCTTCCAGTATCCGCGAGCCAAGCTCGTGATGACGCAGCCGGCAGAGATTCCATTGGTGGGGAAAGTCAGCTTCCGCCAGACATCCAAGGAAGAACTGCTTGCGTTCTGGCAGGGTATCGAACGCAAGACCGGCGTGGCCGGCAACATGCGGTACCGGGAACGCGTCGAGAGCGTCGATCGCGACACTGCGCAGGGATTCATCGTCCGCACTTCGCTCGCAGAGTACCGGGCTGCGAACGTACTGCTCGCGATCGGCCGGCGCGGCACTCCGCGCAAGCTCGACGTGCCGGGCGAGGACCTGCCCAAGGTCGTTTACCGGCTGATCGATGCGGAGCAATACCGTGGACAACGCGTCATCGTCGTGGGTGGCGGCGACAGTGCCCTGGAGGCGGCTGCCAGCGTTGCCGAGGCCGGCGGCCAAGTCACGCTTTCCTATCGGGGTGACGCTTTCACGCGTGCCAAACCGCGCAACCGCGAACGGGTAGCCGCTGCCGAACGTGCCGGACAGTTGCAGGTGCTGCTGAATTCGCAGGTCGAGCGCATCGAGAAAGAACGGGTCCTGCTGCGCAGCCAGGACGGGCACCTGATTCTTCCGAACGATGCGGTGATCGTCAGTGCCGGCGGTATCCTGCCGTCGGATTTCCTGCGGCGAGTAGGGATTCATGTGGAGACAAAGTATGGGACGGCGTGAGTCTGCCACTGCCTGTGTCACCGCAATGGCCACCGCGCTCTGCGGCGTGTTCGGCGCAATTGGGACAGTGGCGGCGGTTGCAGCCGTTCCATCAATGCACGCCGCGCCTGACCTGCTCGAGCCGGCCAAGAGCGCGCTGCGACTCAAGCAGTTCGCGGATGCGGCAAGGCGACTCGCCACTGATCCGCTGGCCGCTGATCCGCGCGCGCAATACCTGCTGGGCACCCTGTACCTGGCCGGCCTCGGTGTCGGCGAGGATGCCCAACGCGCGCGGATTCTCTTCGAGGCTGCGGCCGCCAAAGGCGAGCCACGCTCCGCGTACGCGCTGGCAGCGCTGTCTGCGCACGCCACACCCGCCGACGAAGCGGCGGCACGGACCTGGCTTGCAAAAGCCGCGGCCGCCGGGCACGCCGATGCGGCGCGCCTGCTGCAGGCAGACCGGTTGCCACTGCAGGTGGATCCCCGTGTCCTTGCAACCGAACCCATGGTGACCTTGTCGATGACCATTGCGGCTGCGCGCCGCGGTGACGTCGACACGCTGGCCGCGCTCTGGCCGCTCCTGCCAAAGGACGCCAACGACGCATTCCGTCGTTCGGTGCTGCATCACGCAGCCGAGTCGGGCGCTGCAGAGTCGGTGCGCTGGTTGGTCGCACACGACGCTCGAGTCGACGCGATCGACGCGCAGGGAATCACGCCCTTGATGTTGGCTGCGACGGCTGAACGCGCGGACGCCCTGGAAGTGCTGTTGCAGTCGAAACCTCACGTTGCGGCGGTGGACGCGCTCGGGAACTCGGCTCTCTTCTATGCCGCACGCAGGGGTCGCGCCGCACAAGCCGAGCGCCTGGTGGCTGCGGGCCTTGATCCAGAGTTGCGCAATGCGGGTGGCTGGAGCGCCGTGGACTACTCGGTGCAAGCAAAGCAGGACGCGGTCACCGGCTACCTGGTCCAGCAGGGCGCACAACCCGCGCGCAGGCGCACGACGGGCGCCGGTCCCGGCCCAAGGTCGGCTGGCCCGATTCTTCGCTCTGCGGCAAGCGATGCCTACGCCGGATGGCCGGACGTGGCGCTCGCTGCGAGCCGCAGCGATCCGGCCATGCTGAAGTCACTGCTGGCTCGGGGCGGCGACCCGGAAGCGACGACCTCGATCGGCCAGCCAGCGCTGCACATCGCTATCGCCGCGTCATCGCCCGCCACCGTCGGGGCCCTGCTCGATGCTGGAGCCTCACCGACGCGCCCGGATCGCGCGGGCCACACGCCGCTTGGAGTTGCCGTCCGCCAAGGCCGCAAGGAAATCGTGCAGGTGCTGCTCGAGCGCGGAGCCAGCCCGAACGAGCATGGCGCCAACGACAGCGCACCATTCACGGCGGCGGCTCGCCGGGGCGATGCAGACATCTTGCAGATGCTGCTGGCGCACGGAGCGAAGGTCGACACCGGCAAGGGTGACGAGGCGCCGTTGATCCTCGCGTCGTTGCGAGGCGATGCGGCCACGGTGTCGCTGTTGCTGCGATCGGGTGCGAGGCCAGAAACGACAGATGCCACTGGTCACACCGCGCTGTGGCACGCCGCGTGCCGCGACGACGCCGCGGTACTTGCGCTGCTGTTGGCTGCTGGAGCCGATGTGAATGCGGCCGCCGCCGACGGCATTACGCCCATCGCCTGCGCGGCGGCGCGCGGCAACGACGCGGCGTTCGACAAGTTGCTGCGTGCGGATGCCGACGTGCGGACACGCAGTCAGTCCGGCGACACGCTCCTGATGCTCGCGGCTCGTGGCAACCATGCCGTGATCGTGCGCAGGCTGGTCGCGCTGAGAGTCGGACTGGACGCGCAGAACGCGTTCGGAGATACGGCGCTGATACTCGCTGGCCAGGCGGGCGCGAGCGACGTCGTCGACCTGTTGCTGCAGGCGGGTGCAAAGAAGGCACTGCGCAACCGTGACGGCGTTGCCGCGGCCGACGCGGCAGCCGCGCGCGGTTTCGACGCCGTGGCGGCACGCATTCGATCAAGTTAATTCAAGTGCTCGCGGCGCTCGGTGGGTATCGTGACTTCGACCCGCAGCCCGCGGCCTGCATCGCCATTGCGGAAGCTCACGGAACCACTGTGCAGCTCCGCGATCCGCTTGACGATCGATAGCCCAAGTCCGCTGCCCGTGGCCGTCGCTTCGGCCGCGCGGTAAAAACGCCGGCCAAGTCGTTCGAGTGTTTCCGGCGTCACACCTGGTCCCGTGTCCTCGACGGTCAGCCGGATCTCGCGGTCCTGCTGAACCAGCCCGACCCGTACCTCGCCGTGAGGTCCGCCATGTCGAAGTGCGTTGTCGACAAGGTTACGCACCAGCGCCTCGAGCAATGCGCCGTCTCCAGGAACGCGCCCGGGATCTGCCGCCTCCAGCGCGACCGACGTTCCATCCTGCATCGCTGCCGGCGCGCTGTCCGCCAGCACACGTTCTGCAATCGCGCGCAGTTCGCACAATGTCGTACCTGCGAGGTGACCAGCTTCATCCGCACGGGCAAGTTGCATCAGCTGTGTCACGAGGCGTGTCATCCGGTCGCAGGCCTCGATGCCGTGACGCAGTGCCGCGTCCCGAACGTCAGGGTCCCTGGTTGCCAGCGCGACCTCCGCCTGCGCGCGCAATGCAGCGACCGGCGTGCGCAATTCATGGGCAGCATGCGAGGTGAACCTTCGTTCCGAATCGAGCGAGTCACGAACACGCAACAGGAGTTCCCCGAGCCGTTCGGCGAGGCTCACCAACTCTGTAGGCATCGGGCCTGCGGCCAGCGGCCGAACATCGTCGAGGCTGCGGCGTGCCAGTTCATCCGCGAGTCGCCGCAGCGGACTGAGCGAACGACCAACGACCCACCAGATCGCGAGGCCGAGCACGGGCAGTGCGATGAGCTGCGGGACGAGTACGCCCAGGGCGACGCGTTGCGCGATCCGTTCGCGAGTTGCGTGGTCTTCCGCCACGTGCACGACCACGCCGCTCTCGACATCGGCCGCCGAGTACACGCGCCAGCGAATGTCACCGAGCGCCGCTTCGCTGAAACCGCTGGTCGGTCCGGCGAACGGTGTCGTCGGTGCGTTGGCTGAGCGCAGGATGAGCGTCCCGTCCGCCTCGCGTACCTGGAAGGCAACCTTGGTGCGGAAATCCGGCGGTGTGTCCGAATCCTCATCGAAGTCGAGTTCCTCGAGTTCGTGGCCCGCCTGCGCCACCAGCAGCCGCGCGGCCTGGGCCAGGTGTGCGTCGAGCAACGCATCGATGCCCCGATGCGCGTCGCGGTAGGTCAATGCCGAGGACGCCAGCCACGTGCCGGCGAGCGTGAGCAGCAGCAGCGTGAGCATGTGCCGGCGGATCGAGGAAGTTCGCACCTTTCAGTCTTCGCGCGGGATCATGTAGCCGACGCCACGCACCGTCCGGATGAGCGTGGGCGCCAGCTTGCGCCGCAGATGATGGACGTGAACCTCGATCGCATTGCTGTCGAGGCTGCGTTCCCATTCGTACAGCTGGGTCTCCAGCTGCGTGCGGGTGACGACGCGCCCCGCGCGCAGCATGAGTTCCTGCAGCAACGCGAACTCGCGCGGCTGCAGTTCGACCGGATTGCCGTCGAACGTCACCGCGCGCGAGGCGAGGTCCAGCGACAGGTTGCCCACGACGATCGATCCCGTGCCAGTGCCCTGTGCGCGACGGGCAACGGCTCGCAATCGAGCCGCGAGTTCCTTGAGTGCAACGGGCTTCACGACGTAGTCGTCGGCGCCGAGATCGAGTCCGCGCACCCGATCATCGACGGCTTCGCGTGCAGTGAGGATGATCACGGGCGTGTGATCGCCACGATTTCGGACGCGCTGCAGCAATTCGAGTCCTGACATGCGTGGCAGTCCCAGGTCGAGCACGACGGCCGTGAATTCGTCCGAGGCCAGCGCGGCTTCGCCGGCCGTGCCATCCCTGATCCACTCGACCGCGAAGCCGTGCCCGCGCAGGCCGACCTGTAGTGCGTCGCCGAGCAATGCATCGTCCTCGACCAGCAGGATTCGCATGCCTCAATCGTCGTCGGTTTCGTCGCCTGCCGCCAGTTCGGATTGTTCACCGTGC
>Ga0209253_10002489_pt1 | contig 16329 bp, 21 predicted proteins | sample FrelakmetBRP12BR_FD_187145 | JGI IMG/M metagenome (GOLD analysis project Ga0209253, IMG submission 187145) | Freshwater lake sediment microbial communities from the University of Notre Dame, USA, for methane emissions studies - BRP12 BR (SPAdes)... | ecosystem: Environmental > Aquatic >...
GTGGGGTACGCTGATGCTGTCGCTGCTGCTCGGCACGGGCACGCTCAGCGTCCTCGGCGGCATCGGCGCCGCACTCACCGTCGGCGTACGCCGCGGCAGCGTGCTGCTCTCGCTGCTGGTCCTGCCGCTCGCCATGCCGCTGCTGATCTTCGGCGCGCGGGCGGTCGGCATGGCGATGGACGGCGATTCGCCGTCGGGCCCCTTGCAGCTGCTGGCGGCCATCTTCTTCATGGTGCTGAGTCTCGGCCCGTTGGCGATGTCGGCCGCAATACGTATAAGCGTCGAGAACTGATCCGGATCCCAGGAGTCACAGGCAAATCATGTGGTTGTGGTTTCATAAGCTCGCCTCACCGCCGCACGCCTACCGGCTGCTCGGCAAGATGGCACCCTGGTTCGGCTGGCCGGCCCTGTTTCTCATCCTGCTTGCGGCCTGGTGGGGGCTCTTCAAGGTCCCGCCGGATTACCAGCAGGGCGATGCCTTCCGCATCCTCTACGTCCATGCGCCGAGCGCGTGGATGTCGATGTTCGCGTACGTCGTCATGGCGGTGGCCGCAGCCGTCGGACTGATCTGGCGCATCAAGCTGGCGCATGCTGCGTCGGCCGCCTGCGCCCCGATCGGCGCCTCGTTCACGTTCCTGGCGCTCGCCACGGGCTCCATCTGGGGCAAGCCGATGTGGGGCACGTGGTGGGTGTGGGACGCACGCCTTACCTCGGAACTCCTGCTCCTGTTCCTGTACCTCGGCTACATGGCCTTGCGGGCATCCTTCGACGACCCGCAGCGGGCCGACCGGGCGAGCGCCGTCCTGGCCATCGTCGGCGTGATCAACGTGCCGATCATCCACTACTCGGTTCAGTGGTGGACGACCCTGCACCAGCCCGCGAGTGTGACGAAGATGGACAAACCGTCGATTGCGCTGGTGATGCTCGTGCCGTTGTTCATGATGATCGCCGGGTTCCAGCTGTATTTCGGCTGGGCCATCTCCCGGCGCCTGCGCGGCGAGATCCTGCGCCGCGAGCGCAATGCTGGTTGGCTCAAAGAGGCAAACTAAATCATGGGCTTGCAGAAAGTTCTTGAGATGGGTGGTTATGCGGGATATGTCTGGCCTGCGTATGGTCTAACCGCCGTGGTACTGATCTGGAACACCTGGGCAGCCCGGCGCAGCGAAGCCGAAGCCCAGCGCAGCGCCCAGCGCCGCAACGAAATCGCCCGGGAGACACGTTCATGACCCCTCGACAGAAGCGCATGGTCGCGGTAGCTGCCATCATCGCGGGCGTCGGCATCGCCACCGCGTTCGCCTTGCAGGCTTTCAACAAGAACCTGCTCTACTACTACAGCCCGACGCAGATCTCGGCCGGCGAAGCGCCCAGTTCGCGGACGTTCCGCGTCGGCGGCCTCGTGGAGAACGGCAGCGTCAAGCGCGAGCCGGGCAGTCTCGAGGTGCACTTCACGCTGACCGACTTCAACAAGGAAATCGGCGTCAGCTACACGGGCATCCTGCCGGACCTGTTCCGCGAGGGGCAGGGCATCATCGCGCGCGGCAAGCTCGACAACGGCCAGTTCGTGGCCGAGGAAGTCCTCGCCAAGCACGACGAGAACTACATGCCGCCCGAAGTGAAGGACAGCCTGAAGCCGCACATGGGTGCGGCCGGCGGTACGGCGCAATCCACGGCGCCGGCGCCGGCAGCGGCAACGGCCGCCGCCCAGCCCGGCAGCACCTGATCTTTCGGCCACTAGGGAGGCATCACACATGGTGGTCGAACTCGGTCTATTCGCACTGAGCCTGGCGCTCATGATCGCCGTCGCCCAGGCGTTCCTCGGGCTGGCGGGAGCGCAGACGGTCAACCGGCGCTGGATGAGCGCGGTGCGCCCGGCGGTCGCAGGGCAGTGGGTCTTCGTGGCCCTGGCCTTCGGCGTCCTGTGCTACGCGTTCTACAAGAACGATTTCTCGGTCCTGTACGTCGCGAACAACTCGAACTCGGAGCTGCCCACGTTCTACCGCTTCACCGCGGTGTGGGGCGCGCACGAAGGCTCGCTGCTGCTGTGGGCGTTCGCTCTCTCCACGTGGTCGCTGGCGGTCGCCGCGTTCAGCCGCAACCTTCCCGAGACGTTCGCATCACGCGTCATGGGCGTGCTCGGCGTCGTCAGCATCGGCTTCCTCTCGTTCATCCTCTTCACCTCCAGCCCGTTCGAGCGGCTCATCCCGGCGGCGATGGACGGCCGTGACCTGAACCCGCTGCTGCAGGACTTCGCGCTCGCCGTGCACCCACCGACCCTCTACGCCGGCTACGTCGGCTCGGCCGTGGCCTTTGCGTTCGCGGTCGCGGCCATGCTCGAGGGGCACCTCGACGAGAAGTGGGCGCGCTGGACGCGTCCGTGGACCACCGTCTCCTGGCTGTTCCTGACGCTCGGCATCGCGGGCGGCAGCTGGTGGGCGTACTACGAACTCGGCTGGGGCGGCTGGTGGTTCTGGGACCCAGTGGAAAACGCCTCGTTCATGCCGTGGCTGGTCGGAACCGCCTTGATCCACTCGCTCGCGGTGACGGAGAAACGCGGCCTGTTCAAGAGCTGGACGCTGCTGCTGGCGATCATCCAGTTCTCGCTGAGCCTCGTCGGCACGTTCCTCGTGCGCTCAGGCGTGCTGGTCTCCGTGCACTCGTTCGCGTCCGACCCGAGCCGCGGCCTGTTCATCCTCGGCTTCCTCGGCGTCGTGATCGGCGGTTCGCTCGCGCTCTATGCGTGGCGCGGCCCGGCGTTCCGCACGCGCGGCGGGTTCGACGTGATCTCGCGCGAATCGTTCCTGATGTTCAACAACGTGCTGCTGGTGGTGACGGCCGCGCTGATCCTGATCGGCACGCTGTACCCCTTGTTCCTCGACGCCATGAACCTCGGCAAGATTTCGGTCGGGCCGCCGTACTTCAACTTCGTCTTCCTGATCCCGACCGTGCCGCTGCTGTTCCTGCTGGCCGTCGGCATGCACGCGAAATGGAAGAAGGGCCAGCTCGGCGAAATGAAGGGCCCGCTCACCGTGCTCGGCATCGGCGCCGCGCTCTTCGGCCTGCTCGTGCCGGTGGTGGCCTACGGCGGGTTCCACGTCATGAGCGCCGTCGGCCTCTCGGCCGGCGTGTGGGTGATCCTCTCGTCGCTGTGGGACCCGATCCAGCGCTGGCGCAAGAAGCAGACCCTGTCGCGCGGCCTGCTCGGCATGTCGATCGCTCATATCGGCGTGGGCCTCTTCGCCATCGGCGTGACCGTGGTGCAGATGTACAAGATCGAGAAGGACATCGCACTCAAGCCGGGTGAGTCCTACACGATGCAGGGCTACGAGTTCCGCTTCAACGGCACGAAGCAGATCGACGGGCCGAACTACGTGGCCATGCAGTCCGAGGTGGCGATCACGAAGGAAGGCAAGACCATCGCCGTGTTGCATCCCCAGAAGCGCGTGTATCGTGTGCAGAAGAGCCCCATGACCGAGGCGGGCCTCGAGGTCGACTGGAACCGCGACCTGTTCGTCGCCATGGGCGAGGACCTCGGCAACGGCAGCTGGAGCTTGCGCCTGCAGTACAAGCCGATGGTCCGCTTCATCTGGCTGGGCGCCGTCATCATGGCGCTCGGCGGCCTGATCGCGATCACCGATCGGCGTTTCCTGCGGCAGCGCTCGAAGGCCGCCGAAAAGATCGGCGCACCGGGCACGGCGAAAGCCACCTGAAGGCCACTTGAAGGGATAGGGCTCGCATCATGTGGAAGTTCATCGTTCCGTTCGCGTTGTTCACGGCGCTGGGCGCGTTCCTGTTCGTGGGCCTGTACCGCGATCCGTCGCTGGTGCCTTCGCCGCTGATCGGCAAGCCGGCGCCGGAGTTCAGCCTGCCGAGCCTGCAGGATCCGGCGTTCCCGATCGCATCGAAGGACCTCGCCGGCAAGACCTGGATGCTGAACGTGTGGGGCACCTGGTGCGGTGGTTGCCGTGAAGAGCACGAAACCCTGGTTGCGATCTCGAAGCAGAACGTCGTGCCGCTCATCGGGCTCAACTGGAAGGACGACAACGCTGCCGCCGAGGACTGGCTGCGCCAGCTCGGCAACCCGTATGCGGCCGTGGCGACCGACCACGAGGGCCGGACTGCGATCGACTGGGGTGTGTACGGCGCGCCCGAGACGTTCCTGATCGGGCCCGACGGCAAGGTGCTCTACAAGCACATTGCGCCGATGACCTTCGAGGTCTGGAACAAGGAGTTCCTGCCGCGCATACAGGCTGCCCAGGGCGGCCAGGGGACGACATCGTGATGCGATTCGCTTTCGTTCGTGCGGCGCTGCTCGCACTCGGCGTGGCCCTCGCGGGCAATGCACTCGCCATCGACACGGAGCGGGACTTCCAGGACCCGGTGCTGCAGGCTCGCTACGAGGCCATCACGAAGGAACTGCGCTGCCTCGTCTGCCAGAACGAGACCATCGCGGACTCGAACGCGTCGCTCGCGGTCGACCTGCGGCGTGAAGTGCACAGGATGATCGCCGAGGGCAAGACCGACGACGAGATCAAGGAGTTCATGCTCGCGCGCTACGGCGACTTCGTGCTGTACAAGCCGCGCATGACGGGCAAGAACTTCGTGCTATGGGCCGCGCCCGTGCTGCTCCTGCTGTTCGGCGTATTCGCCGCGATGCGCTTCATCCGCAAGCGCGCCGCCGAGGCCGACATCGCCACCGATACCGACAACGCAGGCTCGGAGGCCGGCAAATCGTGACTGCTTTCATCGTCTTCTGCGCCGTCATGCTGCTGGCGGCGATTGCCGCGGTTGCCTACCCGTTGCTCCGGCCCGTGGCGACCACTGCCAAGGGACAGCCTGCCGTCCCTGCGGCCATCGTGCCGGCCGCCGTCATCGGTGTGCTGCTCGTGATCGGCACGGCCGCCATGTACAAGCACGCGTCGAACTTCCCCTGGGAAGATCCGCGACTCGCGCAAGCCGCGCCTGCCGGGCACGGGGGCGACGCAGCGTCCGCTTCGATGGACGAGGTGACGCGCACACTCGAAGCGAAACTGAAGCAGACGCCGAACGATCTCGAGGGCTGGCGCATGCTGGCGCGCACCTACATCGTCACGAATCGTCCGCAGGATGCGATCGGCGCGTACCAGAAGGCGCTCGCGATCGCCGGCGACAGCGACGCTTCGCTGAAGCTGGACCTGGCCGAGGCGATGATTCTCACCGAGGACCCGGCGCTGCAGGGCAAGGCCCGGGAAATCGTCGATGCCTCGCTCGCGGCCGATGCGAACAACCAGAAGGCGCTCTGGTATTCCGGCGTGATGGCCTACCGCGCGAACGACAACGAGACGGCCAAGGCGCGCTGGTCAAAGCTGCTCGAGCAGAACCCGCCGCCTGAAATCCGCCAGATCATCGAGCAGCAACTGTCGTCGCTCGGAGTTGCCGTGCCCGCGGCAGCGGCTGCCGCCCCGAGCGTGCCGGCCGCCGGCGCGACGGCGGACGCCCAGGGTGGCCCGGCCCCGGCGGGCCGCACGATTCACGTGAATGTATCGATCGATCCGGCGCTCAAGGCCAAGGTGGCGCCGGGCGCGGTGTTGTTCGTCTCGGCGCGCGAGCCGGGCATTCCTGGCCCGCCGCTCGCCGCGGTGCGCCTGACGGCGGACGAATTGCCGACCACCGTGGTGCTGAGCGACGCCAATTCGATGGTTGAAGGCCGCAATCTCTCGGCGGTCAACGATGTCGAAGTGATCGCGCGCATTGCGCTCAGCGGTGCGGTGATGTCGGCCAGCGGCGACCTGACCGGGTCCGCGATCCAGAAGAAGGGCGGCGCCGAGGACTTGAGCGTGGCGATCTCCAGGGTCCAACCCTGAGGTGACGCGGTCGATCCACCTGCGGTTCAGCCAGCTGCCATCCGGACTGGCGTGCTATCCGCGGGTGGTGTTGACGAGGCGCCAGCCGCTCACCGAGGTCGCCGATCCTCCCGAGTTTCGCGCCCACGTCGAACGCGTACGGCTGAGCCGCGGCGAAATTGCGAGGTACGCCGACGCCTGCGGGTTCGATGCCGCGGCGGGCGTGCCGCTGACGTACCCACATGTGGTGGCGATGCCGCTGCACCTGAAGATCTTCGCTACGGAAGCCTTTCCGCTGCGGCCGATGGGCCTCATCCACGTTTCGAATCGTATCGAGTTGCTCGACGAGATCCAGCCGGGCGTGGACTACTCCGTCGACGTGGCGCTGCGTTCGTATCGCAAGACGGACGCAGGGATCGAGTTCGACCTCGACAGCGAGATCAAGCACGCGGACCGCGTGCTGTGGCGGGAAACCTGCGTGTTTCTCTCGCGCTTGCCCGAGCCACAGGCCCGGCCGGCCGGCCGGCCGCGGCGGCCGCCCAAGGCCCCGAAGGATGCCCGCGTGCTCGACGAATTCGACGTGTCGCTGAAGACGTCGTGGGACTACGCTCGCGTGTCGAACGACTTCAACCCGATCCACCTCAACCATCGCGCCGCAAGGTTCTTCGGCCTGCGCGGTGCGATCTCGCACGGAATGTGGTCGCTCGCGCGTTCGCTTGCGAAGGAGCCGTTGCGCGGCCCGAAGCCGGGCGCGAGGCTCGACACGCAGTTCCTGACGCCGGTCCAGTTGCCAGCGAAGGTGACCGTCAAGCAGTGGGAAGAGGCGGGGGAGTCGCGCCGGGCCATGTGCGACGTGCGGACCGGCCGGGTCCACATGTACGCGCACTGGCAGGAATGACGGCTCCTGTGCGCATGGGCGCAGGCCCGAGGGTTCCGCGCGCCTGCATCGCGTTGGAAACGAGCCCGTTGCCGTGTGATCATGACCCGATGACGCGCATTCCAGAACTGCAGGGCGCCTGCAATTTCCGCGATTTCGGCGGCTACGCGACGATCGATGGCCGGCGCGTGCGCTGGGGTCGGTTGTACCGCTCCGGCGTGATGCATCGGTTCACGGAAGCCGACCGCGCGCAGGTGGCCGGGTTCGGCGTGCGCCTGGTCTGCGACCTGCGCCGCCCCGATGAGCGGGCCAGCCAGCCCAATCCCGATTTCGGGCCCGGCGTGAGCAGCGTCTGCTGGGACGAAATCCAGGACAGCGCCCTGATGCAGTCGTTGCCCGAACCCTCGGCCGTGGACCGCTCGCTCGCGCGCAAGGTGATGATCCGGCATTACGCGGGCATGCCGACGCGGCTCGCTGCGCACGTGCGGGGCATGTTTCACGCGCTCGCGCACGGCCCGGGGTCGCCGATGATCCTCCATTGCACGGCGGGCAAGGATCGCACGGGGTTTTCGGCAGCCCTGCTGTTGAGCGCGCTCGGCGTGCCGCGCGATGCGATCATGGAGGACTACCTGCTGACGAATGCGTCCGTCGACCTGCGGGCCCGGCTCGTGAAGGACGAATCGGGATTCGGCCTGGCCCCGAGCACGCGTTTCATCATGGAACTGCAACCCGAGGCGCGGGAGGCGGTGCTGGCCGCCGACGCAGACTACCTCCGCGCGGCGTTCACCGCGATCGAGGTTGCGCACGGCACGGTGGACGACTACCTGCGAGCAGTCCTCGGCGTCGACGACGCCACTCGCGAAACGCTCGAACGCGCGATGCTCGAGCCGGCATGATCCATGGCCCCGGGTGCTGCCTTGATGAAGAATCGAAAGGCGGCCGCTCCTCAGGCGCAGGACGCGTTGCGCGGACTTCGGCGCGTCGTTCGATGCGGGCGTCCAATCGTTACATACGACGCCGCATTGGGCACATTGGACCAAACTTGGAGGATCTCTCATGAACAAGACCATCGCCACCTTCATCCTCGCCGCTGGCGTGGCGCTCGCGGTGCCTGCGACGGCACACGCTGGGGGCAACGTGAAGTGTCGGATGACGTTCCAGATCTCCGGCTGGTCAGTGCTTTACAAGGAGTCCGACGGGACCGGCACGATCAAGTGCTCGAACGGCCAGTCGATGAACGTGAAGCTCAAGGCTCGCGGCGGCGGCCTGACGGTGGGGAAGTCGTCGATCGACAACGGCCAGGGCGACTTCTCGTCCGTGAGCAGCATCAATGAGCTGCTGGGTACCTACGCTTCGGCCGAGGCGCAGGCGGGGGCGGTGAAATCGGCCAAGGCGCAAGTGGTCACGAAGGGCGAGGTGTCGCTGTCGCTGGCCGGCACAGGCACCGGCTGGGATCTCGGCGTCGCGATCGGCAGCTTCGAAATCTCGAAGCGCTGAACGCAGCGGTTCACCACTTGAGGTCGTCGGGGACGACGAAGTCCTTGTAGGGATCGTCCTCCGCCGGCGCGGAAGTCTCGCCCGACGGCAGGCTGATCACGGCCGTCGCGTGACGCTCACGCACCTGCGCGGCTGCCTCGGGCGGCAGCAGTTCGTTGCGGCCACCCCAGCGCACGATCACGAGCGTGCCGGCCACGATGCGCTCGCGCTGCTCGGGCGATACGGCCATGCGCCGCACCTTGCCGTTCGCCACGAAATTGAAATAGTCGTCGCTTTCCTCGACGCGAGGCACCTTGTGCTGCTCGATGATCTGCGTGATCTCGGCAGCGCGCGCACGGGCGGCGGCCTTTTCCTGTTGCTTGCGGTTCAGTTCCGCGTCGCGCGCAGCTTTCTCCGCCTGCGCCTTCAGCACGGCCGGACTCGGCCCCGGCGCCGACTGGGTCGGGCGGTTCTTCTTGGGACCGCGCGCCTGCTGGTGGCGCTGCTGGTTGGTCTGCTGCTCGGCCTGGCGCGCCTGCTTCTCGGTGACGAGGCCGGCCTTCAGCAACTGATCACGTAGGGAATCGCCCATCGCTCGACCCGGTCCTGGAGGAAGTGGGGTCGCGCATTGTACGCAAGACTAGTGACCGGGGCGCGTCGCCTTGCGCATCAGCGTGCTCTTGCCGAACAGGGACTCGATCAGGTCCACCGCCAGCCGGGCCGTCTTGTTGCGCACGTCGAGGGCCGGGTTCAGCTCCATGACGTCCATGGAGCGCAGCTGCCCGGTGTCCGCGATCATCTCCATGCACAGCTGGGCCTCGCGGTACGAGGGGCCACCCGGGATCGTGGTGCCGACACCCGGGGCGATCTCCGGGTCGAGGAAATCCACGTCGAAGCTGACGTGCACGTGGGTGTCCTCGTCGAGGCCGGCCAGCGCCTGCTCCATCGTGTGCCGCATGCCGTGCTCGTCGATGTAGCGCATGTCGAACACTTCGAGCCCCTGCTCGTGCACGAACGCCTTCTCGCCCTGGTCCACGCTGCGGATGCCGATCTGGCGGATCCAGTGCGGGTCGATGGCGGGGGAGTTGCCGCCCAGTGCGAGCAGCGGAGCGGGGCCGAACCCGCACAGGCAGGCGACCGGCATGCCGTGGATCGCGCCCGAAGGCGAAATCTCGCGCGTGTTGAAGTCCGCGTGCGCGTCGAGCCACAGCACGCGCAGCTTCCGCTTCTGGTCGCGACAATGTCGAGCGACGGCACCGATCGACCCGATCGCGAGGCTGTGGTCGCCGCCGAGCAGGATCGGCAGGTGGTCGCGCGCGAGTTCTGCATGCACGGCCTCGTACACGCGCCGGCTCCACTCGGCGACTTCGTCGACGTGACGGTAGCCGTTGTCCGCCGCTTCTTCCGGATTGGGCGGCCCCACGAGGTTGCCGCGGTCCATGACCTTCAAGCCGCGGGCCTGCAGCGCGCCCTGCAGGCCGGCGACGCGCATCGCCTCGGGGCCCATCGATGCGCCACGATCGCCCGCACCCACGTCGGTGGGCGCACCGATCAGGCTGACGGTGCGGCTCACGTCGGTGATCACGCGAGGCGTACCTTCGCTTCCGCGCGGCCTGGCGCCCTGACGGTCATCGCGCGCGGCTGCTGGCGGTTGAGGACGCTGAAGAGGTCCTTCGGGTCGCGCAGATCCGGGACGAGGTCGATCTGCGGCTGCTGGCGGCCTTCGGCGCGCAGCAACTGGTGCAGGTAGCGCAGCGACGAGAAGTCCTCGAGCGCGAAACCGACCGAGTCGAAGATCGTCACTTCGCCGTCGTGCGCACGGCCGGCCGCGCGGCCGTTCAGCACATCGGTCAGCTCGATGACGGGGAACGTTGGCTCGAGCTGCTGGATCTCGCCCTCGATCCGCGACTGCGGCTCGTATTCGACGACCACGCGCGCGTCCGGCCTGCGCAGGATGTCGGCGTGAAGTTCGGTCTTGCCCGGGCAATCGCCCCCGATGGCATTGAGGTGCATGCCGGGCTCGATCATCTCCGGCGTGAGGATCGTGGCGTTGCACTTGTCGGCGGTGACGGTGGTCACGATGTCGGCGCCGCGCACGGCTGCGGCGGTGGAGCTGCAGCGCACGATCGTGAGGTCCTGCAGGCGCATGGCCTCCAGGTTGCGAACGAGCTTGTCCGTGGCGCGAGGGTCGACGTCGAACAGCCGCAGCTCGCGGATGCCGAGCTGGCTGTGGAACGCCAGCGCCTGGAACTCGCTCTGTGCGCCGTTGCCGATGAGTGCCATCACCTTGCTTTCGCGACGCGCCATCTGTCGCGCGGCCACGATCGAAGTGGCAGCCGTGCGCAAAGCGGTGGTCACGGTGAGTTCGGAAAGGAGCAGCGGGTAGCCGGTGTCCACGTCGGCGAGGACGCCGAACGCGGTGACAGTGAGCAGGCCCTCGGCCGTGTTCTTCGGGTGGCCGTTGACGTACTTGAAGGCGTAGAGCTTGCCGTCGCTCGCGGGCATCAGTTCGATGACACCCACCGGCGAGTGAATGGCGTGGCGCGGCGATTTGTCGAAGTCGTTCCAGCGGCGGTAGTCGGCCTCGATTTCGGCCGCGAGACCCTGGAGGAACGCGGCGGGACCGCGGCGCATCACGAGTTCCTGGATTCGCTCCATCCCGATGTAGTCGACCATGGGGGTATCCTCAGTTCACGGGGGCCCGGCCGGCGGGCAAGACCTAGTGTCCACCGCCCGGCAGCCAACGAAAAGACAGATGAGTGATCAAAACTTGATGCCAATTGATCAAAAAGTATGATTCATGTAAGCATATTGACTAAACTCTGCGCCGGGACAGGTGTCCCCGGGGAGCTTCCGTGGACGACATCGATCGCCGATTGATCGCACTGTTGCGGGACGACGGCCGGGCTTCGGTCGCGGCGCTTGCCAAGCAGCTAGGAGTGGCACGCGGCACGGTGCAGAACCGGCTCGCAAAGCTCGAGGCGGGCGGCACCATCGTCGGCTACAGCGTGCGCCTCAAGCCGCAGCACGAGGAGCAGCGCATCCGCGGCCTGATGACGGTGGCGGTGGAGGGCAACCGCGCGGAGGCGGTCTTGAAAGCCCTGCGTGGCGAGCCGGCGGTGATCGCCCTGCACACGACGAACGGCCGGTGGGACATCGTCGCCGAGGTGCGCGCCGACAGCCTGCAGGCCTTCGACGCCGTGCTCACGCGCATCCGCCAGCTCGACGGCATCGCCAGCACCGAAACGAGCCTGCTACTCTCGACGCACAAGTTCTGAAAGGCTGAAGCGCACGCCAATGCCGAACCGCCACATCAAGCTGCTGCTGCCGGAACTCGAGTCGGAAGTCGTCGGCGAGGCGCTCGAGCTGTACCTGCGCACGCGCAAGTCTCCGATCGATCAACGCTACGAGTACCGCTACCGGGCGGCGCAGGGCGTGCTCGACGTGCTGCAGCGCTCGATGCCGGACGAGGACGATCCTCCACCCGGCCGGCGGCGCGAGACGGTCGAGGACTGACGCGTTGCGGCTGCCCGGCCCGGACCTGATCGGCATTGGGTACGGCTGCTCGGAAATCGCGCTGTCGATCTTCAAGCGTTCCCGGGGCGCGGTCACCCGGGCCGACGACCGCTCGCTGCGCATGCTGTGGATGGTCATCCTGAGCAGCGTGGTGGTGGCCGTGCTCGCTCCGGCGATGGTGCCGGCCGCGCATTCGCGGTGGCTCGATTTCCTGTATCCGATGGGGCTGCTGCTGTTCGTCCTGGGGCTTGCCCTGCGCTGGTGGGCGATCGTGCACCTCGGACGTTTTTTCACGGTCGACGTGGCCATCGCGGCGGACCACGAGGTCATCGACACGGGGCCGTATCGGCGCATCCGGCACCCTTCTTATACCGGGGCGATCGTCGCCTTCGCCGGCTACGGCGTGTGTCTCGGCAACTGGGTGTCGCTGCTCGCGGTCACCGTGCCTGTCGCGCTCGTCTTCGCAAGGCGAATCGACATCGAGGAGGCGGCGCTGAACTCCGCACTCGGCGAGACGTATCGCGCATACACTGGGCGCACCCGGCGCCTGTTCCCAGGGATCTATTGAGGAGTCTGATATGAATCGTCGCATCGTTCTTGCCAAGCGGCCGGTCGGCCAGCCCACGCCGGATTGCTTCCGGCTCGAAGAGCTCGAGACGGCGAAGCCGGGCGAGGGCGAACTGCGGCTGAAGACGCTGTTCCTTTCACTCGATCCGTACATGCGTGGACGCATTTCCGACGCGCCGTCGTACGTCCCGCCGATTCCCATCGGCGGCCTGATGACAGGTGGCGCCGTGAGTCGCGTCGTCGAATCGCGCGCTCCCGGTTTCTCCGTGGGCGACATCGTGGTCGGCGATACCGGTTGGCAGGACGAGCCCGTCGTGCCGGCCGCGGGCCTCGTGAAGCTCGACACCGGCAAGGCGCCGCTGTCGTGGGCACTCGGCGTCCTCGGCATGCCGGGACTGACGGCCTACGTGGGTCTGCTCGACATCGGCCAGCCGAAGGCCGGCGAGACGGTCGTGGTGGCCGCAGCCACGGGACCGGTGGGCGCCACCGTCGGACAGATCGCGAAGCTGAAGGGTTGCCGTGTCGTCGGCATCGCAGGCGGCAAGGACAAGTGCGAATTTGCGGTCAAGGAACTCGGCTTCGACGCCTGCCTCGATCACCACGCCGACGATCTCGCGGCGCAGCTTGCGGCCGCGTGCCCCAAGGGTATCGACGTGTATTTCGAGAACGTCGGCGGCAAGGTCTTGCTGGCCGTGCTGCCGCTGCTCAACGTCCATGCGCGGATGCCGGTGTGCGGCGTGATCGCCTGGTACAACCTCACGGGCCTGCCGCAGGGCCCGGACTTTACGCCGATGGTGATGCGCACGGTGCTCACGAAGCGGGTGAAGATGCAGGGCTTCATCATCTTCGATCACTACGAGCGCCAGAAGGACTTCCTGCGCGACATGTCGGGTTGGCTCGCGTCAGGCCAGGTGAAGTACCGCGAGGACGTGGTGGACGGATTGGACAAGGCGCCGGAGGCTTTCATCGGCCTGCTGAAGGGCGCAAACTTCGGCAAGCTGGTGGTTCGAGTTGGGGGGGATGTAGTCGTTTGAACAAGCAATAAGGAGTCAACATGGGCTGGATCATTTCACTGGTCATCGGCGGCATCGTCGGCTGGCTCGCCAGCATCGTCATGAAGACGAATGCGCAGATGGGCATGGTCGCGAACGTGCTGGTCGGCATCGTCGGATCGATGCTTGGCTTCTGGCTCGCCGGCATGCTCGGCATCGCGCCGACTGGCGGCATTTTGAGGTTCGTGGTCGCCGTGGCCGGCGCTGCAGCGTTGATCTTCATCCTCCGGGCATTGGGGCTGTTCAAAGGCAGCTGATGCCGGTTCACTCGCTGTTCCCGACGCAGGTATACGTCGCGCGCCTCCAGCCTTCGGGCTGGCAGGCGCTGAACCGCCGCCTGCTGCAGGAGTCGCTGCAGCTGCGCGAGGACGACCGGGGAGGGCGAGTGTGGTCGAAGACGCACTACCCGGGCGGCTACACGTCCTACGGCTCGCTGTGCCGCATGCACACGCTGTCGCCCACGTTCGAGACCCTGGGCCGCAAGCTGCAACGGCACGTGCTCAGGTTCGCCCGCGCGCTCGATTTCGACCTCGAGGGGCGCGAACTCACGATGACGGACTGCTGGGTGAACATCATGCCGCGCGGCGTGACGCACTCCCTGCACCTGCATCCGGTCTCCACCATCAGCGGCACGTATTACGTGCGGACGCCGAAAGGGTCGCCCGGCCTCAAGTTCGAGGATCCGCGGCTCGATCGCTTCATGGCGGCGCCGCCGCGCAAGGCCCGGCATCGCGCCGCGAACCGTCCCTGGGTGACCTTGCCGGCTTCCGCAGGCAACGTGGTGCTGTTCGAGAGCTGGCTACGGCACGAAGTGCCGGTCAATCCGGTCGCGGCCGAGCGCATCAGCATCAGCTTCAACTTCAACTGGTTCTGACGTCCGGTCAATCCTCGACGTCGAGGCCCGAGCGCAGGTTCGGCAGCGCCAGCGCGGCAATGGACGACACGACGAGCAGCGGCGCGATCAGGGCCGTGAAGGCCCACTGCCAACCCATCGAAGCGACCGCGAGCGGCACGATGCTCGGGAACAGCGCGAACCCTGCACTGAGCGGTGCAGAACCGCAGACCGCGTAGGCCGTGGTGCGCACGCGGGTTGGATAGAGGTCCGCCAGCAAGGTGCCGACCACTGCGTTGCTGCCGTAGAAGAATGCTCCGGTGAGCGCGAACAGCGTGAGGTCGTGCCAGCGCTCGCTCGGCAGCCACATGAGGCCGACGAGCGCGATCGCGCCGAGCACGCACCAGATGGCGTAGGTATTGCGCCGCGTGAGGACGTACTCGCCGATCACGGCGGCGGCCAGGTAGCCCGCGATCGCGATACCGTTCGACAGGCCCACGAGCTGCGCTGCCTCGGCCTGCGTATAGCCGCGCACGGCCATGAAATACGTCGGGAAGAAGAACGCCGTGCCGGCGTACGCACAGCCGAAAGCGAAGAACAAGACGATGCAGGCGAAGGTGCGGAACCGGAAGCGGGGCGAGAAGAGTTCGCCGAGCAACGCCTTGTTGAGGGCGCCTTGCGACTCGCCGCGCGCGCGGGCAGACGCGACGGCCTGGTAGCGGCGGCTCTCGGGCAGGCGCCAGGCAATCAGGAAGGCGATCGGGATGACGGCGAAGCCGACCAGGAAGATCGAACGCCAGCCCCGTGATTCCAGCAGGGGTGCCGCGATCATGGCGGCTAGAAACCAGCCTAGTGGGTAGCCGCACTGCAGGACGCCCATCAGGACGCCGCGGTGGCGGTTGGGCGCCGACTCGGCGACGTAAGCGGCGGTGATCGGGGCGAGCCCCGCCGCGAGCCCGAAGGCCAGGGCGCGGAACAGCGTGAGCTGGCCCACGGTCGCCGCAAAGCCGTGCAGGCCCACGAAGAGCGCCGACGCCGCGAGCAGGGCTGCCAGCGTCCAGCGGCGGCCGTAGCGGTCGGCCGCAAGCCCGGCAAACACGACCAGCACGGCCGCCACGATGAACCCCAGGGACAGGATGTGCCCGACGGTTTCGAGCCCGACGTTGAAGTCGGCGAGGATGCCCGGCACCGCGTAGCCGAACAGCGACTGGTCGAGGTTGCTCACCGTCCAGGCGAAGAGGCTGAACAGCAGGATGATCCAGCGGTCGCGGTTGCTCGTGGCCGACGGGTTCTCGGGACTCGGGGTAGTCATGCGCCTGCAGCCTGCTTGTCGTCGTGCGCGTGGAGCCGCGGGCCCCAAGCATCCCTGCGTGACGCCGCAAGATCAACCTCGGACTCGCGTGAAGCACGCTTGCCCGACGCGGCGGTGGCGGGTAGCCTCGTCGCCCCGGATGGAACGCGCGGCAATGACAGCCCAATCGATCGTGGTGCAGGAACAACCTGGCGGCGCACGGCAGCTTTTCCTGCTGTTCCACGGCTATGGCGCCAATGCCGAGGACCTCGTACCGATCGGCCAGCATCTTGCGAAGGTCTTCCCGAATGCCACGGTGGTAAGCATCGCCGCCCCCGAGCCCATGGGGTACCCCGGCGGGTTGCAGTGGTTCTCGCTCGACGGCATCGACGACGTCAACCGGGTGACCCGCGTGGCCGACGCGCTGCCGGGACTCCTGCAGGCCATCCGCGAGTGGCAACAGCGGGCGAAAGTGAGCGAGGCGATGACGGCGCTGGTCGGTTTCTCGCAGGGTTCGACCATGGCGCTCGAAGCGAGCGTCGGTGCGCATCCGCCGGCGGCGCGCGTCGTGGCGATTGCCGGACGCTTTGCGCGCCTGCCGACTCAGGTTTCGCCCGAAGTGACGATTCACCTGCTGCACGGGATGGAAGACGCTGTCGTGCCCTGTCGGCACACGGTCGAGGGAGCGAATCGATTGCGCGAACTCGGCGGCGACGTGACGGCGGACGTGTATCCGGGCATCGGGCACGAGATCCGCAACGAGACGCTGCAACTCGTGGTGCAGCGCCTCACGCGACATGTGCCGAAGCGGCATTGGGAAGAGGCCATGGCGGCCGGCAAAGAGAGCGGGACAAACGGATGAAATCAGTCCTGGTGTTGTACTGGAGCCGGCGCGGCCA
>Ga0209253_10002490_pt1 | contig 16328 bp, 11 predicted proteins | sample FrelakmetBRP12BR_FD_187145 | JGI IMG/M metagenome (GOLD analysis project Ga0209253, IMG submission 187145) | Freshwater lake sediment microbial communities from the University of Notre Dame, USA, for methane emissions studies - BRP12 BR (SPAdes)... | ecosystem: Environmental > Aquatic >...
GGCCCGCCGCGCCGGCTACCCGTCGTCACCGCCGGTCGAGGCGGTAGACGCGCGATTCGCCGTAGCTCTTGGCGAGGGCCATCCGGCCGACGTATTCGAGCGCATAGTCGTCCTGGCCCATGGCCGCGAGCGTGGCGGCGAACGCCTCGCTCGCGTACACCATGCCCGGCGGCGTCACGGGCTCGATGCGCGCCGCACGGGTGACGCTCGAGCCGAAATAGTTGTCGCGCGCCATGATCGGATCGAAGCCGCAGAAGACTGGCCCCGCGTGCAGCGCGATGCGGATCTGGCTCTCGTCGGACAGGCCGGCGGCGGTCCAGTCCACCGCGCGCATGCGTGCCAGAAATCCCAGCGCGAATTCGGCGCCGGCGTGCGGCGACTCGAACACGACGTAGAGGGCGTCGCCCCAGGTGTTGGCCATCAGCGGCTTGACCGGCGACGCGTCGATCTGGTCGGCCGCGATCTTCCAGAAGCGACCCTGGAAGAGGGGCGCATGCGCGTCGTGCAGCCGGCTGTAGCCCGCGAAGTCGGCGAACAGCAGCGTCTTGAGCGTACGCTGCGGGCGCGCGGCCCCGATCGGGTGCTCCGGCGCGACGGGCCGCTCGGGGGAACCTGCCGCAACGGGTGTGGTCGGCGTGTCGAACAGCGGATCGGCCGAGGTATTGGCAGCCAGCGCGGCCTGGGCGCGGAGTTCGTGCAGGTCGATCACCGCGGGCGGACCGACGCATCGGCTCCACCGCTCGAACGAGGCCATCGTGCCGCCGACAAGGGTTGCGGCCGCGGCGTCGATCACGCACAGCAGCGACGGCATCGTCTCGAGCTGCGAAGCGCGCAGCATCGCCAGACCCTCGACCAGCCGGGCCGCGTACTCGAACAGGACGTCGTCGCCGAGGTGGCTCTCCGTGGTCGCCGGAATGACCCGTGTCGCCTTTTCCAGCGCGCGCTCGAAGCGCGGCACCCAGCCTTCGCCGCCGACCGCCACGCTGGTGCGGACGAAGTCGTCGCGATCGAAGGGCAGCACGATGTTGACCTCGGCACCGAGGTCCTGCGCCGCCTCGATGCAGAGGAGATCGGCGCCGCACGCGGCGGAAGTGTAGACGATCGGCTGGTGCGCGCGTGCGAGGTGCGCGCGAATCGCGGCGCCCACGGCGGGCTCCAGAGCCGCGGGAAAGCGCGGCACGGGCCGGCCCGGCCCGTCGATCATGTGCCCCGCGAACGCGAGCACGGCAGGGGCGGGGAGCGCATCGAGAACCGAGGCGGCCTCGGGAAGCACGCGCGCGATGAGCCGAACCTGCCGGCGCATCGTCGCGACGCTGCCGGCGTCGCCGGCCGCGCCGGCACAGGCGGCTGCGTAACTCGTCCGGGCTTCAGCGACCTTCCCGAGCAGGAGCTGCGCCTCGCCGGCCGTCGCGTGATCCCAGGCATCGCGCGGTGGCGCCTTTGCCGCGATCCGGGCCGAGATCTCCTGCGCAAGAGCCCGCGCCGCGGCGCGGTCGCCGAGCAGCATCGTCAGCGTCGCCGCGTTGATCCCGGGAAAGGGGTCGTGCGCCAGCGCGTAAGCGGCGAGGTACTGCGCTCGCGCGTGCTCGGCGAAACGCGATGCGTCGGCGGCGGCACGTGCACCGTGGTGCGCGTCCTTCCACAGGCGGCCGCGCAGGCTCAGGATGTCGCCGAGATGCGCGTCCGCGCCGGGCGCGGCCTGTGCGCGGTCGAGCAGCGCGTGCGCCTCGTTCCGCGCGCCGGAGCGCGCGTGCGCGAGTGCGCCACAGTAGAGGAGCTCCGGATCGTGGGGATGCTGCGCAACGGCCTCGCGGAACGCGTCGCAGGCGTCCCAGGGCGCTCCGCGCTCGAGGTGCCCGCGAATGGCGGCGACGGCGTCCTGCCGCGCATCGGCGTACGAAGCGGTCGGTCTCTGCGTCACGGGCCGCCGCGGCGCGATCCCGCTAACCCGGACGTCGCCGGGATCTTTCCTCGGCGATCCGCTCGCGCAGGATGTCGGTCGTCTTCGCGCGCCGGAGATCCGGCGGCAGCTTGTCGATGAGCGCCGTGGCCTCCGCGAGCTGGGCCGGCCGGTCACCGAAGCCCACGGCCGCGGCGACGAACAGCGCGTTGGCGAGCTCGACCCGCTGTCCCGGATCGTCGCGGCCGCGCGCGGCGAGCTCCCGCTGGAACTTCAGCGCCGGCGTGATGAGGGCAATGGCCTCGTCGTGCCGGTTCCGGCGCGCGAGCACGAGCGCAGCGATCGCCTGCTGGTTCGCGGTTTCCCTCCGCTCGTCCGCCTCGACACTCAGCGCCGGCGTCGCGCGGCGCAACTCGAGCGAGTGCAGGATGGCGCGCTCGGCCGTCTCGAGGTCGCCCAGCGCATACGCGGAATCGGCAAGCCTGGCGTAGGTCCAGGTGAGCCATCGGACCTTGTTGTACCGCGCGGCGTCGCCGGGCGGCTCGAGCGCCTCGAACTTCGACGTGAATTCGCGCGCCGCATCGACGACGCGTCGGTGATCGCCCGACGCCGAGGCGACGAGCGCACGCCAGAAATGGTCGAACAGCGGTGACGCGGTGCGCTCGTAGCTGCCGGGAGGCATATGCTCGGCGGTCCATGCGCGGAACCCCTGTCCCAGGGTGAATGCTTCCTCGGACTGCCGCGCGTTGCCGCGTTGCGCCTCGAGGTAGGCGAGCCTGCCGGCGTTCAGCTGCATGTTGTTGCGGAAGATGACACTGGGCGCGACCTGGTGGTCGAGCTCCAGCGCGGCCCGGTTCGCGGCCGCTGCGTCGCCGAGCCTTCCCATTTCCTCGAGAATGAAGCTCTTGTTGGAAAGCGCCACCCCAAGGTTGCCCCACGAGATCGCATTCCCCGGGTCGAGACGCACGAATTCGCGCCAGGCGCGCTCTGCGGTCTCAATCGCCGCGAGCGCCTCGGCGAGGCGCATGTCGTAGCGCAACGCAGAGGACAGCGGACTGGTCGCCAGGGCCTGCGCGCGCAGCGCCTGCATGTGGCCCGGGCGCTTGTCGAGCACGCGGCCCGAGACCGAGAGCACGTCGTTGGTGCTGCGCACGGCATCCTCGATGCGGTTGAGGTACGCATACACCTGGACCTGCCACGCGGTCGCCTCCGCATAGCCCGCGGCCGCCGAGGGGTCCGAGAGCCCCAGCTCGTCGATCGAGCGGTACGCCGCCCGGGCCTCGTCGAGCGTGGCGATCGCGGCGTCGTTCTGGCGATTGACCATCTGCAGGTAGCCGTGCATGTTGAGGACTTCGCCGTAGGCCCGGCGCACCATCGGCGTGGCCTTCGGGGCGCTCGCCTGCGGTCGGATCGTCTCCACGGCACGCGCGCTCGCGGGAAGCGCTTCCGAGTTCTGGTTCAGGCTCGACATGAGTCGCGCCTGCGTCGACATGCCGAGCGCCAGGCCGATCGTCGTCGCCTCGGATTCGTCACCCTGCTCACGCATCCGGCCCAGCACCTGCACGGCCTCGTCGATCGCCTTGCGTCCCTCGTCGAGACGGGCCTGCGTGCGCAGCACTGCGCCGTAGCGCACCAGCGCGAGCGCGCGGTTGCGCTCGGTCTGCGGCGTGCGCAGCGCCTCGGGGAGCGCACCGTAATAATCAAGCGCGCGCTTCGCCAGGCCGGCCACGATGTCGAGGCGCCCCACCGGCGCCAGCTCGACGTAGAAGTCGTCGAGCAGATAGACCAGGAGCTTCTCGGCTTCGCCGCGCGCGGTTTCCGCCATCTCCCGCGTCTGCTGCGCCTTGAGCTCGGCTTCCTGCGCGCGCTTCGCGCTGACGTAGCCGAAGATCGCGCCGCCCACGGCGACGACGGCGAGCACCGCGCAGCCGATCGCGATCTGCCGCGCGCGGATCAGGGCCTTCTTCGTGGCGAGCTCGCGGGCGCGTTGGGCCGCGAGCTGCCGCTCCGCTTCGTCGCGCGCTTCGCGCTCGAGCCGCACGTCGCGGCTCGCCTTGACGACGCCGCACAGCACGTCGTGCGTGAGCTCGACGCGGCGCACGTCGAGGCGCTCCTCGATGCGCAGGAGGCGCCGGTCGACGAGCTTCGCGAGCGTGCCGGCCGGCGCGCCGGCGGTCGCGAAGAGCTTGATCAGGCGCTCTTCGGCCAGGCTCTCGCGGTAGCCCGTTTCCGTGAGCAGATGGTCCTCGATCACCTGCCTCACACCCGCCGGCTGGTCGGCGAGCGCCCGTTCGTAGAATTCGGAGAGGATCGTCTCGCGCGAGCCGGCGAGGAGATCGGCGGAGATCTCGTCGCGTCCCTGCGCGAGCCGCGCGTTGTTGAGCTCCCGGCAGATGAGGGAGAGCAGCGACGGCTCGACTTCGGCATTCGCGAGCTCCGAACCGCCGGCGACGAACCGCACGATGGCCGCCGCGACCTCCTCCGAGACGAGTCTTCCGCCCGGCTTCAGCACCGCGGAGAGCGCCTGCGCGCCCGTCATCCGGGCAAGCCGCATCCGGTTCTGGGTGATCGAGGGCATGATGCCCTTCAACCCCTCGAGGTGTGCGAGATAGTCCTCGCGCAGCGCGATCAGGATCCGGTAGTCGGCGCGGGCGAAGTCGAAGCGCTCTGCCGCAGCCTCGTCCTGCTCGATCCGCTCCTCGAGGGCCTTCGGCGCGCGGTTCTCGACCAGGTCGGCGAGGTCGTCGAGGAACTGCGCCGCCCGCCGGCGCCCGAAGTCGTCGCTCTGCGCGAGCGTGAAGATCTCCTCGAACTGGTCGAAGATCAGCAGCGGGATCAGCGTCTTGCCGGAAGCGTCGCGCAGGATGTCGTCGCGGTGGTGCAGGAACTCCCAAAGCGACTCGCCACTCGCGGCGACACCGGTCTGCGTCCACTCGCCCGAGTGCTGCGTCTCGCGGAAGATCGCCTGCTTGATCTGCTCCGAGGGCACGGGCGACTCGGGCGAGTAGTCGATCCGCACGTAGATCGGGCAGTAGCCCTCGGGCCGCAGCCGCGGCACGATGCCCGCGCGCAGGATCGACGTCTTGCCGAGGCCGGACTGGCCGAACAGGATCGTGAGCAGCTTGCGCTGCACGCGGCGGCCGAGCTCGGCGACCTCGTCCTCGCGGCCGTAGAAATAGCCGCGCGTCTCCTCGGTGAACGACGCGAGGCCCAGCCACGGATGCTGGGTGTCGACGGCGAGGTGCTCGGCCGTGTCCACCGAGGACACCAACGCGTCGGGGCTCATGCTTGGCGGGACGACAGCAGGTCCTGCAGCCGGCGCGCGAACTCGGGCGAGACCTCGCCGTCCGGCAGCCGCGTGAAGTGCACCGACTTGAACTTGTCGGGCACGCTCGCGCTGGCGCCGTCGGTGCCGTCGATGCACACCGGCAGGATGAAGACCGCCTCGTCCGCCATGTTGCGCGTGCGGTCGATCGCGTAGCTCCACTCGCGCCGGAAATAGCCCTCGAGCCGGCGCTGCGTGGTGGCCGAGACGACCGGAACGAAATACGCGCAGCGGGCGATGTTCTTCTGGATCTTGCGGTCGTAGTCGTCGCCGCCCTCGAGGCGCTCCATGTCGAACCAGGTCTTGACGCCGGCGGCGTCGAGCCCGGCCTTCAGCCGCTGCACGGCCGGGAGGTCGTCGCGCGCGTAGCTGATGAAGACGGCGTTGTCCGGCATCTCGCGCTCGGGAGGCAGGAAGCGCTGCGGCACCGCGCCGAGCGGGACGACCTCGCCCGCTCCGCGGCGCGCCGTCCAGCGGCGGTGCAGCTCGTCGACGAACTTCTCGGCGCCGCCGTAGACGCGCGTGCGCACGCTCACCTGCTGCAGGAACCCCATCAGGCGCCCGTCGCTGCCGGAATGGCTGTCGGCCAGCACCTCGCCCACGTCGCGCGGGTCCGACAGGCGGCGGCGCTTCGCCATGCGGAGAAACAGGCGCGCGAGCCAGTTCGTGAAGTTGCTGCCGATGAACAGCAGGTGGCTGTGCTCGAGCTCGTGGAAGAGCTTCTCGGGCGTCAGGTGCTCGCTCTGCAGTGCGCAGATGAATTCCAGCGTGTCCTCGTCGGAGATGACGTAGGTGGGCGACGCGGAGACGCGGCCGAGCAGGTGGTAGACGACCGGCCGCTGGAACCGGTCGCGCTCGGTCGGCAGATCGGCGACGCGGTTCGGGGCATAGGCGATGACCTCGACCGACTGGGCGCCCTGGAAGCGCTCGTTGTTGATCGCCTGCTCGAGCAGCGGGTCGAAGGTGGTCGTCACGTAGAGGTCGAAATCGGTGATCTGCGCCAGCTGGCGCAGCGCAAGCGGCGGGGCGAAGCTCGCGTCGCGGAGGATGCTGCGCAGGCGCGTGTACGCCTCCTCGCGCCGTCCGCGCGACGACAGGAACCAGCAGACGACGTCGTTGAGCGTGCAGGGCTGCGGGAGCAGCGCGGTGTCGACGCCGAGTTTGCCGGCGAGGCGCTCGGCGATCCACTCGTAGAGGAGGCGCGGCCCGGTCTCGGTCTCGACCTTCAGGAGCTCGGGGCCGACGATCGGGATGACGCGGCGCTCCTCGATGAAGTTGAGGAGATCCTCCCACGCGTCGTCGTCGAGCGTGGCCAGCGGCGCGTGCAGGTGGGCGACGCTGCTCACGAGGGAAGGCGGTTAGGCAGGATCAAGGGTATCGGCACGGGTTCCGGTCGCGGGCGGCAGGGAGGGGCTTCCGGCGATCGGCGAAGTGTCCACGATTCCCAAACCCGGGTCAAACCGGGTGCCGCAGTCCCGTTCGCGGCGGTCCCGATCGGTGCGGGCTGCCGGGAACCGACCGGCCGGCGATTTGCCGCCCCTGGCGGATCAGTTAACATCTCTTCCTTCCGCGGCACGAGCCCGCGGAGCGTCCGTGCCTTCCGGCAGCCGAGGATTCCCATGAGTGAAAAGCAGTTCGCGTCGCAGGCGGATCTGGTCGAGAAGAAGGTCAGCTTCGACAAGCTCTCCGACCACGCTTACGCGTACACCGCAGAGGGCGACCCCAACACCGGGATCGTCGTCGGCGACGACGCCGTGATGGTCATCGACACGCAGGCCACGCCCGTGATGGCGCAGGACGTGATCCGGCGCATCCGCGAAGTGACCGACAAGCCGATCCGCTACGTGACGCTGTCGCACTACCACGCGGTGCGCGTGCTCGGCGCGTCGGGGTACAAGCCCGAGCACGTCATCGCGAGCCGCGACACGTACGATCTCATCGTCGAGCGCGGCGAGCAGGACATGAAGAGCGAGATCGAGCGCTTCCCGCGGCTCTTCCAGGCGGTCGAGTCGGTGCCGGGGCTCACCTGGCCGACCCTCGTGTTCGAAAGGAACATGACGCTGTGGATGGGCAAGCTGCGTGTCGAGATCATGCAGCTGGGCCGCGGCCACACCAAGGGCGACACGGTGGTGTGGCTGCCGCAGGAGAAGATCCTGTTCTCGGGCGACCTCGTCGAGTACGACGCGACGCCGTACACCGGCGACGCGTACCTGACCGACTGGCCGGCCACGCTCGACGCCCTTGCGGCGCTCGGACCCGAGAAGCTGGTCCCGGGGCGCGGCGCGTCGCTGACGACACCGGCGCAGGTCAAGGCGGGTCTCGACGGCACGCGCGCCTTCGTCACCGAGATGTTCGCCGCGGTGAAGCGCGGCGCGGCGGCGGGGGAGGACCTGCGCAGTGTCTATCGGAAGACCTACGCGGCGCTCAAGCCGAAGTTCGGGCACTGGGTCATCTTCGACCATTGCCTGCCGTTCGACGTGTCGCGCGCCTACGACGAGGCAACGCAGCATCGCGACCCGCGCATCTGGACGGCGCAGCGCGACAAGGAGCTGTGGGAGGCGCTGGAAGGGTAGCGGCTCGTGAAGACGTACCGGAATCCCGTCTACGCGTACCAGCGGCCACCCGAGCTCGACGCTCCCGGCGGCAGGCGGCCCGTCGTCATCGTCGGCGCGGGCCCCGTCGGTCTCGCCGCGGCGATCGACTTCGGGCAGCGCGGCATTCCCGTGGTGGTGGTGGACGACGACCGCACGGTGTCGGTTGGCTCGCGCGCGATCTGCTACGCGAAGCGCGCGCTGGAGATCCTCGATCGGCTGGGCTGCGGCCAGCGCGTCGTCGACAAGGGCATCGGCTGGAACGTCGGCAAGGTCTTTTTCCGCGACGAGCTCGTCTATCGCTTCGACCTCCTGCCCGAGCCGGGGCACCGCCGCCCCGCGTTCGTCAACCTGCAGCAGTACTGGTTCGAGGAATTCCTGGTCGATCGGGTGCACGAGCTCGCCGCCGTCGAGCTGCGCTGGGAGAGCAAGGTCGTCGGCGTCGCGCCGCGCGCCGACGGCGTGGACGTGCGGGTGGCCACACCCGACGGCGAGTACACGCTCGCCTGCGAGTGGCTCGTCGTCTGCGACGGCTCGAAGAGCCCCGTGCGGCAGATGCTCGGCCTCGAGGCGGAAGGGCAGGTGTTCCGCGACCGCTTCCTCATCGCCGACATCCACATGAAGTCGGATTTTCCGACGGAGCGCTGGTTCTGGTTCGACCCGCCGTTCCACCCGAACCAGTCGGCGCTGCTGCACCGCCAGGCCGACGACGTCTGGCGCATCGACTTCCAGCTGGGGTGGGAGGCCGATCCCGACGAGGAGCGGAAGCCGGAGCGGATCCTGCCGCGGCTGCGCGCGATGTTGGGCGACAAGGCGGATTTCGACATCGAGTGGGCGAGCGTGTACACGTTCCAGTGCCGGCGGATGCAGCGCTTCCGCCACGATCGCGTGATCTTCGCCGGCGACGCCGCGCACGTCGTGTCGCCGTTCGGCGCACGCGGCGCCAACAGCGGCATCCAGGACACCGACAACCTGGTCTGGAAGCTCGAGCTCGTGCTCGCCGGGCGGGCTCCGGACCGGCTGCTCGACACCTACGACGTCGAGCGTACGTACGCTGCCGACGAGAACATCCTCAACTCGACCCGCTCGACCGACTTCATCACGCCGAAGAGCCGCGTGTCGCGCACGTTCCGCGACGCGGTGCTGTCGCTCGCGAAGACCCACGCGTTCGCGCGCCGGCTGGTCAACAGCGGACGGCTCTCGGTGCCGGCCATCCTCGTCGCTTCGCCGCTCAACACGCCCGACCGCGACAGCGATTTCGCCGGCGGTCCCGCCGCGATGATTCCGGGCGCCCCCGCCGCCGACGCGCCCGTCGCGGGTCCGGCCGGGGACTGGCTGCTGGGCTATCTGGGCGGCGGCTTCACGCTGCTGGGGTTCGGCGATGCGGTCGGCCCGTTCGGCGTCGGCGCGCTCTCGCGCGAGCGCATCCCCTGCAAGGTCGTGCAGGTCGGCGGCAAGGCGACTGCCGGTGCCACGGCGGTCGAGGACGTCCAGGGTCTCGCGGTCCGGCGCTACGATGCGCGGTCCGGCACCGTCTACCTGCTGCGCCCCGACCAGCACGTCTGTGCGCGCTGGCGCGAATTCGACCTGCCGAGCGTGCGCGCCGCCATTGCGCGCGCGACGTGCAACCACTGAGGACCGCTGCCGTGGCCGCACTCAACACCGAACCCAACCTGCCGTCACCCGACGACTTCTACGAGCGGCTGATCGCGACGCATCGCGGGCTCTCCGACGACGAGAGTGCGCTCGTCAACGCGAAGCTCGTGCTGCTGCTCGCCAATCACATCGGCGACGCCGCGGTGCTCGCGCAGGCGATGGCCGCAGCGCGCGAGGGCGTCGGCACCGAACCCCGAGGAGAAGCGCCATGAAGCACTACATCCGCTTTCCGCGCGCGGACGGCGCGCACAGCCGCCAGGCGCACGCCGACCTCCCCGCCGGAACCTTCGAGCGCGAGATGGGCAAGGAGGGGTTCTTCGGCCCGGCTGCGCACTTCCACCACAAGCACCCGCCGACGGCGTGGGACAGCTTCTCCGGCGCGCTCAACCCGCACGCCTACGACCTCAACAAGCTGCCGGCGGCGGGAACCTCGCCGTGGGACGCGACGCCGTTCATGGCGAACGGCGACGTGAAGATCCGCCACTGGAAGACGGACAAGGCGATGGACCACCTCGTCCGCAACCAGGACGGCGACGAGCTGCTGTTCATCCACGACGGGGCCGGCGAATTCCTCTGCGACTGGGGCCGGCTCGAGTACCGCGACGGCGACTACATCGTGATCCCGCGCGGCGGGATGTGGCGCATCGCGCCGAAGTCGGCAACGACGATGCTGCTCGTCGAGTGCACCGAGGGCACGTACACGCTGCCGGAGAAGGGGATCCTCGGGCCGCACGCGATCTTCGACCCGGCGATCCTCGACGTCCCGGCGATGGACGCGGCGTTCCGCGCGCAGCAGACCGACGATCCGTGGCGGGTGGTGGTGAAGCGCGTCGGCAGGCTGTCGACGATCCGCTATCCGTTCAACCCGCTCGACGCGGTGGGCTGGCACGGCGACCTCGCCGTCGTGCGCATCAACGTCCGCGACCTCCGGCCGCTGATGAGCCACCGCTACCACCTGCCGCCGTCGGCGCACACGACGTTCGTCGGCGGCAACTTCATCGTCTGCACGTTCGCGCCGCGGCCGATCGAATCGGACCCCGGCGCGCTCAAGGTCCCGTTCTATCACAGCAACGACGACTACGACGAGGTGATCTTCTACCACCGCGGCGAGTTCTTCAGCCGCGACAACATCAAGCCGGGCATGGTGACGTTCCATCCGTGCGGGTTCACGCACGGGCCGCACCCGAAGGCGTTCCAGATCGGCGCTGCGCACGCGCGCAAGGAGACCGACGAATACGCGGTGATGATCGACACGCGCTTCCCGCTCGAGGTCGCGCCGCTGCCGGAGGGCGTCGAGAACCGCGAGTACGTCGATTCGTGGAAGGTGAAAGCCGGCTGAAGCCTGCCGCGCGGCGCCGCAACCCGAACCCGGCCAGGAGATTCCCGTGACCTACCAGCACATCCTCGTCGAGACGCGCGATCGCGTCGGTCTCGTCCGTCTCAACCGGCCGCAGCGGATGAACGCGCTGAACGACGCGCTCGCCGTCGAGCTCAAGGGCGCGCTTGCGGCCTTCGACGACGATCCCGGCATCGGCGCGATCGTCATCACCGGCAACGAGAAGGCCTTCGCCGCGGGTGCCGACATCGGCGCGATGGCGGAGTGGGACTCGCAGAAGGTCTACCTCGACGACTACATCACCCGCGACTGGGAGAGCATTCGTCGCATACGCAAGCCGGTGATCGCGGCGGTAGCCGGCTACGCGCTCGGCGGCGGCTGCGAGCTGGCGATGATGTGCGACCTCATCGTCGCGGCCGACACCGCGAAGTTCGGCCAGCCGGAGATCACGATCGGAACGATGCCGGGGATGGGCGGAACGCAGCGGCTGCCGCGCGCGGTGGGGAAGGCCAAGGCGATGGACTGGTGCCTCACCGGCCGGATGATCGACGCCGCCGAGGCCGAGCGCAGCGGTCTGGTCGCGCGCGTCGTCGCGGCGGACAAGGTCGAGGCGGAGGCGCTCGCCGTCGCGGCCAGGATCGCGAGCTTTTCGCTGCCGGTCGTGCTGAAGATCAAGGAGGCGGTCAACCGCGCGTACGAGTCTTCGCTCGCGGAAGGCCTGCTGTTCGAGCGGCGCGAGTTCCACTCGACGTTCGCGCTCGACGATCAGAAGGAGGGCATGCGCGCGTTCGTCGAGAAGCGCAAGCCCTCGTTCCGGCACCGCTGATGGACATTCTCGTCGACCGCCCCGCTCCGGGCGTCGTCCGCATCACGCTGAACCGGCCGGAGGTGCGCAATGCGCTGCGCACGCAGATGCTCGCCGAGATCGCCGCCGAGCTCGGTGCGGCGGCCAGCGACGACGCGACGCGCGCGGTCGTGATCACCGGCGGCATCACCTGTTTCGCCGCGGGCGCCGACCTGCGCGAGATGGCGCCGCTCGGGCCCGTCGAGGTGCTGACGCACGAGCGTCAGCGCCACTGGCGCGCGATCGCGGCGTTCCCGAAGCCGCTGATCGCCGCCGTCAACGGCTATGCGTTGGGCGGCGGCTGCGAGCTCGCGTTGTGCGCCGACATCGTCATCGCCGGGACCAACGCGCAGTTCGGCCAGCCCGAGATCAACCTCGGGATGATCCCCGGCGCGGGCGGCACGCAGCGTCTCGCGCGGGTGGCCGGGAAGCCGCTGGCGATGCTGATGGTGCTGACGGGTTGGCCGATCGACGCGCAGGCGGCGCTCGCGGCCGGCATCGCCGTCGAGGTCGACGAGCCGGAGAGCGCGCTCGCACGCGCGGTCGAGATTGCATCCGCGATTGCGGCCAAGCCCGCGCTGGCGGTCCGGCTCGCGAAGGAAGCCGTGCTGCGCGCCTACGAAGCGCCGCTCGCCGAAGCGCTCGCGGCCGAGCGGCAGGCGTTCGCGCTGCTCGCGGCGAGCCACGACCGCAACGAGGGGATCGCGGCGTTCCTCGAGAAGCGGCCGGCCCGGTTCGAAGGGCGCTGAGGCCGAGCCCGGACGGCGTCACGATCCCGCGTCACTGGCGCGGCGTCGTGAAGCGCATCGAGCCCGAGTCGGGTTTCAGCGTCGGCACGAGGTCGTCGCCGTGAAAGCCGATCAATTCCGGCAGCCGGGTGCGGCGATCGTCGCAGCCGCCCGCGTGTCCGTCGTAACCGGCAGGGGTGCGGTACGATGGTTGCTTCCGCTTCCCGGCGAGGCCGGGCTGGAAGAGATCGATGCCCGGACCGGCCACCGAGGTGCAGGAGCGCGCGCCGCTGCGCCTGCGCTGGGTCGTGCCCGCGCTCGGCATCGCGCAGATCATCTCGTGGGGCAGCCTCTTCTATCCGCTCGCGGTGCTGGCGCCGGCCATTCGCCGCGATCTCGGCCTCGGCGACGCCGCCGTTTTCGGAAGCTTCACCGTGGGGCTCTTCGTCTCGGGGATCGCCGCGCCGGCGGCCGGACGTCTGATCGACGCGCGCGGGGGACGGACGGTCCTCGCCGGCGGCTCGCTGTTCGCGGCGGCGTCGCTCGCCGTGCTGGCGCAGGCGCAGGGTCTCGCCACGCTGATGGCGGGATTCGCGCTCGCCGGCGTCGCGATGGCCGGCTGCCTCTACGATCCCGCATTTGCGACGCTGCATCGGATCTCGGGCACCGCCTATCGCAAGGCGCTGACCGCGCTCACGCTGTTCGGCGGCTTCGCGAGCACGGTGTTCTGGCCGCTGTCGCAGGCGCTGCAGGACGCCGCGGGCTGGCGCACCACGTTCTGGGTGTACGCGGCGCTGAACCTCGCGATCTGCCTGCCGCTGCACCTCGCGGTGCTGCCGCGAGGCCGGTCGCCGGTGAAGCCGGTGGCGGCGGATTCCGCGATGCCGACCCCGGAGCCGGCGGCCCGTTCCGCCGCGTTTGCGTGGCTCGCGGCGGCGCTTGCGCTCGCGGCGTTCCTGGCCTCGGCGCTGTCGGCGCACGTGATCGGCCTCCTCACCTCGTCGGGTCTCACCGCGCGCGATGCCGTCCTCGTCTCGTCGCTGATCGGCGCGATGCAGGTGGCGGGACGCATCGTCGAGTTCACCGTCGGGCGCAGGCTGCGGCCGCTCACGGTCGGCACGCTCGCTTTCGTGCTGCTCGCGCTTGCGCTGGGGCTGCTGACGCAGGTGCGCGGCGTCTGGATCGTCGCGCTGGGCTTTGCCACGCTTTACGGATGGAGCAACGGCGTGATGACGATCGTGCGCGGCACCGTGCCCGCGGAGCTCTTCGGCCAGCGGCAGTTCGGCTCGCTGCTCGGCCGCCTCGCGCGGCCGCAGTTCGTCGCGCGGGCCATCGCGCCGCTCGCCGTGACGCTGTTCTTCGCGATCGATCCGGGGCGCACGCTCGCGCTGTACGCGCTCGCCGCCGTGAGTCTCGTGGCGCTCGCTGCGTATCAGATGGCGGTGCGGTCGGACGCAACGCGTAGCGGCGAGCGTCGGTGAGCGGCGGTCGTTGCGCTGCCCAAGACGACCGACGTCGTCGTGACTACGGCTGCGCGGACCGCCCGCGCCACCGCTTCCACTGTCCGTAGAGGTAGAGGGGAATGCCGACGACGAGCAGCAGTCCCCAGAATGCCGCCACGTAATCGGACCACGGCCTCCTCACGGGCAGGAGGTCCGGGTCGCGCAGCTCGTCCGGGAACGGGCGCGGCGGAACGGGGATGATCTGCGCCATCCCCGGCTCGGCCGGCACGCGGGCGTGGAACTCCCACGGCGTGACCGCGGGCGCGTCGCCGAAGACGCGGCTCGACGGAAACTGCGGGAAGCGGACGAACGCAATGGCCTCGACGTCGCGGGCGAGGAGCCGCGCAAGGGTGCCTGCGGGTGCCGGACCCGCCGATCCCGCCGCGAGTCCCAGCAGGCTCGCGCCCGCGTCCTCGAACGCCGCGGCGGGCATCAGCCGCGTCTGGTCCTCGTTGAGGTAGTCGAACGCGACCCGCGCCTTGGCGATCGAGCGCTCCCTGAGCGCGAACCAGGGGAACCCGAGCATGGCGAGGAGCGGGCTCGCCGGCCCGCGCGCCGGAACGTCCCACCCCAGGGCGCGCAGGACGTCCACGCTGATCGACGCGCAGTTCATCGACGCGTGCCGGTACACGAGCTGGTGCCGCCAGAACTGGTTGTAGACGCGATTGAGCGCCGCCTGGACGAGGGCCGGCGCTTCCTCGCCGGCGAGGACCGCGACCAGCATGTGCGAGGGACGGTACCAGTTCTGGCCGCTGTTGAGATCGGCGAGGTAGTTGTCGAGCGGCACCGGCGCGGCGAGGATGCCTTTCTCGCTCTCCGTGTCGAGCGAATAGAAGTTGTTGACGAGCCAGTCGCCGATGGCGCCATCGGGCCGCGTGCGGCCGGTGACGAGCGCGAAGTGGCCGGCATGGGCTTCGTCGTCGTCGCCCTGCGCGCCGTTGACCATGATCCCGAGCACGGCGCGTCCGGCGGGCACGGCCTCGCGCGCAGGTTCGCGCTGCCACACCGTCCACGCCGCGTACGGGCTGCGCGCCCCGCCCGCGGGATCGGCGCGAATCAGCGAACGCAAGGCTTCGGCCACCGGGACCTCCGCGGCGAGCGGCCGCGGCGGCGGCGCGGAATCGAGCCGGAAATCCTCGGGCCACAATGTGCGCGCGACGATTGCGTCGCCGGCAATCGTGCCGCGCACCTTCACCGTGCGCTGGCGAAAGAACGTCGCCGACGATGCGTCGAAGTAAGACCGGTTGAGCGGGATCTTCGGCGTCAGCGAGAAGCGCAGCGCGCCTGCCGGATGCGCGAGCGCCGCGGCATCGGCGGACAGGCGCGCGCCGCCCACGACGTCGGGCGCGGCGACCCAGACGAGCGGCGGATGCTCGGGCGGCGTCCCCGGCGCCCTCCCGACGAGCCAGGAGCGCAGATCGTCGGTGAACGCGACGCCCCGCGCGAACGACGCGACGGCCACGCCATCCCCGGGAACGGCGATGGTCTCGTGCCGGAAATACCAGAGCCCTTGGCGGACGGTCGGGCAGTCGGGGCAGAGGCCGTCGGTGAGCCGGAAATCGGAAGCGGGGTAGAGGCCGAACGCGTTGCCCGCCGCGACCGCCGAAAGCGTGGGTGGACCGGGATCGCCGGACATGCGCGTGGCGGTCAGCGCACGACGATTCGCGGCGCGCCCGGCGTGATTTCGCCGATGACCGCGGCGCGGCCGAAGCCTTCGCTGCGGAAGACCCCGAGCACCGCGTCGACGGCGTCCGGCGCGCAGGCGACCAGCAGGCCGCCCGAGGTCTGCGGATCGGTGAGGAGGGCGCGCGCGACCTCCGGCGTTCCAGCGGCGAGCGTGACCGCGTCCCCGTAGCCTGCCCAGTTGCGCGCGGACGCCCCGGTGACGATGCCGGCGCCGGCGAGCTCGCCGACGCCCGGCAGCAGCGGGACGCCGGAGAGCTCGATCGTCGCGCCGGCGCCCGACGCGCGGCACACCTCGAGCAGGTGCCCCAGCAGCCCGAAACCGGTGACGTCGGTCAGCGCGTGGACGGCGGGCATCGCGCCGAACGCGATGCCGGGCGTGTTGAGCTGCGTCGTGCTCGCGAGCATCGCCGCGTAGCCGTCGGGCGCAAGCCGCCCCTTCTTGAGCGCCGCGCTGTAGATGCCCACGCCGACCGGCTTGCCGAGCACCAGCCGGTCGCCGGGCAGGGCCCCGGCGTTGCGCTTCAGGTTCCGCGGATCGACGAGCCCGACGACGACGAGCCCGTAGATCGGCTCCGCGGAGTCGATCGTGTGGCCGCCGGCGATCGGTATGCCCGCCTTCGCGCACACGGCCTCGCCGCCAGCGAGGATGCCCCGGATCGTGTCGACCGGCAGCTTGTCGATCGGCATCCCGACGATCGCCAGCGCGAAGAGCGGCGCGCCGCCCATCGCGTAGACGTCGGAAATCGCGTTGGTCGCGGCG
>Ga0209253_10002491_pt1 | contig 16322 bp, 17 predicted proteins | sample FrelakmetBRP12BR_FD_187145 | JGI IMG/M metagenome (GOLD analysis project Ga0209253, IMG submission 187145) | Freshwater lake sediment microbial communities from the University of Notre Dame, USA, for methane emissions studies - BRP12 BR (SPAdes)... | ecosystem: Environmental > Aquatic >...
CCGATTGGAACAGGCGCTGGTGCGGGCGCTCGCCGTGCGGCCGGCGGACCGCTTCGCGTCGCCGGTGGCGTTCGCCGAGGCGCTCGCGGCCGTGGTGGAGCCTTCGACGCCGCTCCCGGACGAGGACGTGCGGCGCGTGCTGGCGCGGGCCGCGGAGCTGCAGCTGGAGCAGCCGACGAGCCCGGGGGCGCTCACGCTCGGCCAGGTGGAGCAGATCGCCGCGGAGGTGGGGATCCCGCCGGAGCACGTGCGCGCGGCGCTGCGGGAGAGGGAAGCGGCGGCAGGCGCCGTTCCCGCCGTGCGGGCGCGTGCGGAGGTCGTGCCATCCGACGGGGCGCAGGCTCTGGCGGGGAAGTCCGGCGTCCAGTTCGCGGAGAAACGGGCGCGCGTGGTGCGGGTGGTGCCGCGCGAGGTGACGAGCGCGGAGCTGGAGAGCCTCGTGGCCGAGATCCAGACCACTCTCGGGCTCGTGGGCCACACCAGCATCGTGGGCCGGTCGCTGACGTGGAGCCCCGCCGCGCAGGGAAGCGGGGGGCGTCAGATCGTCGTCACCGTCTCGAGCGGTGGCGGTGGGACCGAGATCCGGGTCGAGGAGCGCATCGACCTCACGGGAGAGCTGTTCCTCGCGCCGCCTGCCGGCGCCGTCGGCGGCGCGATGCTCGGTCTCGCACTCGGCTCGGCGCTCGGCGCCGTGCTCGGGGAACCCGGCGTGGTCATGGTCCTGTGCGGCGCGCTGTGCGCGATCGGCGGCGCCACCGGCACCGCGGCCGCCGTGCTCGCGAGCCTGCGGAAGCGGCGGGAGCCGCAACTGGTAGCGCTGGCGGACAAGCTGGAGAAGCTGCTCGAGCGCGGGAGCGAGCGGACGTTCGAGACATGACCGCGAGGATGCCAAGCCGCTGAGGAGCTGCTCATGCCATTCAGGCCCGCCTTCATGCGCGAGTTCGACGCGTTCGCGCGCGAGCGCGAGGCGATCCGCACCGTCGAGGACTGGACGGCCTTCAGCCGCAAGTGGCTCGACAGCTCGACGTGGCCGACGAAGACGCCCGAGCAGTACGCGCTGGACCAGGCGCGCAAGAGCGGGCCGGTGCGCCTTGGAGGCAGGAGCTGGTCCTTCTTCTCCGACGGCATGGACCTCGACCCGGCGGCCCGCTACGAGCTGCACGACGCTGTCCACCGGGTCGGGAGTCCCCTCGTCTTCCCGCACATGGAGGGCGTGCCCAAGGAGGCGAGCGCGGGCTGGGAGCAGCGGTGCGGGTATTGCGAAATCGCCACGCACGAGCTGGGCGACGAGACTTGCCCGCGGTGCGGCCGGAGGCTCCACTACGCCAACTTCACCGAGTGATCGCTGATGCCTGGGAGGACGCGATGATGGGACTTCGCCGGTCGGTCGCCTGCTTCTCGCTCGGTGTGCTCGCCGCGGGCGCGCTGCCCTCCGCGCTCGCCGCCCAGAACCTGGCCTTCAACGACTCCCTCCTCGACCGGGTCCGCGCGCTCGCCCGCGCCACACCCGGCGAGCGCCCCCGCTCCCTCCACGTCCTCAAAGTCGTGGAGTCGGCCGGTCCCCTGAGCAACTACGTCGCCGTGCCGGACAGCCAGCGCGTGCCCTCCTGCTACTCGGCCTTCCAGATCCGCTACCGGGAACGCTGGATCGTCGTGGACGCGGCTCTCGATCGCGAAGGCCTCGGGGCGAACAGCCGCGCCACCTTCTTCCAGGACCGCTACGATCGTCTCCAGACCGCGCTGCAGGGCGCCGAGCACGTCGTGCTCACCCACGAGCACCTCGACCACGCGGGAGGCGTGCAGCGCGGGCCGTACTTCCAGCAGATCGCGGCCAAGACGCTCCTCACCGACGAGCAGCTGCGGACCTTCCTCGATCCGCCCACGCCCCGCGGCGTCATCCGCCTCTCGCGCGACTCCGCCGCCGCGTTCCCGGTGCTCCGCTACGACCTCCTCTTCCCGCTCGCGCCGGGCGTCGTGCTCATCAAGGCGCCGGGACACACGCCGGGCTCGCAGTACGTCTACGTGCAACTGGCGGACGGCCGGGAGATCCTCATCCTCGCGGATCTCGTGTGGCAGAGCGAGGGCCTGGAGACCGGCCAGCAGAAGCCCGAGGCCGCGAGCCGCAGCCTCGGCGAGGACCGGCCGGCGGTGCAGGCGCAGATGGAGTGGGCCCGGACCATCGCGGGGCGGGGGGACATCGCCGTGGTGCTGAGTCACGACAGCCGGTCGCTGGACGCGCTCGTGGCGCGCGGCGTGTTGCGGAACGACTTCGACCTGCGATTGCGGTAGGTCTTCGACGGGAGGTGCCGAGGACGCCGACGTCGCCGCTGTCGCCGCGGTGCTGGCAAGAATGGACAGCTGCGCCCGCACCGGCGCGCTCGACGTCTTCATCAGCCTGGGCACAGACGACGTCGTGATGCTCGCGCCCGACCAGCCGGCCGTGGTGGGGAAGGACGCGGTCCGCGAGTTCTACAGGGGTTCCTATGGGACGTTCACCATCGACATGCGCCATGCGCCCATCGAGACGCACGCCGTCGGTGATCTGGTGGTGAGTCGCGGTGACGGCCGCGGAACGCTCATGCCCAAGGCGGGCGGCCAGCCGATGGCGTTCGACAACAAGTACGTGATGCTGTTCCGCCGCCAGGCCGACGGATCGCTCAAGGTCTGGAGGGTGGCCTTCAACAGCAACGTGCCGCCCACACCGCCACCTGCCGCGCCGAAGCGCTAGAGCCGGCGGGCTATCGCTCGATTCCCGCGGCCTAGCCGCGTCGCGGCGGACAGGCCGCTATTGTCCCACGTAGTCGGACAGCTGGAGGATTCGAAGGCCTGCCACGGCCGGCATCGCCCGGTCGTTCGTGACGAACGCACCGCAGCGCTGGGTGAGGGCGGCAGCGAGCTGCAGGGCGTCGGGCGTGCGAACCCGGTGGGCCGTCCGCAGCTGGGCAGCGGCCCACAGCTGGGTGTGGTCCAGCTCGACCAAGCGGACGCCACGGCTGTGGCTCAGGATGGCTTCGTACCGCTCGGCGAGCGCCAGGTCGCCGGCGCGATACGGCACCACCAGGACCTCGAGCAGCGTGAGCGCGGAGGTCACGATCAGCCGGACGCCGCGATCGGCGTCCGTGAAGAGCTGGGCCACGAGCGGCGCGTACCGCGGGTGCTCCTCGATGAAGTAGATGAAGGCCGCGGTGTCGAGGGCCACGGGGCCGCGGCCGACCGCGGCCCTCAGTCCCACCCGCGCCGCTCCTCGGCCACGTGCCTCACGGCGTCCAACCCTGCCCAGCGCTCCTTGCCGAGCCCCCGGAGCGCGAGGATCGACACGGGCTCCCCGGCGTCGAGCGCGTCGGCCAAGATCTGGGTGGCCTCCCCCGAGAGCGAGCGCCGCTGGCGCTTGGCCCGCTCGCGCAGCTTGCGGTGCAGCGCCTCCGGCAGGTTCTTGATGTTCAGCGTCGCCATGCGTTCCTCCATTTCTCCTCCATTATGGAGGAACCTTGGCTTTGGGTCAACGGCTGGGTACTCGACACGGCCGGCTGCTCCACCTGGCGGACCCCCGCCGCGGCGGAATCGGGAAACCTTGGAATGGATGAGTGAAGGCTACTGCGGGCGGGCGCCGCGTCCCCGCCCGTTCGACTCCCACGGGCGCGGCACGTCCAGCTTCTCCCAGTAGCCCAGGCCGCTCGGCTGCACGCCGAAATGCTCCTCCGCCGTCTCGCGGATCCGCTCCTCGTCGCGCCGGCCGCCCGTCAGCAGGGCGTGCCGCCGCATCCGCTTCGCGGCCCGCAGCGCCGTCGCGCCGGAGGGGTCGAACCGCCGCGCGTGCGCGCCGCTCCCGGCCACGAGACAGTCCACGACCAGGTCGTAGGCCGCGGCCATGTGCTGCTCCACCTCGGTGTCGGGCAGGTCCCAGCGGCTGTTCTCCGCCGCCATCTGCACCACCCGCTGCCAGTTGGTGAGGTCCGTGAGCTGAACCATCCCGCGGAAGAGCCGCCGGTTCGTCCGCACGCTGAAGATGGTGGGCGAGATGATGCGGTCCAGGTGCTCGTCGCTGGCGCCGTGGTCCAGCGCGATGACATCGCGGGCCTTCCGCGCGCTCTGTTCGCCGACGTGCATGTCGAAGCGCGCCTCCCAGTAGGAGTGCCCGAGGGCACGCGTCGAGGAGGTGACTACCAGCCGGCGCGGCACGAAGAAGTTGTGGGCGATGACGTCGGCGGCGAGGTGCGCGAGGTAGCCGTGGCCGAACGCAGTGAGACGCTCGGTGCCCGCCAGCTCGACGATCTCCTCGCCGACGTGCCACGAGTGGCTGTTGCGCCCCGCCGGCACGTACTTCTTCGCGAACGAGGTGTCGGCGGCGATGCAGCCGTAGAGGAAGTCGAGCGGGCACGCCTGCAGGACGGACGCGATCGCGGAGGGCAGCAGGTCGAGGTGCGCGAGGACGGCCTGGCCAAGGAAGATGTGGGTGCCGGGCGACCAGGCCCACCCGTCGGTGGGAAAGAAGGCCAGCAGCAGGAGCGCGGCCGCCAGGAGCACGGCCGCACGGCCGACGCGCAACGCTAGCGCCCCCGCCGCCGCGCGCGGAGCGCGGCGCGCGCCACGCCGAACACCGACAGCGGGTGCCGTGCCGTGCGCACCAGCGCGGCCACGTCGAGCGCCGTCTCCTCGGCCTCCTCCTGGAGCACTTCGACCAGGGCGTCGAGGTCCGAGAGCCGGTCCTCCACCTTAGCCACGGCCCGCCGCAGCTTGATCCGCGTCTCGCCCGAGAGGTCGGCGAAGCCCTCGACCTCGGTTCGGAGTCGCGTCGTGGCGGCCTTGGCGTCGGCGGTGAAGACGGCCAGCTTGGCGCCGATGTCGCGCCGGGCCTTCCGCAGGCCGAGGCCGATGGCGAGTACCACGGCGCCCAGCACGAGCATGCTGGTGGCGATGACCACGAGCGAGATGGCGACGGTGGGGCCGACCCAGGGCGGCATGGGCTGTAACGTCGCGGCGCTGCGGAGGGGTGTCAAGCAAGAACGAAGCCGTCAGCCGTCAGCCGTCAGCCATCAGCGCCCGCCGTTCTGACGGCCGACCGCTGAGGGCTGACGGCTCCCGTGCGCTTGACGCCTCCAGGTGGTTTCCCCACGTTTGGCCCTATGGCGCCCTTCTTCACCGTCGAAGGCGGCCACAAGTTGCGCGGCACCGTCCGACCCGCCGGCAACAAGAACGCCGCCCTGCCGATCCTCGCCGGCACGCTCCTCGCCGACGGCCCCGTCGTCCTTCACAACGTCCCGAGGATCCGCGACGTCGAGACGCTCATCGAGCTCCTCCAGTCGCAGGGAGCGAGCGTCACGTGGACCGCCGAGCACACGGTGGAGGTGGACGCGCGCGGCGCGCGGCCCGCGGATCCGGACCCGGCGCTCTGCCACAAGATCCGCGCGTCCATCCTGCTGGCCGGGCCGATGCTCGGGCGCTTCGGCCGCGTGAGCCTGCCGCCGCCCGGAGGCGACGTCATCGGCCGGCGGCGCGTGGACACGCACCTCCTGGCGCTGGAGCAGCTGGGCGCGCGGATCGAGGTCGGCGCGACCTACGACTTCACGGCCACGCGGCTCACCGGCGCCGACATCTTCCTCGACGAGGCCAGCGTCACCGGCACCGAGAACGCCCTGATGGCGGCGGTGAAGGCCCGGGGCACCACCGTCCTGCGCAACGCGGCGTCGGAGCCGCACGTCCAGGACCTCGCGCACTTCCTCATCGGCCTCGGCGCGCAGATCGAGGGGGTCGGCACCAACACCCTCGTCATCGAGGGCGGCCGCCAGCTCGGCGGCGGCACGTTCACCATCGGGCCCGACCACATCGAGGTCGCGTCCTTCATCGGGCTCGCCGCCGTGACGAACTCGGAAATCACCATCGAGGGCGTGCGGCCCAACGACCTGCGCGCGACGCTGCTGGGCTTCGAGCGGATCGGCGTCGCGCCGCAGCTGGACGGCGATCGCCTCCTCGTGAGCGCCGGCCAGCCCCGGCGCGTCGCCGCCGACATCGGCGGGCACGTGCCGAAGCTGGAGGACGGTCCCTGGCCGGCGTTCCCGGCCGACGCGATGAGCATCGTGCTCGTCACCGCGACGCAGTGCGAGGGGATGATCCTGCTGTTCGAGAAGATGTTCGAGTCACGGCTCTTCTTCGTGGACAAGCTCATCGCGATGGGGGCGCGCATCGTGCTGTGCGACCCGCACCGCGTCGTCGTCTCCGGGCCGGCGAAGCTCCACGCCGGGACGGTGGAGAGCCCCGACATCCGCGCGGGGATGGCGATGCTCCTCGCCGCCCTCGCGGCGGAAGGCACCAGCACCATCCACAACGTCGGCCAGATCGAGCGCGGGTACGAGCGCATCCACGAGCGGCTGTCCGCACTAGGGGCCGTGATCCGGCGCGACGAGCGGTGAGGGCCGGAGCCCCGCCCCCGGTCGTGGCCGCACCGCGTACCCTCACGGAAAGTCCCGTCTCCGGGGCGCCCGTGCCCCTCGCCGAGCTGGCGGAGTGGCTGGACTGGTTCGGCGTGGTGGCGGGCATCACGGAGCGCGGTGCGGCCGGCGACTTCTCGCTCGGGCTCTGGTCCGACGAGCCGGCCGGCCGCATCAGCGAGCGGTGGCGCGCCTTCCGCCGCTGGCACGCCCCCCGGTTCCCCGCCGTCGTGATGGCGCATCAGGTGCACGGCACGGAGGTCCGCATCCACGGGCCCCAGGCGCCGGGCTGGCACGTCGGCGACGGGTACGACGGCCACCTCACCGCGGAGCCCGGCGTGCTCCTCGCTGTGACGGTGTCCGACTGCGTCCCCATCTACCTGGTGGACAAGAGGGGCCGCGGCCTAGGCCTGCTGCACGCCGGCTGGCGTGGCGTGGCCTCGGGGATGTTCGACGCCGGCCTGCGTGCCTTCTGCCAGAGCACCGGGGCGATGGTGCAGGACGTTGCGGTCCACTTCGGCGTGGCCGTCTGCGGGAAGTGCTACGAGGTGGGGCCCGAGGTCGCCTGGGCCGTCCGCGGCGTGTCCACCGGCAAGAGCGAGCGGCTGGACCTGCGCGCGGCGCTGGCCGAGCGGACGCGGCGTCTCGGCCTCGCCGACGTCAGCAGCTCACCGCTGTGCACCGCCTGCGACGCCGCGCGGTTCTTCTCCCACCGCGGGTCGAAGGGCGACGGGGGCCGGATGGTGGCGTACCTGGGACGGCCCGCCGAGCGGGCCGGAACGTGAGGTGAGCGTGGCGGGCGCTGGACCGGAGGGCGTCACGACCGTCGAGGGGCCGCGCGAGCGGGAGCGCCTCCGCACGGTCATCGTCCCGGACCACGATGAGCTGGCGTCGCTCCTCGCCGAGCGGGTGGCGGCGGCCATCCGGCGCGAGACGGCCGCCAAGGGCCGCTGCGTGCTGGGACTCGCGACGGGCAGCACCCCCATCGGCATCTACCGCGACCTCATCCGGATGCACCAGGCGGAGGGACTCGACTTCGCCCGCGTCGTCACCTTCAACCTCGACGAGTACTTCCCGATGGCGCCGGACAGCATCCACAGCTACCGGCGCTACATGTGGGAGAACTTCTTCGCCCACGTGAACGTGGACCCGGCAAACGTCCACATCCCTGACGGGAACGTGCTGCGCGAGCGCCTCGCGGAGTCGTGTGCGGCATACGAGCGCGCCATCGCCGAGGCGGGCGGCATCGACTTCCAGATCCTCGGCATCGGCAAGACGGGCCACATCGGCTTCAACGAGCCCGGCTCCTCTGCCGCCTCGCGCACCCGGGCCGTGACGCTGGACACCCTTACCCGGAAGGAGGCGGCCGCCGACTTCTTCGGCGAGGACGGCGTGCCGCGGGAAGCGGTCACGATGGGGGTGGCGACGATCCTGGAGGCCCGGGAGATCGCCCTGATCGCCACCGGCGAGCACAAGGCCGCCATCGTGCAGCGCGCGGTGGAAGGCGACGTCTCGGTGCAGGTCGCGGCGACTTTCCTCCAGCGGCATCCGCGCGCCACGGTGTACCTCGACCTCGCTGCGGCGGCGGAGCTGGCGCGGGTCAAGACCCCCTGGCTTCTCGAGAGCGTGGAGTGGACGCCGGAGCTGACGGAGCGCGCCGTGGTGTGGCTGGCCGAGCAGGCGGGGAAGGCCATCCTGAAGCTCACGGCGCGCGACTACACCGAGCACCAGCTGAGCTCGCTCCTCGCGCATTACGGGGCGCCCGGGCCGCTCAACGGCGACGTCTTCAACCTGCTGCGCGACAAGATCCGTGGCCGCGGCCGCCTGCCGCGCGAGAAGCACGTGCTGGTCTTCTCGCCGCACCCCGACGACGACGTGATCGCGATGGGCGGGGCGCTGCGCAAGCTGGTGGAGAACGGCAACCGTGTCGTCGTTGCGTACATGACGAGCGGGAACATCGCCGTCTTCGACCACGACGTGCGGCGGCACCTCGACTTCGTGGACCGGGCCTCGGTCCCGCTGGGCGCCGACGCGGTCGCGGTGCGGGCCCTGCGCGCCGGCGTGGACCGTGCCCTGGACGCGAAGCAGCCGGGCGACGTGGACATCCCGGCGGTGCAGGACCTCAAGCGGGTGATCCGCGAGTCCGAGGCCGTGGCGGCCCTGGCAGCGGTGGGGCTCCCCGCGAGCGCGGCGCGGTTCCTGAACCTGCCGTTCTACCGGACGGGCGAGGTGCGCAAGCGCCCCATCGGCGAGGAGGACGTGGCCATCGTGCGGGGTCTCCTCGACGCGGAGCGGCCCGACCTCGTCTTCGTGGCCGGAGACCTCTCCGATCCGCACGGCACCCACCGGATGTGCAAGACGGCGATCGACCGGGCGCTCGAGGGGCGTCCCGGGCCCCGGCCCCAGGTCTGGCTCTATCGGGGAGCGTGGCAAGAGTGGTCGCTTACCGAGGCCGACGTGCTGGTCCCCCTCTCGCAGGACGAGCTCCGGGCCAAGATCATGGCCATCTTCAAGCACCAGTCCCAGAAGGACACGGCCCCCTTCCCGGGCGCGTACGACGAGCGGGAGTTCTGGCAGCGGGTGGAGGCGCGCAACCTCGACACCGCGGTGCGGGCCGACCGGCTCGGCCTGCCGGAGTACTGCGCGATGGAGGCGTACCGGGTCACCGTGCCGGAGGGGCGGGGAATCGCCTGAGCCGTTCAACAACGCGCCGCCCGTCGTCTTGACGGCAGGCTGGGGCACGGGTAGGTTTTCGTTGCTGGCGGACAGTGGCGCCGGCAGTTGGGATGTGGGGTTGACGGCCCCACATTTTCTTTTTTAGGGGTTTTCCGCGTGGCGTTCCTTCCCCATCTCGAGCAGGAGATCGCGGCGCGGCTGACCGGCCTCGGCTTCGAGCTGGTCGAGGTCAGGCAGGGCGGGACCGCGCGGCGGCCGCTTCTCTCGGTGCGCATGGAGCGGCTCGACGCCGCCCCCGGCCACCGCGTCAGCGTGGACGATTGCGCCCACGTGAGCCGCGCGCTGGAAGCGTGGCTCGACGGCATCGCTCTGGGCGAGGGGCGCTACGTGCTGGAGGTCTCGTCCCCCGGCCTCGACCGCCCGCTCCGGCGGGTGGACGAGTGGCGCCGCTTCCAGGGCAGGCTGGTGGATGTGCTGGTGCCGTCGCTGGGCGGGCGCTTCCAGGTTCGGGCCGTGGCCGCCGTGGACGAGCCGGAGCCGGCCGTGGAGTTGGAGTTCCCGAAGGGCGAACGGCGGGTCGTGTCATTGTCGGCGATCAAGGAAGCGCGCCTCGCGGTGGAATTGTAGGCGCGCGTGGAGCAAACGGGATGATCAGCGCGGATCTGTTGGCGGCCTTTCGCGAGCTGTCGGCCACGAAGCAGCTGGAGCGCGGGGAACTGCGCGACCTGCTGAGGGACGGAGTGCTCGCGGCCCTGGCCAAGAAATTCGGCCCCAACGTGCGGGCCGATATCGACATCGACGAGATGAACGGCCAGATCAAGATCACCACGCTCTTCGAGGTGGTGGAGGAGGTCGAGGACGCGAGCCGCCAGGTGACCCTGGAGGAGGCGCGCTTCGACGATCCGGACTTCCAGGTGGGCGACGTCCTCGAACGGGACGTCGAGTTCTCGGAGTTCGGGCGCACGGCCGTGCAGGCCGCGAAGCAGCGCATCATCCAGCGGGTGCGGGAGGGCGAGAGGGCCCGGATCCGCGAGGAGTTCACCGACCGCGTCGGCGAACTGCTCTCCGGCGAGGTCCAGCAGATCGAGCGCGGCAAGATCGTCGTGATGCTCGCCAAGTTCCGCGAGGCCGAGGCGATCATCCCCTACCGCGAGCAGAACCATCGCGAGCACTTCCATCAGAACGACTCCATCCGCGCCGTGCTGAAGCGGCTCGAGGAGACGCCGAAGGGCCCGCGCCTCATCCTGAGCCGCGGCGACCCGCTGTTCGTGAAGGCGCTCTTCAAGCTCGAGGTGCCGGAGGTCCAGCAGGGCATCGTGGACATCCGCGCCACGGCGCGCGAGGTGGGGAGCCGCACGAAGATCGCGGTATTCAGCCGCGACGACGGCGTCGACCCGGTGGGCGCATGCGTGGGTCTCAAGGGCAGCCGCGTGCAGGCGGTCGTGAACGAGCTGAGCGGCGAGCGCATCGACATCGTGCCGTGGAGCTCGGACCCCGAGCGCTTCGCCCGTTTGTCGCTGGCGCCGGCCCGCGTGGCGCGCGTCTTCTCGGACCCCGACACCAAGACGGTCCAGGCGATCGTGGACGAGGACCAGCTGAGCCTCGCCATCGGCCGCAACGGCCAGAACGTGCGCCTCGCCTCGGAGCTCACCGGCTGGAAGATCGACCTGTACTCGAGCCGCGAGTGGCTCGAGCGCGGTGGCGAGGGTCCGCTCTTCGCGCCGCTGCCGCCCCTCAAGGCGGAGACCGAGGACGTGGCCGACATCAAGTTGGCGGAGCTGGGCGGCCTCACGCCCGACCTGCTGGCGGTGCTGGACGCGGCCGGGTACCGGACCTTCACCGACCTCCTGGATCTGGAGAGCGAGGAGATCGGCAAGATCCCCGGGATGGCGCCGGAGATGACGGAGCGGTTGGTGGCGCTGATCGACGAGCTATCCACGGAGGACGAGGGCGAGGACCAGAAGCCCGCCGAGGGCGGGGAAGCACCCGCCGCCCCGCCCGCTCCGGAGGCGTGATGGACCGGATGCGGGCCGGGACGGGCCTCCTGGGGCTCGGCGCCAAGGCGCACCGGCTCGCGATCGGGGTGGACGCCGCGCGCGAGGCGCTGCGGCGCGGTGTGGCCGAGGGACTCGTGCTGGCGCAGGACGCCAGCCCGCGGGCGCGGGACCGGCTCGTCGCCTTGGCGGCGCATCGGGGTGTGAACGTGCTCACGGGCCCGACGGCCGAGGAGCTCGGCCGGATACTCGGGCGGCCCCCCGTGCACGGTGTCGCGGTGCTGGACCGGCAGTTGGCGCGCGGGCTGCGCGCGTACCTGGAGGCGGAAGTCCGCGGGGAGAAGGTCAGGTTATGAGTATGCGGGTGCACGATCTGGCAGCGGAGTTCGGCGTCACCAGCGAGGAGTTCGTCGCCACGCTGCGTGAGATGGACATCCACGTCCGCAGCCACCTCAGCTCGCTGGAGGACGACAAGGTCGCGCGGGTCCGGGCGCGTTTCGAACGGGAGAAGCGCAAGGACAAGCAGGCCGCGTCCCCCGCGAAGGGGCGCCGCCGGAGCGCGAAGGCCAAGGTGGAGGAGGCCGCGAAGAAGGCCGAGCCGGTCGAGGCCGCCAAGCCGAAGCGCCGGCGCCGCACCGCCGCGGAAGTGGCCGTGCAGGAGGCCGAGCAGGCCGTGCTGGCGGCCGCCGAGCTCGCGGCGAATCCGCCTCCCGTCGTCGCCCTCTTCAAGGACGAGCCCGAGCCGGAAGAGGAGCCCGGGCTCGCGGTCACCGATCTCTTCCCGCCCGAGCTGCAGCCCAGGGACGAGGCCGACGTGGTGGAGGCGGAGCTTGGCGTCGCGGCCCTGGCGCCGGAGTCGCCCGAGTTGGGCGCCCCGGCCCTGCCCGAGGCACCCGCGGCGCCCGTCGCGGGCGCACCCGCCCCTCCGGCCGGGCACGTCGCGCCCCTGATGCCGATGGGCACCTATGTGTCCCCGGCGCCGCACCGGGCGCCGCCGTTCGTCCCCCAGCGCGTCGAGCGCCTGCCGTCGGCCCGGCCCAAGCCGGTCGCCAGCGGCGTGCCCGGGGCGATGGTGCCGCCGCGGCCCGTGGCATCGGCGGCACCCGGGGCCGGCACCGCGGACGACCGCCGGCCGGCGGCCGGCCGCGACAAGAAGGGCAAGCGCAAGAAGGGCAAGAAGTGGGCGGTGGACCAGGAGGCCGTGGCGGCGAACGTCGCCAAGACGCTGGCCTCGATCCGCGGCCCCGCGAAGAGGGGCGTGCGCCGCCACGTCGACGACGTGAGCTTCCGCGACCTCGAGGCCCAGCGGGCCGCCGAGGAGAAGGAGCGCGAGAAGACCCTGGTCCACGTCAACGAGTTCATCTCGGTGGCGGAGCTGGGCCAGATCCTGAAGGTGCCGCCGTCGCAGCTGGTGCAGTTCGCCTTCAAGGAACTCGGGCTGATGGTCACGGTGAACCAGCGCCTCGACTTCGACCAGATCGAGCTGATCTGCTCGGAGTACGGGTTCCAGGCGGTGCGGGAAGAGGAGTACGCCGCCGAAGCGGAGGAGCCGGTCGCCGCGGAGGGTACCGAGGAGCTGCAGTCGCGGCCCCCGGTGGTGACGGTGATGGGCCACGTGGACCACGGCAAGACGTCGCTGCTCGACTTCATCCGCAAGACGAACGTCATCGCGGGCGAGGCGGGCGGCATCACGCAGCACATCGGCGCGCACAACGTCGTGCTGCCCGACGGCCGGCGGATCACCTTCCTCGACACGCCGGGCCACGAGGCGTTCACGGCGATGCGGGCCCGCGGCGCGCACGTCACGGACATCGTCGTCCTGGTGGTCGCGGCCGACGACCAGGTGATGCCGCAGACGGTCGAGGCGATCAGCCACGCCAGAAACGCCGGCGTGCCGATGATCGTCGCCATCAACAAGATCGACCTGCCCAGCGCGGACGTGGAGAAGGTCAAGCGCGAGCTGCTGCAGCACGAGGTCGTGCTCGAGGAGTTCGGCGGGACGACGCTCCACACCCAGATCTCCGCGAAGAAAGGCACGAACGTCCAGCAGCTCCTGGACCAGATCCTGCTCCAGGCGGAACTGCTCGATCTCAAGGCCAACCCCGCCCGCTCGGCGGTCGGCGCGGTGCTGGAATCCTCGCTCGACCCGGGCAAGGGCCCGGTCGCGACGGTGCTGATCACCAGCGGCACCCTGAGAACGGGCGAGAGCTTCATCTGCGGCCTGTACGCCGGCCGGGTGCGCGCGCTGCAGGACGAGCGCGGCCGCCCAGTGCAGGAGGCGGGGCCCTCCACCCCGGTGCAGGTGCTCGGTCTCGAGGGCATCCCGCAGGCGGGCGATGCGTTCACGGTAGTGGTGGACAGCGTGCAGGCACGCGAGATCGCGCAGAAGCGGCAGCGGCTGAACCGCGAAGCCCAGAACCGCCGCACGAGCCGCGCCGGCGTGACGCTCGAGGAGTTCTTCGCGCAGCGCGCGGCCGGCGAGGCCGGCGTCCTGCGGCTCATCATCAAGGCCGACCAGGGCGGCCCGGCCGAGGCGCTGGCCGACGCGCTGAGCCAGATGTCGACCAGCGAGGTGCGGGTCGAGGTCGTGCACCGCGGCGTCGGCTCCATCACCGACAGCGACGTCCTGCTGGCCAAGGCGTCGGGCGCCATCGTCATCGGCTTCCAGGTGCGCCCCGACTCCAACGCCCGGGCCTCCGCTGCCCGCGAGCACGTGGACATCCGGCTCTACAAGATCATCTACGAGGCGGTCGAGGACGTGAAGGCCGCGCTCGAGGGGCTCCTCAAGCCGGTCCGGAAGGAAGTGATCCTCGGCGAGGCCGAGGTCCGCCAGCTGTTCAAGATCTCGGGCCTCGGGGTCATCGCGGGCTGCTTCGTCAAGAGCGGCGTGATCCAGCGGACGGCCAAGGCGCGCGTGATCCGCGACGGCGTCGAGGTGAACGCCGGCGCCCTCGCGTCGCTCCGCCGCTTCAAGGACGACGTGAAGGAGGTCAAGGACGGCCTCGAATGCGGCATCAGCATCGAGAACTTCAACGACCTCAAGGTCGGTGACGTCATCGAGGTCTACCGCGTCGATACCGTGGCGCGCACCCTCGATGCGGCGGGCCCGTCCCGCACGGAGTAGCGGCGTGATCGTCGGCGTCCGGACGTGGGAGCTGCATCTCGCCGGCTGCCAGTCGCTCAAGGACAAGCGCCGGGTGCTGAAGAGCCTCAAGGACCGGCTCCACCAGCGGTTCAACGTCTCGGCCGCCGAGGTGGACCACCACGACGCGTGGCAGCGCGCCGCCTTGGCGTGCAGCGTGGTGAGCACCGAACGCCGCCACGCCGAAGAGGTCCTCGCGTCCTGCGACAACCTCGTGGCCGGCGACCCCCTCGTCCACGTGGTCACCAGCCAACTGGAGTACCGGTGAAGACCCAGGGCCGGCGCCCGCGACGCGTGGCGGAGGCCATCCGCGAGATCGTCGCGCCGTTCCTGCAGACGGGGTTGCGCGATCCCCGCATCGGCCTCGTGACGGTTACCGGCGTGCACATCACGCCCGACCTCGAGCGCGCCGTGGTCTCCGTGGTGGTGCACGGCGACGACGCCGACATCAAACGGACCCTCGAGGGGCTCGCGAGCGCGGCCGGCGCCGCGCGGCACGAGGTGGGCCGGAAGCTGCGCCTCAGGACCGTGCCGGAGATCGTCTTCGAGTTCGACAAGAATGTGGACCACGCCTCGCACATCGCGTCGGTGCTCGCGCAGCTCAAGCGTCTCGAGGGTGGCGGGGAGGACGGCGCCGCCTGATCGACGGCCTGCTCCTCGTGGACAAGCCGTGCGGGCCGACGTCGCACGACGCCGTGGCGACGGTGCGCCTTCTCCTCGGCGAGCGCCGCGTCGGCCACGCCGGCACGCTGGATCCCGGCGCGAGCGGTCTCCTGGTCGTGCTCGTGGGGCGGGCCACGAGGCTCGCCCGTTTCGTCAGCATCCTCCCGAAGCGGTACGCGGGGACGATCCGCTTCGGGGCGGAGACGGCGTCGGACGACGCCGACGGTGCGGTGACGCTGAGCGACGAGTCGTGGCGTGGGCTAGATGCGGGGGCCGTGCGCGGTGCGCTGGCCGCGGTCGCGGCGCGCACGGAGCAGGTGCCGCCGACGGTCTCCGCGAAGAAGGTGGGCGGCGAGCGCGCCTACCGGCTCGCGCGGCGTGGGGAGGCGGTCGACCTCAAGCCGGCGGCCGTCGTGGTGCGCCGGCTCGAGGCGCGGCGTATCGCGCTGCCGGAGGTGGATGTGGAGGTGGAGTGCTCGTCGGGCACCTACGTCCGGGCTCTCGCGCGGGACGTCGGCCGCGCGCTCGGCACCAGGGCGCACCTCGGCGCGCTCCGCCGCACCGCCATCGGGCCGTTTGACGTCGCCGACGCGCTCGCGCTGGAGGGTGCGGCGCGGGCTACGCTGCAGGCCGCGCTCCGGCCGCTGCGCGAGGCGGTGGCGCACCTGCCGGCCGTGGAGGTCATCGCCGACGCCGCCACGTGCGTGCGCCACGGGGGGAAAATCGAGGCGGGCACGGTGCACGAGGGCCCGGTGGCCGTGACCTCGTCCGGGGAGCTGCTCGCGGTCGCGGAGTACCGCGACGGCCTGTACGCGCCGCTGGTGGTGCTGGTCTCATGAACGGTGTCGTCGCGACGGTCGGCACCTTCGACGGCGTGCACCGCGGACACTGGGCGGTGCTCGAGGAGATCGCGCGGCGCGCGACGGCGCGGGGCGGGACGAGTCTGCTGGTCACGTTCGACCCGCACCCGCTCGAGGTCGTGAACCCGCAGGCGGCGCCGCTGCTGCTCACGACTCCGGACGAGAAGCGGCTCATCCTCGCGCAGTCGCCGCTCGACCGGGTGGCGTTCGTCCCGTTCACGCACGAGCTGGCCGAGTTCCCGCCGGAGCGGTTTGTGCGCGAGGTGCTCGAGGAGCGGTTCCACGTCGCGGAGCTGGTCATCGGCTACGACCACGGCTTCGGGCGGGCTCGCGCGGGGGACGTGGCGTTCCTGCGGCAGCTCGGCGAGCGGGACGGTTTCGCGGTGGACGTCGTGCCGGCGGTGATGATCGACGGCCGGCCCGTCTCCAGCTCGTTGATCCGCCGCGCGGTGGCGGGCGGCGACCTCGACTCGGCGGCGCACGCGATGGGGCGGCCCTACGCCGTCACCGGGAGCGTGGTGCGCGGGGCAGGGCGCGGGCGGGCGATCGGGGTGCCGACGGT
>Ga0209253_10002492_pt1 | contig 16319 bp, 15 predicted proteins | sample FrelakmetBRP12BR_FD_187145 | JGI IMG/M metagenome (GOLD analysis project Ga0209253, IMG submission 187145) | Freshwater lake sediment microbial communities from the University of Notre Dame, USA, for methane emissions studies - BRP12 BR (SPAdes)... | ecosystem: Environmental > Aquatic >...
AGCGTTCCAGTGCAGCGCGTCCGTCTCACCCGACTATCGGTCCAGCGTCATGTCGCGGTAAGAGACAGGCTCGCCAAGGGGCTCGAGGTGGGCGAGGATGTTCGCGTTCGGCACCGCTTCGCGCAGCGCCGCCTCGATCTCCTCGACCATCTCGTGACCGCGGCGCACGCTCCAATCCCCCGGCACCAGCACATGCACCGAGATAAAGGAACGGCCGCCCGCCTGGCGCGTGCGCAACGCGTGGAATTCGAGGCCGCGGTCCTCGTAGCCGGCGAGAACACTACGAATCGTATCGAGCCGCTCCTGCGGCAACGCGCGGTCCATCAGCCCGAGCGCTGAACGCTGCATCAGCCGGAAGCCCGTGTAGACGATGTTCGCGGCGACCGCGAGCGCGATGATCGGGTCGAGTCGCAACCATCCGGTCATGGCCACGGCGAGGACGCCGACGATCACGCCCGCCGAGGTCCAGACATCGGTCATGAGGTGATGCGCATCCGCCTCGAGCGCAATCGAGTGGTGCTGGCGCGCGGCGCGAAAGAGCACGCGTGCGACGCCGAAGTTGACGGCGGACGCGACGCTCGAGATCGCAAGGCCGAGGCCGACTTGCGCCAGCGGCCGGGGCGCCAACAGCCGCTCCACCGCGGTCGCAGCGATCGCGATCGCCGCGACGAGGATCAGCAGGCCCTCGAAGCCGCTCGCGAAATACTCCGCCTTCGAATAGCCGTAGGCGTGGTTTTCGTCGGGCGGGCGCACGGCGACGATCAGCATCCACAGGGTCATGACGGCGGCGACGAGATTCACGACCGACTCGAGCGCGTCGGACAACAGACCGACCGAGTCCGTCAGACGCCAGGCAAGCACCTTGAGCGCGATCGTCGCGACCGCAGCCGCGATCGAGAGCCACGCATAGCGCTGGGCCGCTGCCCCCGCGGTGGACATCGGTTCAGCGCTCAGTCGCCCGCCGCCAGCGCATCGAGCACTTGGGCGACGAATGCGGGCTGGTCCCACGCGCCGCGATCGAGCGCGAGTCCGAGACGCACCACGACCACTTTGCGGGAGGGGACCACCGTCACGAATTGCCCGCCGTGCCCGGCTGCGTGGAACGCGTCGGCGGGCAACCGGCCGTTCGCCGCGCTCGGCTCGAGCTTGAGCCACCAGTGCGCGCCGTATTGCGCGGCAGGCGCGGCCGGCGCAGGTGTGCGGCTGTATTCGACCCAGCCCTCGGGCAGTACGCGCTTGCCGTCCCACAGGCCGTCCTGCGCATACAGCAACCCCAGGCGCGCCCAGTCGCGCGCGGTGGCGTACATGAACGAAGACCCGACGAAGCTGCCCGCCGCGTCGGGCTCGAGCACGGCGCTCGTCATGCCGATGCGATCGAACAGGGCGCGGCGCGGGAAAGCGAGATAGTCTGCCGGCGAGGCGAACGCCGTCGCAAGCGCCCGCGCGATGACATTCGACGTCCCGCTCGAATACTGCCACTTCGCCCCCGGCCGCACTTCCAGCGTCGAGCCTACGGCGTAGCCGCCGGCGGACGGTGCCGCAAAGAGCATCTCCATCACGTCCGCGAACGGATCCCCGTAGCGCTCGGCGAACGCGAGGCCGCTCGACATGCGCAGCAGCTGGTCGAGCGTGATGGCGCCGCGCGGATCACCGACAGCCTTCCACTCGGGGACCGGCGCCGCCGCGGCTGGATGGAGCTTGCCCTCGCGAACCAGGATGCCGACAAGCGTCCCGATCACACTCTTCGCCATCGACCAACCCTGCAGCGGCGTGTCGGGCGTGACGCCCGGCGCGTACTCCTCAGCCACGATCCGGCCGTCGTGCAGAACGACGACGGCGCGTGTGCGGCGCGGCTTGGACGCATCCGGTTCGGGAAACGCATTTTGCACGGCCCGCGCGAGCCGAGCGCCGCGGTCGCCGGACAGCGCCTCGACCGGAAGCGGCGGTGCGGCGCGGGGCGTGAGGTCGAGTCCTGCCGTCTGTGCCGCGAGCGCCCCCGGCTCGATCTTGTTGGGTACGAGCGAGCAGCCCAGGCCAGGACGAAACACGGCGCGATGCTCGCCGAAGCCCAGGAGCGATGCGGTCACGAGCCTGCCCTCCGGGTCGACCCGGGCCGTCACGGCGTCGAGGAACCGCGAGCCATAAGCCGCCAGGTCCTCGCGCCCCACCGCGTCGGAGCTGCGGCCGGAGACGAACACGCCGGAGCAGATCGCCTTGGCCTTGATCCCCGAAGCGATGAGCCCGACCCGTCCGCCAACGAACGCCATGCCCACGGCAACCGTGGCCGCGGCGAGTAGTGCTATTTTCGATCGAGTGCGCATCGGGGCCGGAGGATAACCGACAGTAATCCACTCATGCGCCGCTCCCATGGCTATACTTTCGGGCTTTTTCGCCCTCCTCCTCATGTCCGCGGAGATCCGCGCCCACCTCGCCGGTCTTTTCACCAGCGCGCTCGCGAAAGTGGCGCCCCGCGAGCCTGCGGCGATGGTCACGCTGGAGCGGCCGAAGCAGGCGAATCACGGCGACTACGCGACCAGCGTCGCCTTGCAGCTCGCGAAGCCGCTCGGGAGGCCGCCGCGGGAGATTGCGCAGGCGCTTGTCGCCGCGCTGCCGGCGTCGCCCTGGCTCGATAGCGCCGATGTCGCCGGTCCGGGATTCATCAACCTTCGCCTCAAGCCGGCGGCGAAGCAGGCGACTGTGCGCACGATCCTCCTCGGCGGCCCCCGCTACGGTCGCAGCGGCGCTGGCGCCGGACAGCGTGTGGTGGTGGAGTTCGTGTCGGCCAATCCCACCGGGCCGCTTCACGTCGGGCACGGCCGGCAGGCCGCACTCGGCGATGCCATCGCAGCGCTCCTCGAAGCCCAGGGCGCGCAGCTGCACCGGGAGTTCTATTACAACGACGCCGGCGCGCAGATCGAGAACCTGGCGCGCTCGGTGCAGGTGCGTGCCTACGAACTGCTGGGCGTGTCGCTGCCGTTCCCGGACGACGGCTATCACGGCGAATATGTGCGCGAGATCGCGCAGAAGTATCTCGAGACGCACGCGGTCGCCGCCGACGATCCCCACGCGCTCGAGAAGGCGAAGGCGCACCTCGACGACGTCGATGCGGTGCGTCTTTTCGCAGTCGCGGAACTCCGCAACGAGCAGGACCGCGACCTGCAAGCGTTCGGCGTCAAGTTCGACCGCTACTACCTCGAAAGCTCGCTCTACTCGGAGGGCTTGGTGGACGCCACGGTAAACGCCCTCGTCGCGGCCGGCAAGACCTACGAAAAGGACGGTGCGCTCTGGCTCGTGACCACCGACTACGGCGACGACAAAGACCGGGTCATGCGCAAGTCGGACGCGAGCTATACCTATTTCGTCCCGGACGTCGCCTATCACATCACCAAGTGGGAGCGGGGCTTCGTCAAGGCGATCAACGTGCAAGGGTCGGATCACCATGGCACGGTGGCGCGCGTGCGCGCCGGGCTGCAGGCCGTCGGGCGCGGCATCCCCAAGGGGTATCCCGACTACGTTCTGCACAAGATGGTGCGGGTGATGCGCGGCGGCGAAGAGGTGAAGATCTCCAAGCGCGCCGGGAGCTACGTCACCGTCCGCGATCTCATCGACGAGGTGGGCCGCGACGCGGTACGCTTCTTTCTGGTCTCGCGCAAGGCCGAGGCCGAGTTTACGTTCGACATCGACCTCGCGCGCTCGCAGTCGGAGGAGAATCCGGTCTACTACGTCCAGTACGCGCACGCGCGAGTGTGCTCGGTGCTCGAGCAGTGGCGCGCGACGTACCCGGGAGAATTCGACGACAGCCCGGAGGCGCTTGCCCAGATCGATCTCGCGCCCCTCGACAGCGCTCGCGAAACCGCCCTCATGGCGCTCCTTGGCGAATACCCCGACGTTTTGGCCGAGGCTGCACGCGACTTCGCGCCGCATCTCCTCGCCGCGTACCTGCGTGACGTCGCGGGAGGGTTCCATGGCTACTATAATGCCGAGCGGTTCCTCGTTCCCGAGGCGCCGCTCCGGCTTGCTCGAATCGCCTTAGCCAGCGCAACGCGCCAGGTCATCGCGAACGGTCTGACGCTCCTTGGCGTGAGCGGACCGACCCGGATGTAGCGATGTCGCACAGGTCCCGAACGCGTATGGGTTTCCCCGCGGAATCACGCCGAACGGGCGTGGTCGCGCGCCTATGACTTTTTTGGGGGACGGAGCCCAGGCCCGTCCCGCTCGGTGAATGCATGAAAGATTACAAGCCCCGTCCCAAGGCGAAGAAGGGGGGCAGCACCCTGATCGGGATCTTCATCGGCCTGGTGCTCGGTCTCGCGCTCGCGGCTGCAATCGCGGTCTACATCTTCAAGGCGCCGGTGCCGTTCGTGAACAAGCAACGAGCGCCGGAGAGAGCTCCACCCACGCCCAGCGCCGAGGCACCGAAGGCGAGGCAGGAACCCAGGCACGAGGACAAGATCGCAGCGGCCGACAAGCCGCGGTTCGACTTCTACAAGATCCTTCCCGGCAAGGAAGAGCCGGTCACCGAGAAGCAGGTCCGCGACGCGGCCAGGGAAACGAGCAAACCCGGCGCGCCGAAGGAAAGCTATGTCATCCAGGTGGGCGCGTTCCAGAATCCGGCCGAGGCCGACAACCTGAAAGCGAAGCTTGCGTTGATGGGACTGGAGGCGAAGATCGACCCGACTCAGCTCGCGGATCGCGGTACGTGGTATCGAGTGCGACTGGGCCCGTACGGCAAGCTCGACGAGATCAACCATGTGCGCCAGACGCTCGCCGGCGGCGGTATCGACGCGCAGCTGGTGAAGCTCAAGGAAGCCACCCGGCAGAACTGACGGCCGCGGTGGAGCCCCGTCGATCGGGATCCGCCGCCAGGACTGCCGACAGGATCGGCGCCCTTTGGCACGGACAGCGGCGGTGAGTGGGGCATCGACAGCAGGTTCCCGCTCTGTCCGCCACGTTAATCGGAGGCACGAAAGCATGTTCAATCGGATCCTTACCGCGTTCGCCCTGGCCGCGGCCGTGAGTTTCGCCCCGGCGGGGCTTGCGCAGGCGCCCGAGGCCGGCGTCGACTACACCGTGCTCGCGGAGACACAACCGACCGAAAGCGCAGGCAAAGTCGAGGTCACCGAGTTCTTCTGGTACGGCTGTCCGCACTGCTATTCGCTCGAGCCGGCGCTCGCGGCCTGGGCGAAAACGTTGCCGGCGGACGTCGCTTTCAGGCGCGTCCCGGCGTTCTTCAACCGGCAGTGGGAGATTGGCGCACGCACCTACTACGCGCTCGAGGCGATCGGCGAAGCCGACCGGCTGCACAAGCCACTCTTCGACGCCGTCCATCGCGACGGCTTGCGAGCGAGCGACGAGAAAGCGATCGCCGAGTTCCTTGCGAGGAACAACGTCGACATGGCGAAATACAGCGCGGCCTACAAGTCCTTCGGCGTGGAGTCGAAACTCCGCCGCACCGAGCAATTGGTGAAGGGCTACAAGCTCGACGGTGTACCGGCGCTGGCGGTGAACGGAAAATACGTCGTGAGCGCGTCGCAGGCGGGCGGCCAGAAGCGGATGCTCGACGTCACCGACATGCTGATCAACCAGTCGCGCAAAGAGATCGCCGCGAAGAAGTAGGACTCGGGCCTCGGCTTTCGGCCTTCCGCGCTCGGCGGTCGCGCCAGGCTCTCCATTGAAAGCCGATCGCTGAGCGGCCGAGCATGCCCCGCACGGTCTTCATCACCGGCGCCTCGAGCGGCATCGGTGCCGCACTGGCCGCCCACTATGCCCGCGAACACGCGGTGCTCGGGCTGGTGGCTCGCCGCGAGGCAGCGCTCGAAGCGTTGGCCGCGCAGCTCGGGACGCCGACCTCGATTCACACGGCGGATGTCGCCGACATCGACGCGATGGCCCGGGCCGCTGAAGCGTTCATGATGCGGCATGGCATCCCGGACCTCGTGATCGCGAACGCCGGCATCTCGGTCGGCACCAGGGTCACCGAGCCGGAGGACGTCGCATCGCTCGCGCGCGTGCTCGAGGTCAACGTGGTGGGCGTGGCGGCGACGCTGCAGCCGTTCGTCCCGGCCATGAAGTCGCGCGGCCGCGGTACGCTGGTCGGCATGGCAAGCGTGGCCGGCTTCCGGGGACTGCCGGGCGCGGGCGCCTACTCCGCCTCGAAGTCGGCGGTCATCACCTGGATGGAGAGCCTGCGCGTCGAGCTGCATGGCAGCGGCGTACGCGGGGTGACGATCAGCCCCGGCTACGTCGACACCCCGCTCACGAAGGGCAATCCCTATCGCATGCCGTTCCTGCTGGAACCCGCGGAAGCGGCATGGCACATCGCTCGGGCAATCGACGCCGGGCGCAGTCACACGGTGATTCCGTGGCAGATGGGGGCGGTGGGGTTCTTGCTCCGGCGACTACCCAATTGGCTCTACGACCGGGCGTTCGCGCACGCGCCGCATAAGCCGCGGAAACTACCGAGCTGACGAGCCTCGATGCCCGAGTTTCGCGACGCGACGGGAACGCTTCACCGCCGTGCACGCGGAGAGGTGCGCATCGTCTCGCTCGTCCCCTCGATCACCGAGCTCGTCTGCGACCTCGGTCTCGCGCGTGCACTGGTCGGCCGCACCGGCTTCTGCATCCACCCGCGCGAGGTCGTCAGACGGATCCCGAAGGTCGGCGGTACCAAGGACGTGGATCTCGACAAGGTGCGCGCCCTGCAGCCCACGCACGTGGTCCTCAACATCGACGAAAACCTGGAGGCGACCGCCGCGGCGCTGGCGGCGTTTGTGCCGCATCTTGTGGTCACGCACCCCCTGGCGCCGGAGGACAACGTGGTGCTCTACCGACTCCTCGGCGGGATCTTCGGGCGCGCGACGGAGGCGGAGACCCTGGTCGCGCGGTTCGAAGCGGCGCTCGCCGAAATTCGCGCCGCACGCGGCGCGCTGGTCCCCGAGCGAGTTCTCTATCTCATCTGGCGCGATCCCTGGATGACGGTCGCGCGCGACACGTACATCTCGCGCACGCTCGCGCTCGTCGGTTGGGAGACCGTGCCGGAACATTCGCGCGATCGGTATCCCGAGATCGCGCTCGATGCCGCGACGCTGGAAGGCGTGCGCACCGTCCTTCTTTCCACGGAGCCGTTCATGTTCCGCGAAAAGCATGTCGCCGAGCTCGTCACACGGCCTGTTCTCGCGGGCAGACGGGTGCAACTCATCGACGGCGAGATGGCCTCGTGGTACGGAAGCCGCGCGATCGCGGGCCTGCGGTATCTCGCGCAACTGCGCGCGCGGCTCGGGTAAGGCTTTGGCGGCAAATCCGTCGCGATTACCCTGGCGTGGCGGTGCCACACCCCGTCACACCAGCCGCGCATCCCGGCGCACGTTGAGCAACACCAGCCCCGCCACCACGAGCATGCCGCCGAAGACGAGCGAGCGCGAAAGCGGCTCGCCCAGATACAGGGCGCCGATCGCGACGCCGAAGACGGGCACGAGGTTGATGAACATCGCGGCACGCCCTGCGCCGATCGCCATCACCCCGCGGTAGTACCAGACGAAGGCGACCGCAGTGCCGAACACGCCGAGGAACGCGAGCTCGAACCATTGGTCGGGGCGGATCGACAGCCAGCGGTCGCCCGCGATCTCGGAGGCTGCAGGCACGGCAAGCATCATGATGCCGAACGCCACCGCCCCGGTGGTCGCAGCGATCGGCGACAGCCGCGCGAGGACCGTGCGGCCGATCAACGTATACGCGACCCAGCAGGCGACGCATCCGAGGAGCATCAGCTCCCCATGGCCGATGCCCCCGGAAAGGAACAACCCGGGCTCGCCGCGACTCACCACGATCGCGGCACCGACGAATGCGATCGCGATACCCGTGAGACCCAGCGGACCGAGCGGTTCGCGGCCGGCGAGCGCGAGCAGAAGCGGCGTGACGCTCGCGTTTAGCGGCACGATGAGCGACGCGCGGGTCGCAGGAACCTCCGCCATTCCGGCAAAGAGCAGCGCGTTGTAGCCCGCGACGCCGGTGGCGCCCAGGAGCGCCAGCCGGGCAAGGTCCGCGCGCGACACCGCGAGACAGGCACCGCCCTCGCTTCGCAAGAGCAGCGGAACGAGCACGGCCAGCGCGAAGACGTGACGCAGGAGCGCTGCCACGAAATGCGGCAGTTCGAGCGCCACCGCCCGCGCAGCGGCGAAGGTGCCGCCCCAGATGATCGCCATGCCGAGCAGGCGCAGATAGACGCCGGTGCGTGCGGCCTCGCTCATCGGACGGTGAACCTGTGATCAGGTTGGGGAAAAGAAAGGGGCGTCCTCTCGCGTGGCGCGGAGACGCAAAAAGCAAACGGGCCGCGCCTGCGGCCCGTCGCTCACCTCAACTCGCGGAAGCCGGGCTCAACGCGCCGGGAGCTCCTTCGCCTTGGTGGTGCTCAGGCGTATCGCTACGAACGAGCCAGGCGCATCCTCGAGCGCCTTCAGTTTGCCCTCGCCGGGCACGCGGGCTGCGCCCATCTGGTTCTTGTTGAGTCCCGCGATCCACTTCTCCCAGTCCACCCACCACGATCCGGGCTGTTGCGTCGCGCCCGCTTGCCACTCGTCGGCCTTCACCGTGTGCATGTCGACATCGTTGGTCCAGAAGCCGTATTTGTTGGCCGAGGGCGGATTCACGATGCCGGCAATGTGGCCCGAGCCGCCGAGCACGAAGCGAATCGGTCCGCCGAGCGCCTGTGCGCCGAGGTAGGTGCCCTTCCACGGCGCGATGTGGTCTTCGGCGGTGGAGATGAAGTACGACGGAACCTTGACCTGCGCGAGATCGATCGGCACACCCGCGAGCTCGATGCCGCCGGGCACGCGCAGGCGGTTCTTGAGGTACATGTTGCGCAGATAGAAGCTGTGCATCGTCGCCGGCATGCGCGTGGAGTCGGAGTTCCAGTACAGCAGGTCGAACGGGAACGGCTCCTTGCCCATGAGGTAGTTGTTGACGACGAACGTCCAGATGAGATCGTTCGAGCGCAGCATGTTGAACGTGCCCGCCATCTCCGAACCCTCGAGGAAGCCGCGCTGTTTCATCAGCTTGTCGATGTTGTCGAGTTGCTTCTCGTCGATGAACACACCGAGTTCGCCGGGAATGGAGAAGTCGAGCAACGCCACGAAGTAGGTTGCTGACACGATGCGCTTGTCATTCTTCGCTGCCATGTACGCGAGCGTGGAGGCGAGGAGCGTGCCGCCGAGGCAGTAGCCGATCGTGTTCACTTCCTTCTCGCCGACCGCCTCCTCGATCGCGTCCAGCGCGGCAATCGGGCCTTCCAGCATGTAGTCGTCGAACTTCTTGTGGGAAAGGTTCTCGTCGGGGTTCACCCACGAGATCACGAACACCGTGTGGCCCTGTGCGGTCGCCCAGCGGATGAACGAGTTCGACTCGCGCAGATCGAGGATGTAGTACTTGTTGATCCACGGCGGAACGATGAGGAGCGGCCGCTTGAACTGCTTCTCGGTCGTTGGTGCGAACTGGACCAGCTGCATCAGCTCGTTCTGGTAGATGACCTTGCCCGACGCGGTGGCGACGTTCATGCCGACCTTGAACGCCTTGTCGTCGACCATCTTGACGCGCAGCTGGCCGTCGCCCGCCTCGATGTCCTTCAACAGGTTGTTGAGGCCCTTCACGAGGTTCGTGCCGCTGGTGCGCACGGTCTCCTTGATCACCTGCGGGTTGGTGAGCGCGAAGTTCGTCGGCGCGAGCGCGTCGATGTACTGCCGCGTGAAGAAGTTGACTTTCTTGCGCGATTCGTCGGATACGCCCTCGACGTTCGAGACGCTGTCGTGGATGTGGCGCGCCGCGATGAGATAGGACTGCTTGATGTAGTCGAACAGGAAGTTGTTCTGCCACTCTTCGCCCTTGAAGCGGGAGTCCGACTTGGCGGGTTGCATGACCGGCTCGACCTGCTGGCCGAGCATCTTCAGCCAGGAGTTCTGCCAGAGCGTGAGGTAATCGCGCAGCATCGCGGCCTGCGCCTCGACCATCTTGCTCGGGTCGGCGAACATCTTCTGCCACATGTCCATGAACGCGCGCGCAATCCCGAACTCGTCGGCGATGAGCGACTTCTGCGTCTCCGCGTTTTTCTTCATGTAGTCGCCGAGCACCTTGCTCGAGCGGCTCGCGACCTCGGAGAAGATCCGGGCCATCTCATCATGATCGATCTGGTGAACGGGGGTGGTCTTGTCCTGACTCATGGCTCCTCCGAAAAGGGTGGATGCTAACGACGCACGAAGCGGTTGACGCCGTCGGCGCTCGTCTGACGCACGAGCGCGCCTTTGCCGGCGAGGTGGTTGAGATGGGCGAGCGCTTCGCCCATCGCAAAAAAGATCTGATGCGTGTCGAGCTCGCGCCGGAACAGCGTTCCGATCACCTCGGCGGCCGACTTGGGCGTCGTGCACGCCTCCTCGAGTTCGTCGAGCCGCAACCGGTGGTGCTCGACCAACTGGGCGACGCGCTCGCGCAGGCCGCGGAACGGCAGCCCGTGCGACGGGAGCACCAGTGTGTCGGCCGGAAGCTCGGCGTAACGTGCGAGCGAGTCGAGGAACAGCCCCAGCGGGTCGCCCTCGGGCTCCACCGACTGCACCGCGATGTTGGTGGAGATCTTGGGCAGCACCATGTCGCCCGAGATCAGGGCGCCGAGCGCGGGACAATAGAGCGCCGCGTGCTCGGGCGAGTGCCCATAGCCCATCATTACGCGCCAGTCGCGCCCGCCGATCCCGACGTTGTTGCCGTCGAGGAGACGTCGATAGCGTCGCGGAAAGTCGGGCACGCCGCGCCGATACGCGTTGCCCCGGTGCAAAAGCGCATTGAGGCGCGCGTCGTCGAGGCCGTTCAGCCGGAAGAAGTGGTTCAGCGCCTCGGGCGTGTAACCGGCTGCGTCGTCGCGCCAGGCGTGCGCGGTGAGGTAATCGCCCTGCGACATCAGCAGCGGCGCGCGGTATCGCTCCGTGATCCAGCCGGCGAGCCCCGCATGGTCGGGATGGCAATGCGTCGCGACGACGCGATTCACGGGGCGGCTGCGCAGCTCGGTATCGAAGATCTGCTCCCACAGCTCCTTGGTCGCATCGGTCCCGAGGCCCGAATCGACGATGACGACGCCGTCGCCGTCCTCGAGCAGCCACAGGTTGATGTGGTTCAGCGCGAACGGCAGCGGCATGCGGACCCAGCGCACCCCCGAAGCCACCTCGCGCGTCTCCCCCGGACCGGGCGGTGCGGCGAAAGGAAAGTCGAGGACCTGCTCGGGCATCATCACGGCTGGGGCGCCAACGGCAGAACGGTCTGCTGGGCTAGAATTTCATCCGTCATCCTAGCGCATCTATCATTTTGGCAGATTTTGTGCAACGCGCCAAATCTGTGTGCGCCCGGGCCGCTATCGCCGCGCCGTCCGCCCAAGGAGCCCCCTCATGGATCACCCGTCCACGGTCTCGCCCGCGTCCGCCGTCCCGATGATCGACTTCCCGCAGCTCGGGTTCGCACTCGGCGAGGACGTCGACATGCTGCGGGCGTCGGTCCGCGCGTTCGCGCAGGCCGAGATCGCGCCGCGCGCGGCAGAAATCGACAGCACGAACGCGTTCCCGATGGACCTCTGGCGCAAGATGGGCGATCTCGGCCTGCTCGGCATCACCGTGGAGGAGACCTATGGCGGCGCGCAGATGGGCTATCTCGCGCACGTCGTCGCGATGGAGGAGATCTCGCGCGCCTCGGCGTCGGTGGGCCTTTCCTACGGTGCCCACTCCAATCTCTGCGTCAACCAGATCCGCCGCAACGGCAGCGAAGCGCAGCGACGCAAGTACCTGCCCAAGCTCGTCTCGGGCGAGCATGTCGGCGCGCTCGCGATGAGCGAGCCCGGCGCCGGGTCGGACGTGGTGAGCATGCGGCTGCGCGCCGAGCATCGCAACGGGAAGTTCGTCCTGAACGGCAGCAAGATGTGGATCACCAACGGCCCCGACGCCGACACGCTGGTGGTCTACGCCAAGACCGACGCTGATGCCGGCCCGTCGTCCGCGGGTCGAAGCATCACGGCGTTCATCGTCGAGCGCGGCATGAAGGGCTTCTCCACGGCACAGAAGCTCGACAAGCTGGGCATGCGCGGCTCGAACACGTGCGAGCTCGTCTTCGACGACTGCGCGGTTCCCGAGGAGAACATCCTGGGCGGCTACGGCAAGGGCGTGAACGTGCTCATGAGCGGGCTCGATTTCGAGCGCGCTGTCCTCTCCGGCGGACCCCTGGGCGTCATGGCCGCCTGCATGGACGTCGTGGTCCCCTACGTGCATGAGCGCAAGCAGTTTGGCCAGCCGATCGGCGAGTTCCAGCTCATGCAGGGGAAGCTCGCCGACATGTACACGACCATGATGGCATGCCGCGCCTATGTTTATGCCGTCGCGCAGGCGTGCGACCGTGCGAAGACCGCGGGCGACGTTCGCGCGCTGCGCAAGGATGCCGCCGGCGCGATCCTCTACGCCGCGGAGAAGGCGACCTGGGTGGCCGGCGAAGCGATCCAGTCGCTCGGCGGCAACGGTTATATCAACGACTACGCGACCGGCCGCCTCTGGCGCGACGCGAAGCTCTACGAGATCGGGGCTGGCACCAGCGAGATCCGGCGCATGCTGATCGGGCGCGAGCTGTTCGGGGAAACGGCGTAAACACGCGAGCGACTGCCGGAAATGTTCGAGCTCCACACCCTCGCCCTCTTTGCCGTCGCCTCGCTGGTTCTTGCCCTGACGCCGGGGCCGAACTGGCTCTACCTGCTTTCGCGCACCGTGTTCCAGGGACGGCGCGCCGGGCTGGTTTCCTGGGGAGGCACGACCATCGGGCTTTCGTTCCACATGCTCGCCGCCGCGCTCGGGCTCTCGGCCGTTCTGCTTGCCGTCCCGTTGGCCTACGACGCCATTCGGCTCGCCGGCGCGGCGTATCTGCTCTGGCTCGCATGGACCGCGGTGCGCGGTGCACGCGGCAGCGCGTTCTCACCGGTCGCGCTGCCCCCGGCACCCGACGGGGTGCTCTTCCGCCAGGGACTGCTCTCGAGCGTCCTCAACCCCAAGGTCGCGCTCTTCTATCTCGCCCTGCTGCCCCAGTTCATCGACCCGGCGCGCGGCTCCGTGCTTGCGCAAGGCCTCGTCCTCGGCATCGTGCAGATCGTCATCGCGGCGATCGTGGATGGCGCGTTGGTGCTCGTCGCCGCCGCGGTCGCCCGGCGGATCTCGCAGCGCCCCGAATGGGTCCGGGTACAGAAGCTCGCGCTGGGCTCCGTCTTCGGGGCGCTTGCCGTCTGGCTCGCCCTCGATCGCCGGCCCGGCTGATCAGGGGCGACAACGTGGCCGAGCTCTTCGAGACCGCGCGCGGTACGGTGCACACCTGGCAGTGCGACCACATGGGCCACATCAACGTGCGCGCCTACGGCGAGTTCTTCGAGGAGGCGTGCTGGCAGCTCTACAACCGCATCGGCATCACGCCGTCACTGCTGCGCGGCGGAAGCTTTCACATGGCCGCCGTGCAGCAGGACATCAGCTACCGGAAGGAACTGCTCGCGGGCGATGTCGTCGAGGTCCGCTCCGGAATCCTCGAGATCCACGGGAAAGTGCTCCGGTTCCTCCACGAGCTGCACAACGGCGAGACCGGCGAGCTCTGCGCGACGAGCGTCTTCACGGTCGTCTGCCTCGATTCGAATGCGCGCAAGGCACGCGCGTTTCCGGAGGACATCGCGGCGCGCGCGCGCGATCTCCTCGTCGACCCTTCGCTTGCGCGGCAGGCGCCGCGCGCGTCATGAACGGACTCCCAGCGAGGTAAGCCATGGCCATCGATCCCGTCGTCATCGTCTCTGCCGCCCGCACCCCCATGGGCGGATTCCAGGGCGATCTCAGGACCTTCGCCGCGCCTGAGCTCGGTGCCGCCGCAATCCGCGCGGCGGTCGAGCGCGCAGGCGTCAACCCGGCCGAGGTCGAGGAGGTGATCATGGGGTGTGTGCTCCCTGCGGGGCAGGGTCAGGCGCCGGCGCGCCAGGCGTCGCTCGGTGCAGGCTTGCCCCTCTCCGCAGGCTGCACGACCATCAACAAGATGTGCGGCTCGGGCATGAAGGCCGCGATGTTTGCGCACGATCTGCTCGCCGCGGGCACGAACGCGATCATGGTTGCGGGCGGCATGGAATCGATGACCAACGCGCCCTATCTCCTGCCGAAGGCGCGCACCGGCTACCGCATGGGCCACCAGCAGGTGCTCGACCACATGTTCTTCGACGGCCTGGAGGATGCCTACGAAAAGGGGCGGCTCATGGGCACGTTCGCGGAGGATTGCGCGGCGAGCTACCAGTTCACGCGCGAGGCGCAGGACAGGTTCGCCATCACCTCGCTCGAGCGGGCGCTGAAGGCGAACCGCGACGGTTCGTTCGCATGGGAAACGACGCCGCTCGCGATCAAGGTCGGCAAGGACGAGAAGTTCGTCGCGGCGGACGAACAGCCGTTCAAGGCGAACCTGGAGAAGATCCCGACGCTGAAGCCCGCGTTCAGGAAGGACGGTACGGTCACCGCGGCGAATTCGTCTTCGATCTCCGACGGCGCGGCCGCGATGGTCCTGATGCGGCGCTCGACCGCGGAAAAGCTCGGCGCGAAGCCGCTCGCCGTGATCGCGGGTCATGCCACCTGCGCGCAGGCCCCGGCGCTCTTCACGACGGCGCCGGTGGGCGCGATCCGCAAGCTCTACGAGAAGACCGGGTGGTCCTCGAAGACCGTCGACCTGTTCGAAATCAACGAGGCGTTCGCGGTCGTCACCATGGCGGCGATGAAGGACCACGGCTTGCCGCACGAGAAGGTGAACGTCCACGGCGGTGCGTGCGCGCTCGGGCACCCGATCGGCGCCTCGGGCGCGCGGATCATGGTGACACTCCTCGGTGCGCTGAGGAAGTACGGCGGGAAGCGCGGCGTCGCATCGCTGTGCATCGGCGGCGGTGAGGCGACGGCGGTGGCGATCGAACTTTGCTGAAGAAGCCTCACCATGGAGGCACCGGACACACAGCGGGATGGTTTTCCAGGGGCTCTTCGTAACCCTCGCGCCGGTCTTCGGGCAGTACCTCGGCGCCGCCCTGCCCCTATAACCTGAGTCCACTCTCGGAACGTGCCCAATGCTGCTTACGGCTGAACAGGAGATGATCCGCGAGACCGTGCGGACGTTCGCTCGCGAGCGGCTCGCGCCGTTCGCGGCGGACTGGGACCGGTCGAAAACCTTCCCGCGCGAGGCGCTCGCAGGTCTGGCGGCAATGGGCCTGTACGGCGTGTGCGTCCCGGAGCGCTGGGGCGGTGCAGCCCTGGACCACGTATCGCTCGCAGTCGCGCTCGAGGAGGTCGCGGCCGGCGACGGCGCCTGCTCCACCGTGATCAGCGTGCAGAACTCGGTCGTCTGCGGACCGATCGCCCGGTTCGGCACCGAAGCGCAAAAGGAAACGTGGCTGAAACCGCTCGCGACCGGAAAGATGCTCGGCTGCTTCTGCCTCACGGAGCCGCATGTTGGCTCGGACGCCGCGGCGATCCGGGCGACTGCACGCCGCGAGGGCGAGGACTGGGTGCTCAACGGGGTGAAGCAGTTCATCACCAGCGGCGAGAACGCCGACGTCGCGATCGTGTTCGCAGTGACCGACAAGAGCGCGGGCAAGAAGGGCATCAGCGCGTTCATCGTGCCGACCTCGTCGCCAGGCTACGTGGTCGCCCGCATCGAAGACAAGCTCGGTCAACGCGCGTCGGACACGGCGCAGATCGTGTTCGAGAATTGCCGCGTCCCGCGCGACCACCTCCTTGGCGGCGAGGGCAGCGGCTACCGCATCGCGCTCGCGAATCTCGAGGGGGGCCGCATCGGCATCGCCGCGCAGGCCGTCGGGATGGCGCGCGCCGCATTCGAGGCGGCACGCCAGTACGCGCGCGAGCGCGAGAGCTTCGGCAAGCCGATCATCGAGCACCAAGCCGTGAACTTCCGGCTCGCCGACATGGCGACGCAGATCGAGGTTGCGCGGCAGATGGTGTGGCACGCGGCGAGCCTGCGCGACGCGGGCAAGCCCTGTCTCAAGGAAGCATCGATGGCGAAGCTGTTCGCCTCCGAAATGGCCGAGCGCGTGTGCTCAGACGCAATCCAGATCCATGGCGGCTATGGCTACGTGGCCGACTTCCCGGTGGAGCGCATCTATCGCGACGTGCGCGTGTGCCAGATCTACGAGGGCGCGAGCGACATACAGCGGTTGGTGATTGGCCGTGCGATCGCGAACGAGTGAGTTTGCACGCCACGAAGCGCTGCACCTCTCGTTTGGATCGGCGCTCGGTTTGGCC
>Ga0209253_10002493_pt1 | contig 16318 bp, 14 predicted proteins | sample FrelakmetBRP12BR_FD_187145 | JGI IMG/M metagenome (GOLD analysis project Ga0209253, IMG submission 187145) | Freshwater lake sediment microbial communities from the University of Notre Dame, USA, for methane emissions studies - BRP12 BR (SPAdes)... | ecosystem: Environmental > Aquatic >...
CCTGGCCTGACTGAGATCCAGGCCGATGATTTCTGCCGAGGCGTGGGGGGACCGCAGGATTTTTGCGTAGAGCATGTCTTCAAAGAACAGGTCATGGGTGTATTTCGCCCGGCCGGTGACGACCAGTTTTCCGTCGACCCTGGGCGTGGGCTGGCCGATGATCTTGAATTCTTGTTTTTCCATTTTAGGCCTTCCTCATTTTGTTCGAAGCTTCCTCGACAGCCTCATAGATCTTGGTAAAGTTCCCGCAGCGGCACATGTTGCCGCTGAGGCCGGCCTTGATTTCATCTAGGGAAGGCGCCGGGTTGTTGTTCAGGAGGGCGACTGAAGACATGATGAAACCCGGGGTACAGAACCCGCACTGGTAGCCGTCTTTGTCGATGAACGCCTGCTGGACCGGATGGAGCGTTTCTCCTTGAGCCAGTCCCTCGACTGTCGTGACCGACTTGCCGGCAGCCTGGTAAGCCAGAAAGAGGCAGGCGTAAACGGGCTGGCCGTCCAGGAGGACAGTGCACCCTCCGCACTCTCCGCGTTCGCAGGTCCTCTTGGTCCCGGTCAACTCAAGCCTTTCTCTCAAGACTTCAAGCAACGTCTCCCTGGGCTCCACTTCTAGCGCGACCTTTTTTCCGTTGATGACGAAGCTGATAGCTTTTTTAGAGACAACAGGAGCAGCAGAAGTGCCTGATTGTGAAGACGGCTGGGTTTGGCCCAACAACCCTGTAGCAAGGGCCGCTCCGGCCGCGCCACCCCCGAGTCCTCTTAAAAAGGCCCGCCTCGTGTATGTCTTTCTTTTTTTTCGAGATGTCTTTTCCATCGGAAGTCTCCTCTCGGAAGCTATGCTTTTATCCCGCCAAATGAATGACGGCGATGAGAAGCAGGCACACGATTAGCGCAGCAGGCGTCACAATATACTGGGAAGCCCACGTCTGCCCGAAAGCCGGCGCCTTCGACTGCGCAACTGCAATCTTTTCCCCGGCCAGGAAACCCAGCGGAACCGTGAGGAGAGAAAGGCCGACCGCGATCGGAGCGTAATAAAGGGATAAGGGATAATTTGTGCCGGGGAAAACGCAGGCAGGAATTCCGGTGGCGAACTTCACCAGGGGAAAAAGGTTGACCGCGGCAAGAGCGGAGAGCCCGCCGAGGACGGCCTGGCCGGATTTTTTGCGAGCGAGTGTTTCTTTGAGGACAAGGGCGATAACGGCGAACGCCAGGGCTTCGGTCCAGAAAGCAAATATGGGATTGGCGACGGCGCCGTGGCGAAGGGGCAAAGAGAGAAGGAGGGCGTCAAACATCTTCATCAGGCTGACAAGGAAAACAGCGATGACGAGACCGATATAATGGCGCGTCAGGGTCCATGTCGCGGCGATAAAAAAGAGTGCCGCTGCAGTCATGATCGAGCCCGAGGCCAGGGAAGCGCATTTTTGAAGCCCCAGGCCCAGGCTGGCTTCGGCCAGGCCCCAGACGGCTCCCAGAATGATGATGCTGGGGATTTGACCAGAGGGAAATTTGTTGGCCATTCTTTCCTCCTGAACTTTTGTCGAGGCCCGGGCCCCGACGACTTGGACTCATTATAATGAGCTGGGCTGTATTTGACAATATCTTTTGCGGCGCTGGCTTGCTTTTCTCTTTGTATCAAATCATTTATCTAGGTAACCGAGGTTCGGGTTGTTGAATCATATAAAAAGTGACCATAGAAGGCTCCTACTTTTTTATTTGGATTGATTGCCAGCGTTCTTTTCTTTTTCTAATTAGGAGTCATCTTTTAATGCCGATCTTTCATTTGACAAAAGGTAAGAATGAGACCTGATAAACCAAAATTTAGCAAAATTGTCATTTTCCCCAGGTAGAGCGGCAGCTTCTTCGTCCCATGAGCACACTAACTGTCATAGAACCCCATTTTGTGGGATTGACAAAGCATCCGACCGGACCTAGAATCCAGGCATAAGAGGAGAAAAACAATGAAAAAGCCGTTTACTCGTCTCGTTTTGGTTCTTCCTTTGGCTTTGTTGCTTTGCTTCACCTTCGGCTGTCAGAAGGAAGCTGAAAAGGCAGAAGAGCAAAAAACAGCCCCGCTGGTCGATTTTGGATCAAATAAACAAGCCGGCAGGTTTGTCGAGGTAAACGACATAAAGGTCTATTACGAGGTCTATGGAGAGGGAGAACCTCTGCTGTTACTGCATGGGGCTTTTGGTTCAATTGAAAATTTCACCTATCAAATTCCTGCATTTTCCAAGCATTTTAAAGTTATTGCCGTTGATAGCAGGGCCCAAGGCAGGTCTTCAGATTCAGATAAAGAGATTACGTACGCCTTGATGGCTTCAGACATGTCCGAACTTATCGATAAACTTAATCTTGGAAGTGTTCATGTCGTAGGATGGAGTGACGGTGGGAATATCGGGCTGGAATTGGCTTTTGCCCATCCAGAAAAGGTGAAGAAGCTCGTGACTTTCGGCGCAAATTATACTCATGAAAACTGGATGGCTGCACCCGACAACGTCGTGATGGCTGCAAACGATCCGTTGATCATAAAGACCTCGACTATACTGAAAAGATATAAAGATGGTGTTGAAAGACTTTCTCCAAGCGCAAAAAAGAAAATTGTCGCTAACACGGAGAACTATCCAAATTTTACCGAGGAACAGCTCAAACAAATTAAAGTTCCGGTTCTTGTTGTCGTCGGCGACCATGATGCCATAAATCTTGATCAGACAATTGCACTATTTACGAGCTTGCCACATTCACAACTTTTTATCGTTCCAAGCGCCTCCCATTTTGTGCCTGTTGAACAACCGGAATTGATCAATAGTGAGGTTATCAAATTCTTGACTATCCCCTACCGGGATCTCGACCGTTTTTATTGGATGAAATCTTTAGAATCAGCTTTGAAAGATATTATCCAAATGTAAAGAAGAAACCTGCTGCTCTAGGGAAGAGATATCCCAATCAGGCACTGCCCGGGGCCAGCCAACCAGTACAGATTCCCAAGACCTCGCGGGCGAAGATCTTCCCAAGCCGCGAGTCGTCCAGGCGCAGCGACAAGAAATGGCAAGATAAACTAACAAAGGGCCAAGTAGAGTGTGACGATGAGAAAGCGGGCCAGGCGCTCTTTTGACAGGGGAAGTGCGACAAATTTATAATCGATATTAGAGAAAAAATGACGACCTCAAGCCAAAGGATCATCGTTCATTTTTATGCCGGGTACAAAGGCGAGGAAAGGCCGCAGTCGATTCTGATGGAGGGGCAGAAATATCCGGTGGAAATCCTTTCGAGAAAAAGATGCCGGGATCAAAATACGGGGAGACATTACGAGGTCTTTCTTTGCCGGGCGGCCGGGAAGAAAGCGAGAATAACTAGGGATGAAACGGGCGAATACGATGTGTCTTTCCCTGGAGACACGTTAGCCCTGCCCAAAAAATAGGTTCTCTCTCCAGAAAAGAGCTTCACTTAGCTAAATGGACGGATTCAAAGGAATAACCGTATAATAGATAACCGTTCCCATGAGCCTCGATTTTCTTGAAAAAACCGAAGAGTTCAAGAATCTCATCCAGGAAATTCGGCTGGAGAAAAAAGGGCTGAAGGCCATAGGCCTAATTGAAGCGGCCAGGCCCTATTTTCTGGCATGCCTCGGCCGCGCTATCAAGAAAAGAATTGTCTATATCCAGTCCGCCGCGCAATCCCTCTCCCGTCTCGAAGCCCAGTGCGGGTTCTACTTCTCACAGTTCTCGATGCCTCTTGGCCTGGACATCCTGCCGCCCCTTAACGAGAACCCCTACGAAGAGATTTTCCCGTCCCTGGATGCCGTTTCCTCCCGGATGAAATTTTTCTCCCGCCTTGTCCAGCCTTCCACTTTCCTCGTCATCACGAATCTTTATGGGCTCCTCAAGCCCTTTCCTGGCCCCGAAGACTTGAGCAACGCCTTCTTAGAACTTGAGGCAGGCTGGAGCTGCAGCCGTGACCGGGTCCTCCAGGTCCTCGCTGGATACGGCTATGCCAAAGAGGATTTGATCGCCTCCCCGGGTGAATACGCCTGGCGCGGAGGCATAGTGGATGTTTTTTCTCCCTGGGGAGAATTCCCTTACCGCATCGAGTTCAGCGGCGACGAGGTCGTCTCCTTGCGGGAATTCGACCCCTCGACCCAACGCTCTTTGAAGCGGCTGCCCCGAATCTTGCTGCCCTCGCTCCGGGAATTTCCGGACTCGGCGCGTTTTCTCGACGAATGGCAAAGGCTCGCCCTGGAGAGATCATCACCCGTTGAGGACGACCTGAAGAAAAAAATTGATTCATTAAAGAACGGAGACATTTTTCCGTCCTTTGCCTTCCTGGCCATGCTCCACAAAAACCATTTCGTTCCCTTTGCTCATTATCTCAAGGACGCGCTCTTTGTTGTTGCTGATCCCGACGAAGTCGAGCGGGAATGGGAAGAAGCTAAAAAAGACCTTGAGAATCAGTGCCGGGAGCTCCGGAAGGCCGGGACGTTCTGCCTTGACCCGGAAGAGGTCTATCCTTCGTCACTTTGGAACCGGGTTCTCGAGGATGCCCTCGTCTTCGGGGATCTCCTCCCCGAGGAAAAGAAAAAGACCTCTATTTTCCCTTTTCAGCCTGTACCGAAGTTTAACAATAGGATTCCCTTCTTCCTGCAGTACATGAGAAGACTGCAGCGGGTCAGGGAACGCTGCGGGGTTTATCTTTCCAACCCCACGGTCAGGCAAAAACTCCGCAGCCTCCTCACCCAGAATAAGGTCAGGGCGGTCGAAGAGTTGAGCCCGTTCGCCTCCCCAAGGGCGGGCGAGATCATGCTCCTTTTAGGGAATCCTGAGCAGGGATTCAGCTATCCGCCCGAAAAAATAACCTATTTTTCCGAGAAGGACATCTTTACCGAAGAGAAGGTCATCGTCAGCCGGCCATCGCGAAGGCCTTTCGTCTCCCATTTTCAGGACCTCAGAGAGAACGACTATGTCGTCCATACGGATTACGGCATCGGGATCTTTCGCGGGCTGGTAAAACTCGATGTGGACCACACCAACAGGGAATTTATCGAGATCGCCTACCTGGACGAGGACAAGCTTTACGTCCCGGTCGAAGATTTGAACCTGGTCCAAAAATACTCCAGGGTGGGTTCGACCTTCCCGCCCCTTGATAAACTGGGCAGTCTCTCATGGCAAAAGACAAAAGAGCGGACCAGGAAGGCCATCGAGAAGATGGCCCGGGAACTTTTGGAATTGTATGCCCGGAGAAAGGCCCTGCAGGGGTTCAGCTTCAGTTCATCGGGGGACTGGGAAAGTGAATTTGAAAAAACGTTTGAGTTTGAAGAGACTGAAGATCAGCTCCGGACGATCACAGACATCAGGACCGATATGGAATCGGATTCCCCGATGGACCGCCTGGTCTGCGGAGATGTCGGCTACGGAAAGACAGAAGTCGCGATGCGCGCCGCCTTCAAAGCGGCCATGGACGGAAAGCAGGTGGCCGTGCTTTGCCCAACAACGGTCCTGGCCAGCCAGCATCTGAAGACCTTCCGCAACCGGATGGTGCTCTTTCCCGTGAGGGTTGAGGCTCTGAGCAGGCTGCAGTCAAGAACTCAGCAGAAAAAAATCGTCGAGGACCTGAGAAAAGGACTCGTCGACATCATCATCGGAACGCACCGGCTTCTGTCCAAAGACGTGGAATTCCACGACCTCGGCCTTCTCATCATCGATGAGGAGCAGCGTTTCGGGGTGAACCATAAAGAGAAGATCAAACAGATGAAGGCGAACGTGGACGTCCTCACCCTGACAGCGACGCCCATCCCTCGAACCCTCAACCTTTCTCTCTCCGGCCTCAGGGATATCAGCCTGATCGAAACTCCGCCCAAGGACAGGCTGGCCATCCACACCGTTGTGGCTCCCAGTCAGACAAAGCTCATCTCTTCTGCCATAAAACAGGAGCTTAACCGGCAGGGCCAGGTCTACTACATTCACAACAAAATTGAAAATATCGAAAAAATCGCGCAGACCATGGAGAAACTTGTCCCCCAGGCCAGGATCGCCTTCATCCACGGCAGAATGCCGAGCGCGACCATCGAGAAGAGGATGATCGATTTTATCGGCGGCAAGGACAACGTGCTGATCTCGACAACCATTATCGAAAACGGCATCGATATCCCTCTCGTCAACACCCTGATCGTCGACCGGGCCGACCTCTTCGGCCTGTCCCAGCTTTACCAGCTCCGCGGCCGTGTCGGGCGGTCCTCCCGTCAGGCCTATGCTTACTTTCTTGTCCCTCCCTTTGCAGAATTAACGGCGTTGGCCAAAGAGCGGCTGAAAGCCTTGAAAGAGTTCAGCGAGTTGGGTTCGGGATTCCGTTTGGCGGCCAAAGACCTGGAGATCAGGGGGGCCGGGAACCTCCTCGGGTCCCAGCAGCACGGATACCTGGAGGCCGTCGGGTTCGATTATTTCATGGAGCTTCTTGAGCAGACGATTAAAGAGCTCAAGGGAGAAAAAATGGAGGAGGCGAAAAGCGAGATCAACTTGCGCGTGGACATCCGAATCCCCGAGAGTTATCTCCCTCAGATCAACTTGAGGCTGAACCTTTACAAGCGCGTCTCCTCTATTGAAAGCTTAGATGAGGTCGGCCGGATAAAAGAAGAAGTCAAAGACCGGTTTGGCCCTCTTCCCCGGAGCGTGGAGAACCTGCTTCAATATGGGGCCGTCAAGCATCTGGCCCAGAAGACCAAGATCAAGGCCATCCACAGAATCGGGAACAGGCTCGTCCTGAAATTTTCCCCCGCCGGGCTGGCTGACCTGGCCAAGTTTACTCGGTTCCTGAAAACACGTGCGGCCGGGCTGACCCCCCAAGGGATTTTGACTCTGCCGCTGTCCTCCGATACGGACGCAGCCGCGATGGATGAAACCCTGTCCGTCTTGAAGGAGTTATGTAATTGTAATATAATGAATTGAAATTATTAAAGATAAAACGATGACGACGTCGCGAAGGCTGCAGTGGAGAGATGCATTTTGTCTTTCTGCCTGCTTTCTGAGCACTTTTCTGCTATTCCAGTGCGGCTCAGAAAAATCTTCGACCAAGGCCCCTCCTTCTGCCCAGGAATCTCAGCAGGCGATCAACAGGGTCGTCCTCCGAGTGGGGGAGGCCGAGTACTCGGAAGCCGATTTCAATATCTACGTGCGCAACGAGGCGGGGACCGAGCCCAGGTCAGTGGAATTTCTCACCCGGAGCCGCCTCTTTGATGAATTCGTTGAGCAAAAGCTCTTCCTCCGTGCTGCCCGGGATCAAAAGATAACCGCTTCTCCGGAAGAAAAAAAACTGTATCTGGAGAAGCAGGCCGGAGAAGCCTGGCCCGAAGAAGAACAAAGGGCGCTTCTTGGATCTGATTCCGGTCCCCTGTATGACAAGATGATCGTCGATAAATATCTCAGTGAGGTCGTTAAAGACATAAAAGTTGATCAAGGCGAAATTCAGAGATACTACGACCTTCATAAAAGCGAATTTTTCCTGCCCGAGAGGGTTGAGGTCAGCCAGATCCTTCTCCCGACTGAGGCGAAAGCGGTCGAGGTTTGGGATAAAGCCAAACTGGTCTCGGCGGAAGGATTCAGGGACCTCGCGATCACGGAATCCATCGGCCCAGAGGCATCCGAGGGCGGAGTTATGGGCATATTTCAAAAAGGCCAGCTTCCCCAGGAATGGGAAACCGTCATTTTTTCTTTGCATGAGGACGAGGTCAGCCCTGTGATCGAATCTTCCTATGGCTTTCATATTTTCTGGGTGGATAAAATATATGAACCGGAGTGGATTCCTCTAGAAAAGGCGTCCGCCACCATCCGGCTCAATCTCATGGACCTGGAGGTCAAAGCTGCTGTCTCTCGCCGCCTCGAAGAATTGAAGGAGGGCCTTGACTGGGAAGCCTTTCCCGAAAACCTATCTTTTCCCTATCAAAGGACTGATTGATGAGAAGAAAACTTGGTTTTCTGGCGCCGCTGCTTCTTCTGTTCAGCGTGGTTGGGTTGGCTCGGAGTGAAATTGTGGAAGAAATCGTGGCCATTGTGAACGACGACATCATTACTCTTTCCAAGTACAAGGAATACTATGACTATGTGTTGCAAATGCTCAAGTCGCAGACAAAGGGAGAGGACTTCGAGCAACAATATAATAGAATTAAGGGGGAGCTCCTGGATAATATGATCACCGAGACTCTCCTTCTACAGACGGCCAAGAAGAAACAGCTCAATGTCTCCGAGCAGCTGAAGGCGTATCTTGAGAACCTCAAAAAACAAAACAACATTGAATCAGAGGAGCAGTTCAGAGCGGTGCTCCGCCAGCAGGGCATGGACTATGACCAATTTATCAAACAGCTGGAAGAGAACATCTTGAGGCAGGCGGTCATAGCCTATGAGGTGGACCGGGGCATCGTCGTTGAGGAACCCGAGGTCATCAATTACTATAAGCTGAATCCTGAAAAGTTTGTCGAGCCGGCGGAGTACAAGATTCGCGCCATCTATCTTTCGACAGAAGGAAAGAGCGGAGAAGAGCTTGAGGCCAAGAAAAAAGCAATCAGCGAGAAGCTCAGCGCCGGCGAGGATTTTTCGGCCGTGGCCGGCCAGGACTCCGATAGCCCGATGAAAGAGAACCAGGGCGACCTGGGGACGTTTAAGCACGGAGAGCTGGACAAGGCCCTGGAGCAGGCTGTCGCTGAATTGGGCGTGGCCGAGGTGACGCCATGGATTGAGGCCAGAAACGGCTGGTACGTCCTGAAACTCGAGGAGAAAAAGGAAAGCCGGCCCCTGACTCTTGAAGAGGTCAAAAAGAAAATCGAAGAACAGCTTTTTGCGGAAAAGAGGGAAAAGAAAATCCAGGAATTCCTAAAACAGATCAAAGAACAAAGCTTTATTAAGATCGTGAATGCGAACCCTCTGGACCTGTAAAAGCTAATCGATAAAGACGGCAGCCGCCAGAGCCGTTGTCCAGATTCCTTTTTTTCCCTTAGTGGTCTGGGTGATGCTCCGGCTCCTGACCAGCAGCTTTTCAGAAATCTTGTAGGTACTTTTCTCTTGCTCCTGATCCCAGATCTGGCTGATGTCGAAGTCCTCGCCCAGCGTCGTGGCCAGCATGTATGCGGCCAGCTGCTCGGCGTAGACCCCGGCTTCCTTTTCGCTCTGGCCGAAACTGTGGTGCTCGGAGAGATAGCCGTAGTGGACGGGGTTGTTGGGGATGGCGATGCCGACTGACGCCGAGATCAAACGGTGGGCTTCGTTGGTGGAATTCTCGCTCATGACCAGGTAAACAATCTGGCCGGGCTTGAGCGCCTTCAGCCCCTCCTCCTTTGCCACCAGTTGGCAATATGGAGGAAAGATGCTTGAAACCTTGACCAGATTAAACGGAGCGATGTCCGCGTCCCTGAGGGCCTGTTCCAGGCTGGCCAGCTTTTCCTTGTGCTGGCCCCTGCCCTTGGTAAGGAAGAGGCGAGATGGGATGTATGGTTGCATTCCGGGTTCTTTTTTCAGTTCTTTTTTTCCTCTTGTTTTTCCATGCCCACAGGCTCCGGTTCCTGAAAGTCTATCGTTCGAGAGACGTCATATTCACCGAGCAAGACATGGATAGACCCTTTGGATTGCACAAACAGCCGGCAAATCACGGGCTTCCATTCGGGATTGTCTTTAAAAGAGGCCAAGTTCCTGCCTTCGACTCCAAAATTGCTTTTCAGAGTGATGACCTTGCTCAGTTGGCCGGGCAGGACGGGCTCTTTGCGGATGGCCGCCAGGAAGTTGTCCCCAAAATTGTCAATTTGGTCCTTGAATTTGAAGATGCCGTTAAAATTAATGTAATTAAGGGGTTTATCGGAGGTATTTTTGACCTGGAAGGACATGACCGGGACGAGGATCAGCTTGGGAGGCCAAGGCTTATAAACCTTGGAGACCCACTTGGTCTCGACATTAACGACCTCCAGAGAGGCCTTGAGTTCTTCGGGATTCATGGATTTCACGCAGGAAGAGGAGAAGGATACGACAAGGGCCGTGGTGATAAAGACGAGTGGCAAACTGCGTTTTCTCATTTTTGTCCTCCTTCTTATAATCTTAATATAGCGGATGGAAAGAGTTTATGCAAACGGGGGAACTATTCGCTGGCTATTTTTCCACGACCTGGGAAACAAAGACAGGCTTGACCCTGTATTTCTGGAAAAGGCCCAGGTTTTCTTTGAGGGCCTCGAGAGTCTCGGGGAACGGATGTCCGATCCCGATCGCCTTGCCCGTGCGCTGGGAAAAGCGGCAGAGGTCAATGATCTTCTGCTTCGTGAAATTCACGCCGATGGGCGAGTCGAGGAAGATATTTCGATAGCCGGAGCGAAGGCCCATTCTTCTGGCAAGATCGTAGGCGATGGAGTCGGCGGTGGTCCGGCTGTCGAGGAAATAGAGATCTTTCCCTTTCATCAACTGCAGGATCGGCCCCATGACCGGCTCTTCCTGGGTGATTTTTGAGCCCATATGGTTATTGATGCCTTCGACATAGGGCACTTTCGCGAGCGACTCCTCGATAATGCGCCGGATCTCATTTTCGTCCATGCCGGAGCGGATGAATCCGTTCATCTCATCGATTCCGTCCTGGTGATTGAGGGATTCGCCGGGCAGGTGAAGCATCACTTCCAGGCCGTTCTCGTGCGCGATCTGGGCGGTTTCAAGGGCATAAGCGCTCAGTGGAAGGATAGAGATCGTCACCGGCTCCTTGAGAGCGCAAATTTCCTGGATTGCTTCTAGACTGTTTCCCATATCGTCTATGATGATGGCCACTTTGTTTTCGCCGGGAAGCGGCCGGACTTCTTCTTTCTTTTTGGGCAACGGACGCGGGCAGGCAAACAGGAGGGTAAGCCTTTCCCCATCTCCCCGTCTGAGGACCCAGGAAAAAGAGACTGTCGCCTCATCCTCTTTCTCTTTTTTCTGAAACGGGATTCCGTTCCCTTTGAGGATGCTTTCCAGCTTGGGTTCAAGCTCGGTGTAAACGTCCCGGAGAAGGCTGACCTTGACCTGGGGAATTCCGGATTTTTCTTCCCCTTCCTGAATCGCGTCCGCAGGAAGTCCGGACTCCCCGAGAAACTGAAGGATCATTTGAGTCAGGGAAACAGGAGCCTCGGAAATCTCCATTTTTGGCGCCGCCGCAGGAAAAACGTAAGACCGGTCTCCCTTCCTTGAAGCGAGATAGTCAAGGCCAAGGCAAGAGAAAAGCGCCAGAAGAGCAAAGGCCGTATAAAGACGAGTGGAGGAATAGCCTTCCTTTTTTTCGCTGCGAGGCTGGTCTGACTTCATTGATCAGGGAGTGGAGAGGAGGCTTTTGGTCTTTTTCATGAAAGCGTCGAAACTCTGCTCATCCATTTCCACTCTGACATTAGGTTCTGCACCCCGACCCCATAATTTTTCTCCGGAGCTGAGGCAAAATATTCCCGACGTGAGGATAACAGACGTCTGGTCGCCCAGCAAGATGAACTGGTGTTTTGCCGCCAGGCCGGGCGTGGGAAGGCCGATGATCTTAGCCCGCTTGGAATTCTTGAGGACGGCAGCGACTGCCTCCGCGGGCCCCATCGTCGCTTGGTTGGTCCAAATCACGAGAGGGAGGTGAGCCAGAATGGGCTCCTCTGACGCCGAAAAAGGCTCTCTTGTCCTTCCCTTTTTTTCCAGGTAGCCGATATTTTCTGCCTTTAAGAAGAGGTTGATGAATTGCTGGGCTTCTTCGAAGCTTCCATCCTGGCAGTTTCGAAGGTCGACGATTAAAGGCTTCTTGCGCTTCTCGAGATTCGGCCGAAGCTTAATCTTGATCTCGCTCACGCAGGGCGGGTCCAGCCTGAAGATCTTCAGGACGCCGCTGGTTCCCTCTTGATCTCGAAGCTTGACCGGGTCGGCATAAAGCAGAGCTCTTTCCACTTTGACATCGATGGTGTCTGCTTCCCTGAGAACCTTGAGATTAAGGGGCGTTTCCTCTTTGTCCCGGATATAGAGGTTGACCTCGGTCAGGCTCATGGGGGGCGTAGCCAGCCCTTCGATCTCTGTGATCAAATCGCCAACCTGAAGGCCGCTTTTTTCCGCCGGAGAGTTTTCGGCGATGCCGACAACCTGGGGGAAGGCGCCGTACTCCTTGAAAAGCCCGATGCCCGGCTCCCTCAACTGCGCGCCTTTTTGCTCCAGATACCGTGCGGTGCTCTCCTTGTTCAGATAGCTGGAGGTGCTGTCCAGCGAGTTCACCAGGCCCTGGAATGACCCGTCCATGGTCTTGATTGCGTCCTTTTCTTCAATATAGTCGTTTTTGATCAACCGAATGACCGCCTCGAGAAGAAAAATGTTCTTGGGGGGTGCCGTGGAGCCGGCGGCAACGGCTCGGACGATGCTTTTCTCGAAGACAAAGAAAAGGGAGACAGTGAGAAGGCTGGCGGCAAGAATATGTTTTGCTCTCTTCATTGTCCTTTCCCTGGGAAAAGGACAGTCATTCTATCATCTTCGCTTGAGCCATTGCAAGGGATCGAGGGGTTTCGCCTTGTAGCGGATTTCGAGATAGAGACAGACTCCGTTGAGCGACCCCGAATCGCCGGCTTCGGCGATCGGCTGATCAACCCTGACGAAATCGCCCCTGTTGACCAGGAAATCGGCGCAATGGCCGTAAAGGGAGTAATAGTTCATCCCGTGGTCGATAATGATCAGGTTCCCGTAGCCCTGAAAATAGTCCGCGTAGACAACCTTTCCCGAGTGAACGGAGCGGATGATGCTCTCGTCCTTCAGAGGAGCGATTTCGATGCCGTTATTCATGGTGACGGTGTTGAATTGAGGATGCTTTTCCAGGCCGTAGCGGGTGATAACCTTTCCGGCGATGGGCCAGGGGAGCTTGCCTTTTTTTTCGTAGAAGGGGACGAACTTGAACGGCAGGACGATTTCCTGGCTGGCCAGCTTTTCCATCAGGGATTGGAGGTGCTGGGCCCGGTCATTCTGCTCTTCCAGGGCCCTTTTGTAGGTCTTTATGTTTCTCCGAATGTCCTGAATAAGCGCCTTGTTCTCGGCCTCCTGAGCCTCGAGGTCTTTCCTTTTCTGCTCGGCCTCCTTGATGTACCCGGCCAATTCCGCTCTCTTCGACCTCTGAGCTTCCTCGGCCGCGCGGAGCTCGGACAGGGTCTTCATGTAACTTGTGATCGTTTCCTGCTGGTAGCGGGCCAATAAGCTCAGGTTTTTTGCTTCGGAAAAAACAGCGCTCATGTTCTGCGCTTCGAACAGGAATTGGAGAAAGTCGAACCGCCCGTATTTGTAAAGCGTCACCAGGGTCTTTTCGATGGACAGGCGTTCCCGCTGGAGCTTTCCTTTGAGGCCGGTGATATCCCTTTTGACCTGGGCGATTTCCTGGGAGGCCTTTTGCATCTGAACGTTGTAGAGTTCCAGCTCGCTCCGGATCAATTTCTTGTTGAAAGCGATTCGGTCTAGCTGTGAAAGCAGGGTCGATTCTTTTTTGTTTTCTTCCTGGATTCTCGCCTGGAGGGACCGGACCGCCTCTTTGATTGTTGCCAGGCGTTTCTCCAGGTCGGCGAGGTCCTGCTGGCCGAAGGCGGCCCCCGCCAGCACAAGGGCCAGGATCAGCCCGAAGGCTTTCCGTCTATTTTCTCGAGACATAAATAATTCCGCCGATAAGACCCAGGATCAGGACAAAGGCGACATCCCCGATCAGGGAAAAAGAGACGGCCGTCTGGGGCCCGATGCCGTAAAACTTGAAGATCTCGATATAGGACCCTTCCCTGAGGCCGAGCCCGTTAATCGTGATCGGGATGCTCTGAACCAGCAGGACGATGGGAATGAAAATAAAATAATCGAGGAAATGGATGCGGAGATGGAGAGCTTTTCCGATCAGGAAATAATAAAGAATGACGTTGAGCTGGAGAAGAACGGCCCAGAAGGTCGCCCGCAGGAACGGCCCCTTTTGCGTCCGGTAATGAAGGATGGTCTCCCGAAGGAGGATGATCTTTGTTTTAAGCTTGTCGAGAAACCCCTTGCTTGGGACCGCAGCCAGGAATTTTCCGAAAAACGGCAGGAAGAATGAGGCGACGAGGGCAAGGCCGAACAAGCCGAGAAGAAGGGCGATCCAGACCACCGGGACCTGACGCGCCATGTCGAGCCGGAAAAGGGAGGCGAACACGGCAAAAAGGAACAGGACGATGATCCCGGTGAAACGCTCGACGAGGACGATAGCGGAAGACTTAAGGAGAGACTTGGAATAGCGGGAGCCGTCCCAGATGCGGACAATGTCTCCGCCAAAGCGCGTCGGAAGGAAATTGTTGAAGAACGTTCCCACCATGTAGGACTTGATCAAGAACCCCAGCGGGACCTCGTCTCCTTGAGCCCGAGCCAGGATCTGCCAGCGATAGGCGCTGGCAAAGTAGCCGAAGCCATGAAGGGAAAACGAGAGGACCAGCCAGTAGGGATTGACTCCCTTCAAGACGACCCAGATGTCTTTAAAGGAGGTCTGAGTCGTCAGGATGAAAACGAGAATGGAGATGCTGAAGACCAGCTTGAGAATCAAGGCAACGAGGTTCCTGCGTTTAACCATCTGCTCCGTCCATTTCACCCTTTTTTACCATAAACGGCGAGGATTGTAAAAAATCAGGAATCGGTTATATTAGGGAGCATATGAGAGGCAAAAGCTTGATCCGCGCCGGCCGGACTCGCCGGGCAAGGAGCATCTTCAAGGCCGCGCTGGCTGAAGTCGATCCAGACAACCTCATCCGCAAGGCCGTGAGGAGAAGCGGAGAAAGGCTGTCCATTCATGGGAGAACAATTGACCTGGGCTCTTTCGAGAACGTTTATCTTCTCGCTTTCGGCAAGGCGGCCCCTTTTATGGCCAAAAGTATGCTGCGGATTCTGGGCCGCCGTTTGTCTCGGGGGATCGTGGTCTGCGGTCAGGGTCATAGTCTTTCTGATGACAGAATACTCTGCTTGCCTGCCGCGCACCCCGTGCCCGATGAAAGAAGCGAGCGCGCAGCCAAAAAGATCGTCGGCCTCGCCGAGCAGGCGGGCCCGAAGGACCTTATTTTTGTGCTCATCTCGGGCGGAGGGTCGGCGCAGTTATGTCTTCCTTTGAGACCGGCCACCCTCGCAGAGAAAAGATGGATGACGAGAGAACTCCTGGCAGCCGGGGCCGGCATCGCCGAGCTTAATACTGTCCGCAAGCATCTCTCAGCCATCAAAGGCGGTCGCCTGGCGAAGGCTGCGCATCCAGCTAAAATTGTGAACCTGGTCATTTCTGATGTGATTGGAAATGATCTGGAGAATATCGCTTCCGGGCCGACTTATTGGGACTCCACCACTTACGAGGATGCGGTGCGGGTGTTGAAAAAATACAATCTTTGGACGAAGGCACCCCGCCCCCTCAAGAACACGTTGCTGGCCGGAGTCCGTGGAAAGACGGAAGAAACCCTGAAGATAGGGGACCACATTTTTGAAAAAGTAAGCACGTTCATCATCGGCGATAATCTTTGCGCCCTGAAGGCGGCCGCACGAAAAGCGAGGCGGCTCGGGTTCCATCCGGTTATCCTGACCGCATGCGACTCGGGCGAAGCGGCAGAGGTGGCGAGGACCTATGCCTTTCTTTTGGAGGGGATCGTCCGCTCGAGGAGATTTTCCAGGAAGCCTCTCTGTTTGCTGGCCGGGGGTGAGTTGACGGTCACGGTCAGGGGGAAGGGTAAAGGCGGCCGGAACACGGAGTTCGCCCTGGCGGCGCTCATCGAGCTCGGGAAAAAATTGCCCGTGCTGGTGGCTAGCTTGGGGTCCGACGGAATTGATGGGCTGACAGACGCGGCCGGGGCAATGGTTACGCCTGCGATTGCGGCAAGAGCTGAGAAACTGGGTCTCGACCCCAAAAAGTATCTGCAGGATAACGATTCCTACAATTTCTTCAGGAAGGCCGGCGGCCTCATCATCACGGGGCCGACGCGAACCAATGTGATGGATCTGCGGCTTTTTCTGGTATGATAATATGAGCGATTCGGTAAATTAAGGAGAGGAGGTTCCGACGATGCCAGCGCGCGAGATCAGGCCGGATATATATTGGATCGGCGTGAATGACCGGACTACGGATCTTTTTGAGGGCCTCTGGCCCATCACCCAGGAGGGAGTCTCCTACAATTCCTACCTTGTCCGCGGCGAGAAGCAGGCGGTCATCGACCTGGCTAAGTCCGTGAAGGCCGATGAGTACTTCACTCAGCTCGAGGAGTTGACGGATATCTCGAAGATCGACTATATCATCGTCAATCACATGGAGCCCGACCACACGGGCCTGCTCAGCCTCTTCCGGAAGATGGCTCCTCAGGCTG
>Ga0209253_10002494_pt1 | contig 16312 bp, 19 predicted proteins | sample FrelakmetBRP12BR_FD_187145 | JGI IMG/M metagenome (GOLD analysis project Ga0209253, IMG submission 187145) | Freshwater lake sediment microbial communities from the University of Notre Dame, USA, for methane emissions studies - BRP12 BR (SPAdes)... | ecosystem: Environmental > Aquatic >...
GAAGATCTCTCATATCAACGAGAAAGCAATGAATTGGTGAGCGAGATATGCGGATTGAGGTTAGATTTGCTGGTTTCGGTGGTCAGGGCATAATCAAGGCTGGAATCATTGTGGCGGCTGCCGCATGTATTCATGGTGAGAAGAAAGCTGTGCAAACGCAGTCTTATGGTCCAGAGTCTAGAGGCGGCGCGTGCAAGTCTGAGGTTGTTATTTCTGAGGAGGACATTGATTTTCCAAAGGTTGTTCAACCTGACGTGCTCGTTGCCATGTCTCAGCATGCTTACAACGAGTATGCGGAAGACGTGAAGTCTGGTGGAACGGTCATTATTGATCCAGATATGATTCCACATGAGACAGAACTGAAGGATGTTAAGGTTTACCGTGTGCCGGCGACGAAAATTGCGGAGCAACTTGGAAAACGTATCATTGCGAACATTGCAATGATTGGCGCATTTGCCGCTGTTACTGGCTTGGTTGATGCTAACGCGCTTAAGGAATCGATCAAGGAGAACATTCCTAAGGGCACTGAAGAACTGAATTTGACTGCCTTTGAGAAAGGGTACGAGTGCGGCAAAAATCTCGCAAAAGACTAGGCTTTTTCCTCTTCGCCGTCGGGCTCCGGTTCTTGTTCCTCTTCTGCTTCTTCGGGCTCAACCTCTGCTTCTGCCTCGGCCGTTTCTTCTTCTACTGCCCCTCCGGCTCCTTTTTCGCTGGTTTTCTGCGCTGACAACTTTGACAGTTCGGTCATGAGTTTTGATTTTCTGACGCCTACATGCCGTAGTGGTGCTAGTTTCTTTGCTTCATTGTAAATGTCTGAGGCGATTTTTCCGAGAACCATTTCTTGTGCGAACTGGTCGATGGTGAGAACAGCAGCTTTTTCTTTGATGATCTTTGCCATTATGTTGCGGATGACTTTTTCCTGCGAGGTTCTGATTCTTGACAGCGTGAATGCGCAGATGGCTGTCTGCAGTTTGTACCCGTCTTTGAGGGTGACGACGAATAAGCCGTCGACTTTGGTTGTTCTCCTGCGGACTAGACTGCGCAGGTAATCCCGTGAATATTCGTGGCCTTTGAATACAGTGCGGCCAGTTTTGCCATCGAGTTCAGTTATTTGGAAGTGCATCTTCAAATACTGGTGGGCGAAGTCGCCTGTGACATCGTAAAGTGTGGCGTCAACGACTCTTCCGACTAGCCTTTCGGCTTCGTCGACTGGTATGGCGCCGAGTTCTACGTTACCGAAATAGGATGGGGCCATCACGTTGTACCATGTTTTGGTTCGCCATTTGTCGCGAATGCGTTTGGTTTTTGTTGACAAGTTCATCCTCCGAATGCAGCTTGAAAGGTTCACACCATAGTATTAAAACTTTTACCGCTTGAGTTCTATTTTCCTTATGTTGCACATGTACTTCCTTAAAACTTCAGGGACAACGATTGAGCCGTCTTCTTGCTGATAGTTCTCAAGTATGGCAACTATTGTGCGGCCCGTAGCCAGCGCGGTCGAGTTCAGTGTGTGAACAAACTCCTTTGGCGGAGACCCTTCCTTCTCGCGGTACTTGATGTTCAATCTACGTGCTTGGTAGTCGGTGCAGTTGCTGCATGATATTATTTCGCGGTAAGCGTTTTGCGCTGGCATCCATGCTTCTATGTCGTATTTCTTGGCTGCAACTGTGCCGATGTCACCTGTGCAGACGTTTACAACGCGATAGGGAATGCCAAGTTTTTGGACGAGTTCTTCAGCGTTTTTGAGGAGTTCTTCGTGCATTTGCCATGATTCTTCGGGTTTGCAGAAGATGAACTGTTCGATTTTGTTGAATTGGTGGGTTCGGAATATGCCACGAGTGTCCTTGCCGTGTGCCCCGGCCTCTTTTCTGAAACAGGCACTCAGTCCAGCAAGTTTCAGCGGCAGATCTTTTTCCATCAAGACTTCGTTCATGTACATTGCGGCCATCGGGTGTTCCGAAGTTGCGATTAGGTAAAGGTCTTCATTCTCGATCTTGTAGAGTACATCTTCGAAGTCGCTTAATGCGGTTACACCTTCATATGCTTCCCGCCGCATAAAATAGGGTGGTTCTACAGGCGTGTAGTCCTTCTGAACGATTTCCTGAAGCGCGAAATTCATCAACGCAAAATCCAATAACGTGCCTTCGTTTTTGAGGTAGAAGAACCGTGCGCCTGCCACCTTTCCGGCTCTTTCAATATCCATAATGTCTGTGCCGATGCCCAGCTCCATGTGTCCTTTGACTTGGAAACCGTACTTTGGGATTTTGCTCCACGTTCTCACCTGGACATTGTCGCTTTCATCTTTGCCTATTGGGACAGACTCATGCAGAAGATTGGGCAATCGCATCAGGTAATCGTGTGTTTTTGCTTCACACTCGGCGACTGCTTTTTCTGAAGCCGTAATTTCCACATCCATCTCTCTTCCCTTCGAAATTTCTTTTTCAGCGCCTTTGCCGCTCTTCTTCAGCATCGCAATCTGCGTGGTAACCCGCTTGCGTTCATGTCGAAGCTCATTCAGCTTCGTTAGCATTTGGCGCCATCTGCGGTCATAATCGATGAGTTCGTCTAGCATTTTGAGAGCTTGCAGATTGCCTCTCTTTGCTAGGTTATTCTTCACAAAATCAGGATTCTCACGAATCAGTTTAATATCGAGCATGTTTGTTCCCTTGCGTCTTGGCTATGCGCTTTTGAGTTAGCCTTTTAATTTTAGTTTCGAGATGGTTATTTAACCTTATTACTTGTTTGTGAATGGGAAAGCGACCTAGAGTCTGTCTAGACATCTTTTTAATAGCTATCAGTGCCATGCGCAAAAGTGACAACTTTTTGCTTCGCGCATATTTTTCATGTCAATATTAACGCAAATGCAATATGTTGACTAGTATACTCTGTCCCGAAAAGAGTTCTGTTTATGGTCAGTCGTTTGGACAGGGTGTTACAAAGTGTAAGGGCCGTAATCCTCGTCATCATTTCAATTGTTCTTATGAGTACGAGTTATGGCAAGCGGGTCATCGAGCCTGTGCATCACGTTCTCTTCGGCTTTGCCGCTGGCTTTTCATCCTATCTGTCATTAATATTGTTCTGATTGTTGCGAACGTAAAGAGAAAGGCATACTTTTACTTCAATGCCACAATCCAGCCGTTTCCAGACTTCTTGTTAACAATGCTTCTTGGGATTCCGATAGTCTTTTTCATAGTCAACATTGCTGTACTCATTACTCTGAGAGAAGAGAAAAGAAAAAACGCGCCGCCTGAAGAATTTAGTGCGTCTAAGGTTTGAGGTGTTTCTTGAAGAACTCAGTTATCTTCGCATAACAGACCACTTTATTCCTGAACTTTATCACATCATGTCCTTCATCTTCGAAGACCAAGAATTCAGTGTCGACGCCGTTGTTTTTCAGGTGCTCAGCCACGTCCTGCGACTCCGCAACCAGTACTCTCGGATCGTTCCTTCCCTGAAGGATGAGCATCGGACACTTGATGTTATCGAAGTAAGTTTTTGGCGACCGCTCTATCAAGAAATCCTTGTCCTTCTCAGGATGACCCATCGACATCATAAAGAACGTCTGCCAAGTCTCCGGAAGCCTGCGAAGGAACGCGATGAGATCATATGGGCCGAACATGTCGCATGCCGCCTTCCATAAATCTGGATGCCGAGACGCAAGCGTCAAAGTCATGAATCCTCCATAAGACCGTCCGATCACCGCACGACGCGAAGAGTCGATGCGCTTGTCCTTCTGCAACATCTTCAATCCTTCAAGATGATCCAGCACGTCCTTTCCGCCCCAGTCATGATCAACCTGCTTCATGTACTTCATGCCGTACCCGCTGCTACCGCGCACGTTAGGCACGAACACCGCAAACCCGTTCAAAGTCAAATATTGGATGAGCGGCATCGAAAACCACGTGAAATCAGGCCTCTCTTGGCTTTGCGGGCCACCATGCACGTACACAACCAGCGGCCTCGGACCTTTGAAGCCCAGCTCTTTAGAAGGCAAATACAACCGCGCCGAAACCCGCAGACCGTCAAACGTCTTGTAGCTGGCATCCTCTCCGAACGACAGAAACTTTTGATCAATTCCCAAAACTCGCTCGTTCGACAATGTCTTCGGCATTTTTGCTCTAGAACCAGTTGGATACAAGTAAAGCTGAGCCGGAACATTTGCTTTCGCATGTGAAACAACATATCCCATCTCAGTTTTGCCTGCCTTCTTCTTCAACTCGTGCTCATAACCCATTAGCACGCCGTTGTCGAGAGGCGGCAATCCACACAGGACCTTCGTCACTATCAGTTTCCTTCGGCCTCTGTGTTCGCTGTAGCAACACTCGTACAGCCACGAAACACCATCAATGTTGTACTCGAGCAAGTAAAGATCATCATGCGCTGTTCTCACGTCTACAAGCTCGCCGGAGCCTTTGTGCTTAAGCTCTTTAACAGGAACTTCAGCAATATCGGCTGGTTCATCGAGAGCGATATAACTAACAGAGCCTTCATCGCTGAATAAGTTGGTTTTAACCAGCAAACCTTTCTCGTCTGGTGTGAAGTTGCAGGTCTGGAAGCCGGTCAACTTGATTTGCTGATCTTTCTCCCGCTTTTCTATAGGAACTCCATGGAGAAGTTGCCTTTCCTTTTCTCCTTTGTGCCAGACGTAAAGCACTGTGTCTCCGGCTGTGTAGCCGTCCGCCAGAATCACGATTGAGTGGTCCTTGTTGACACCGTTGAAGTTGTTGCCATATTTGCTCTTGCCAAGCGAAGTGATTTCAAGGGTAGCCAGGTTAACCTTTAAACCCTCAATGTTCGGCGTCTTTCGATCGTCCCTGAAAAAGTAGGCAATGTTCTTCTTAACATCACAGTCCAAACAGGCCAACTGCTCATTCTTGTACTTGTCACCAAAAATCGGCTCAGGAATCCCGCCCGCAATCGGAACAAAGCACGGCTGATAATTCTCATTACCGTTCTCGTCAATCATGACCAAAATCTTGCCCAGCTTCGGCAAAACATAAAAATTGTGTCCTGCCATCAGGTGCGGATTCTGCAACGCCAAACCGGCTGGTAACAAAGGCTCAGGCAGGTTCCCCTCATGATCCATTACATAGAGGCTTATCACGCCGCTCATGTCGCTCAAGAAGTAGACTCTGCCTTTAGCCATCTGAGGAGAAAGCAGCAACCGGGCAGAAAGCAGCGACTGAATTGGGAATGGAGTACCTTTATTCTCTCGACTCATGAGACTCAGCCGCTCAAACAAGCATATCTACACCGATATAAGTTGTTGCATCTGCATCTCACACTGCGAACCCTACTTGAACCAAAGCAGTCGAAATCCATATAGGATTAGACAGACCAAAAGAGAAGACTGTCAAAACAAGGCAAGATTGTCAGGTTTTCATCATGAGCCACAGTAACGACGTAAAGAAATATGTTGTGGAACTAGTCGGCACGTTTGTGCTAGTCTTCATGGGCTGCGGAAGCGCAGTTCTTGCCGGCGCATATATTGGAAATGTGGGCATTTCTTTCGCATTCGGTCTTTCAGTTCTGGCAATGGCCTACGCGATAGGAGGAATCTCAGGTTGCCACATAAATCCAGCCGTATCCATCTCGATGTTTGTAGCAGGCAAACTGAAATTGAAAGACACAATAGTCTACATCACGGTGCAGTGCATAGGTGCTGTCCTTGGCGCTGCAACACTCTACTGGATAGCACTAGGCAATCCTTCATATAGCCTCACAGTTGACGGGTTAGGCCAAAATGGATATGGTGAAGCCTCCCCCACCGGGTTTTCAATGATGTCTGGCTTCATCGCTGAAGTCATTTTGACCTTCATCTTTCTCCTCGTGATCTTCGGTTCGACAAGCGAAAAAGCTCCTAAAGACTTTGCAGGAATCACCATAGGTCTGAGCCTCGTGCTGATCCACCTCGTGGGCATACCCATAACTGGTACGTCCGTGAACCCAGCAAGAAGCTTCGGTCCAGCCGTAATAAGCAGTCTGTTCGGCGGTCAAACCGGAATGGTAGCCATAAACCAGCTTTGGCTATTCTGGATAGCGCCCATCATCGGAGCACTTGTAGCTGCAGCCGTCTGGCGATTCCTTGAATAGAACCAATCGCGACTACCAAACCCACCTTTTTCTTGTCAACTGTCGGATCCTAATTCTAGCCGGTAAGTGACGAGCGCTATCTTACCCCAAGGCGCGTCCATCGTTGACTCATTCACGCGTTCGAAACCGTTCTTCTCGTAAAACAGCCTTGCATGATCCTCCCCCTTCCCAGCCTTCACAATGATCGCCTTGATTCCCTTCTTCTCCTGATCCTTCATGACTTTCTCCAGTATCTGCGTTCCAATGCCCTTCCTAGTATGCGCAGGGAAAATCACAATCCGATCCAGCTCTGCCATCTCTGAATCTATCACGTTCACCTGCGCAAAACCCAAAATCTTACACCTGTTCTCCAAAGCCAAATAAAAAACAGATCTGTCAGAATCCGCCGCCTCCAACAAGACTCCTTCAGAAAAAGCTTTCCTCACGTACTCTTCTGGAACGCCAAACTTTGCAACGTTATCCTGATAAAGCTGGCCACTCTTGTCCTCCAGCAACTTCAAAAGTTTCCTGCTGAGCACCTTAACGCCGTGTTGACTCGCCTTATTGACAGTAATCACACAAGTCCACCCCACCGTCACCTTTTCTTCTATCATACTTAAGACTTGTTAACAGCGTTCACGCGTAAGAAAGCCAAAGCAAGTTTCAAAAATATTAAACACTTGCTCTGTAGAAAAGGAAGTGAAGAGGTGATTTAATGCCTGTAGTGATCGTTGAAACTTGGGCAGGAAAAACCGAAGAACAGAAAGCCAAACTGATAAAGGGCATAACCAAAGCCTTCGAAGACATCGGAGTCAAACCTGAAGAACTGTTCATAATAATACACGACGTGCCAAAGACAAACTGGGGCATGCGTGGCGAACCAGCCTCCAAACTCCACCCATAACACTACTAGACACATTTTAAGCAAGGAAATAACGCCTACGTTCCCACGGCTAACTGGACCGTCCATCATCAAAATCAAACAAAACCCCCAACCACACGCCTTCCTAATTTTACAACATTAGACCAGAAGTTCAGTCTATGTATAAGAGAGGGGTGGGCGTTCAGATAGGCCCCTTCTGAAAACATAAGGGAACAGAGTCCCTACGCTATTTTTGCTCCAATACCGCAACTAGCAACTAACTTCTATCCAAGTTTCTTTGTTGTCCGCAAGGTTTTCTCTGCAGTCGAGGTGCAGAAAAGCAAATCATCAATCGTAGAAACAAAAGTCGGAAATCTTCCCTGAAATCGTATCCTCGTCGCCACCTTATTCTTCTCTCGCACTGTGCTTATGCTCAAACCTTTCGGCGTTTTAAAATTATCAGGCGAAACCGCGCTAGCGACGGCTTCCGCCGTTTTTGTGTCATCGTACTCAAGCGTTATCTCCGCTTCCAATCTTCTCGCCTTTTAGCTGTTTGCCTACAAGCTCGTTAACGTATTCTATGAAACCACTGATCTCCTCAACAGGAACCTGCGCACCCGCAGCAACATTGTGGCCACCGCCTTTTCCCTTGAACTTCTCAGCAGCCACCTGCATAATATTCCCCAGATTAATCCCCCTATTCGTCATCGCATCAACAGTCCTCGCCGAAATCTTCGCCAACCCTTCATCTTCAACGTTCGCATATGCAATCAGAGGCTTCTCAGGATTCGGCAAACCAGACGACAAAATGGAAGAAATCGCCCCAACGATTTTATCGTTAATAAAGCTCTCGCCGTAGACCACGTAAATGTTCTCGAACTCTTTCATGCGTTCGGGTTTTTCCATAACCCAGCCAAGATACTTGTTAATCGACCGCCTATAATCTTCAAGCACTTTGTTCGCAGCTTCAAGCGCCGAACCCCGGTCACCCATGCAAACCGCAACACCCAAACTCGCTCTATCCATGCGCCCTGTTCCGTTCAATAAAACCGCAAATTCCCGTGCGTCCCGCAACGGCGTCCAGGGTTCTTCGCGATTCAAGACATAAGCATGCCCAATAAGGTTAGAAACCTCAAAACGTAAACCCTTCGAAAGCAAATAATCCGCCAAAGCCGAACACAAACGCTTCTTCTCATTCTCAGATAAATCCCGCAAAGCTCGCCACTTTTCACCATCTCTGGGCTTAATATCTAAACTAGCCAGAAAAGCTAGGCTTTTGTCTTCCTCACCACTAATGCCCGGGATAAACGGGCTAGTCGTAGAAGCCAAAGTCCGGTGGATCGGACGAGTTTCTCTGCCAAAAAACATCAAATCCTTCTCAACTGTCAACAAACCCGCACTTAACGCGTCTTCTACAATCTTTCCATTCAACCCGCATAGCATTCTCTGATCATATTTATCCTGCAAATCGCCGAGAGCTCCAACAATCGCTATGGGCGCCAAATCAACATTAACTACGTCCAAAGCCTTGGCAGCAAAATATGCAACACCCGAGCCACTGATGTCCCTCGCCCCGTCTAAACCGTGTAAATGTGGATTCACATGCACAAAACTTTCTGATACATCGCCAATAATCTGGTGATGATCCAAGATGACAATTTTGAAGCTCGAAAGTTTCTCCATCAACAAATCAACATAGCCACTGCCCAAATCAGTAAAGACCACCAACTGAGGCTTCTCCGAAAGAATCTCCCCAACAATCTTGTCCTCTATCCACTGAGTTATTTGAATCCGAAACCTCGCATCAAGCCTAAACAATGCCCTACCAATAATCCCCGCCGCCGCAACGCCATCCGCATCCAAATGCGAAAAAACATGGATCAACCCGCCTTCCTCAACGACCTCGCGAATGGTTTTAGCCGCCTTTGCTGCCGAATCCAAGAATGCTGCGACCTGTTTCTCGTCTAACGCCATAGCAATCACATTAGGCTAGGAAACTAACCCATTTAAACGTTTAAAGCTAACGAAACAGAACCAAACCGAAACAAAAATTTGCGGCAAAAGAGGAAACAGAAGCTCCAAAAATTGGTTAAACTACGGAGGCTATTTTTGCCTCGTATTTCCAATTCTTAGGCAACACGCCCTCATGCTTATAATGCCTTGAAAGTTTGTGAATCTTTGCCTCAACCATCTGCAAAGACCGCTTGTTATGCAAATCCTTCCTGTTCTTCTCATAATGCGCCACCAAACTATTCGCCGTCTTCAACAGATTTCCAAGGTCCTCTGGCATAGTAGGCGCAAGCTCCGCCTCCTTCAAAATCTTCGTTACCGTCTTGCCCGTTATCGGCTTAACCAAAGGAATTGAATGCTGATCTCTCAGAATCGTACCAATACGGCTTGGCGAATGCCCTTCCTTAGCCAACTTGACAACCAATGCCTCAACTTCTTCCGGTTGGTATTTGCACCAACTTGGCGGCCGCTTACTAACGGGACGTATAGAATGTGTCTTTCCTTTTTCCTGTTTAGGCATGATGAACCCTCTAAGCTCTGTATGAGCGAGGAAAAACGCATATTTAAAGATTTAAGATTCATTAGGCATGCTCAGCCTTGCTAGGGTTCTCTGTACCGCTCTGCGAATTTACGGAGTGCATTAGCGCGATGCGAATAACCATTCTTTTCAGTCATACTCATTTCGGCAAATGTTCTAGCGCTCCCGACCGGTTTGAAGATGGGGTCGAAACCAAACCCAGATGAACCACTCTCTCTACGTTCCTCCCTTGTGATTTCCCCGAGAGCTTTCCCTCTGAAGAACATAGGCGTCTTCAAATCCGGAGCATGGTAAGCTATTGCAGATTCAAATCTCGCCTTGCGATTCGCAATGTCTCCTATAAGCCGCAGTAAGCCCTTATTGCCAATAGTCTTATAAACATAAGCAGCATACGGCCCTGGAAACCCATCTAACGCTTCTATGAATAACCCTGCATCTTCCACAATAACCGGGAGGTTGCACTTGCTAAAGGCATCCAAAACGCTTACCTTTGCAATCTCTTCTAGATTGTCGCTTTGAATCTCCAAAGCCTTAACCTTAAGCATACCCACCGCTATTTCATACTCGGCCAACACTTTTCTGGCTTCATTAAACTTATGTATGTTGCTTGTCGCAAAAAATATAACTCGACCTTTCAGCTGAAAAACCATGTGCTATTCACTACTTTTCCTCTCAGCGACATATCGTCCACGCCTCTTTATCTCCCCAATTTTATCTAAAACACTTTTCGCAACTCTGTCGCCAACCACTCTGGAATATCCGTTAACTACAGCATCAAAACACTCCTCAGCAAACCGAAAATGCGTACTCTGAAGCGCCCTGTTCATCAAATGCATGTCTACTCCTCTTGCTTCAAGCTCCTTGTTCTTCTCACCAAGCCCGAAATCAACAAAGAAAACCTTTCCGTCCGAAGCCATAATCATATTTGAAGTAGTCAAATCACCATGAACCAAACCATGGGCATGCAGCTTACCTATCGACTCACCAACTGTAAAACTTACACACTGCCTTTCAGCGCTTTCAACTTCATTTAACAACACCTTAACTTGCTTTCCCTCTACAAACTCCATAACTATCGTAGTATTAACCACGTCAACTTGAAAAATAATCGGTGTAGGCACCCCAGCTTTCTTCGCTTCATGCATTAACTGCGGCTCATGAATTGTGCGATAAACGCGAATCTGCTCATCGAGCACTGTAGGACGGTATATCTTGGGCAGACGTTTCTTTATAATTACTCTCCGCCCATGCCAATCAGCAAGATATAAGCTGGCTTCAGCACCTTTCTTAATCAATTGTGGCAGTTTCACGTTACCCAAGGAACTTCAACCTCTTCAAGCCGCCATCTTAACTTCACAAAACTCTTCTCGACTGGCGTAACCATTCCATGCGTGAAAGCAAGCACTCCTGTCCAAGCGACCATGGCCCCATTGTCAACCGCAAACTCGCTTGGAACCACGCAGAATCTAGCACTATGCTCCTCAGTTATCACCTTAACCATCGACTGTAACCGTTTGTTGGCAGCTACTCCGCCAGTCAGCAAAACTTCCTTCTTCTCAGTGTGCGCCAAAGCCCTCTCAGTAACCTCCGTAACCATCGAAAAAGCTGTCTCCTGAAGGCTGTAACATAAATCTTCAAGTGCGCACGTGTCTTTCCTCAGCAAAGCCACAGCTGCAGTCAACAACCCACTCAGCGAAGTGTCCATACCCTTGACCGTATAAGGCAGAGGAACCAGCGTCTCGCTTTTTAAAGCAAGCTTCTCAAGAACCGCTCCAAAAGGCATGTCTTTCTTCTGTTTAAGTCCTGCTTCTCGGGCAAAAACATCTAGACAATTTCCCAATGCGATGTCAAGAGTCTCGCCGAAAACTCGGTAGCGGCCCGAATCGAAAGCCGCAACAATGGTGTTGCCGCCAGAAACATACAATGTAACGGGGTCTTTAGCGTCCGTCTTCAACTTTCCTATTTCAATATGTGCTATGCAATGGTTGACTCCTACAAGCGGAATGCCGAGATAGGACGCCAGAGCACGGGCAACAGTTGCCCCCGTGCGCAAGCATGGTCCTAAACCAGGACCTTGAGAAAAGGCAGCAATCGATAAGTCGCTTGGCTTTATGCCGGATTTTGCGAAGGTTTCCTCCAAAACCCTATCCGCTACCTCCGCATGGTGCCTAGAGGCCTCTCGTGGATGAATGCCACCTTCTTCAGGGAGATAGGCATCTATAACATTAGCTAGGATTTTTCCTTCAAACGAGACTATTCCAACGCTGAAGTCGTCCGCTGTGGACTCAATTCCTAAGCAATATGCTGTTTCAGTCTTTTTTTGCTTCATTTTCGTGTCCTTTACCATGCGTTTTCTCAGTTTTAAACATCATCTTTTTATCTAAAAGCGCACATATATAAACTGGAAAACGCGGAACGGATGTTACGATGCCGAAAAGAAACGACTTAGAGCAGAAGGCTCTTCAATACGTAATGAACACGGGCTTCCAAGGGATACTTCAATCTGAATTGTGGCAAAAGCTAGGCGTAAGCAGCAGAGAAGGTTCCCGAGTGTCGCTGAAACTGGAAGGCAAAGGACTGATTCGGAGAGAGAAAGAACTGCAAAGCGGAAGATGGACCTACCGCATCTACCCGAAAAGGCTTCCTGCGTCGATAGATTCGGTAGTTGACTGCCCCTGTCTCATGTGCCACGATGACCCTAGATGCGATCCCTCGAGCATTATCTCGCCACAAGGATGTGACAGGCTTACCGATTGGTTAGTATCTATATCTCAGGAGCAGACGCCGCAGGTTCTTTTAGGTGACAACTAGTTTTGCCTAAAGCATGGGTGCAGGACCGAAAAAAAGACTACTATTACAAGAAAGCCAAAGCAGAGCTCAAACGCTCGCGAGCTTATTACAAACTTTTCCAAACTGCAACCAAATACAACTTCATACAATACCGAGACGTAGTTGTTGATTTAGGTGCGGCGCCAGGCGGCTGGGTTCAAGCAGCAAGAAGAATCGTCGGTAATAAGGGCTTCGTTCTAGGAGTCGACCTAAAACCCATCGAACCCTTCGCACAAAATAACGTTCGAACGATAGTTGGCGACCTGACTGAAGAGGGAATAGCACAGCATATTCTAGAGTTTCTCCCAAAAAAAGCAGATGCAGTAGTCTCAGATGCATCACCAAACATTTCTGGAATCTGGGAGGTTGACCACGCCCTCCAAATCGACTTAGCCCGGCACGCACTTGAAATAGCCTTTACCGTTCTCAAACCATCAGGCAACTTTTTTGTAAAGGTCTTCCAAGGAGATATGCTTGACGATTTCGTCAAGAAAACGAAAAAGTATTTCGAGTTCGTAGACGTGATAAAACCAGAGGCAAGTCGAGCGAAGAGTGCCGAGATGTTTCTTCTCGGAATGCGTTTGAAAGAGCAAAGCTAAATTCTTATGTCCGCTCTTATAGTGGCAAGGTGAAAACTCCTGTGAAGGTCATCTCTGCGGATTCCTCCTCTGCCATACTTAATAACAAGTTTGAACCACTGTCAATCGTTGCAACCGCGGCGGTTCTAGTTAACCCGCCTTACAGAGAACCTGTCACCTGTCTGGCTGAACCAATTTTTGTAGACGCAAGAAATGGACACGAAGTAATAGTGCACGAAGCGGAACTTTGTAGAGATTTGCTTGGCAAAGTCAAAGCAGACATTGTGCATCTCGACATGTCTCTAGGAGCAATCCCTCTTGAACAGCTTTCACCCATCCAATTCTCCAACATGAGACTGTCAAATAGGGCAAAACAACATCTGCTAAAGATTCTGCCCAAGCTGCGAAAAATTGCAGCTGAAATCACGCAGAAATATGGGATTGAAGTGCTGGCTATAGGAAAAGAAAGTGTCCCTGTAAGAGTTGCGGAATTGACATCTGGAGCACATGCAATTCTGTATGCTTGCGAAAAGGCGGTTAAAGAGAACGCGTCCATCATGCTTGGGTTGCCTTCCAAATGCCAGCCTAGGCTGAGCGGAAATGCAGTTTATCTTTATTCTCTCATGGCTGCAGAACATGATGTTAAGAGCTTTGCAGAGGATTTGAACGGAGTTCTAAAAAAAGTTAATATTGTCGAGACGTTAAACCCTTGTGCAAGAGGTTTCAGGGCTCTGAAAATAAACACGAAAACGTGAAAAGTTGAAGGAAGCATGTAATTTGTTGCCAGAGTTTTGGAAGATCTTCCCCTCTAAAACCAGAAGAGTTCTCCTTGCTGCGATATTCTTCTTCCTTGCATTTAGCGTAGCTCTAGTGGCTACACTAACTCCACTGGGTCATGAGGAAGCAAATGATCTGCACAACGACTTGGAACAACTGAGGGAAAATGTAAGCATACAAATGATTTTCGGAAACAACCTTATGATATGCTTAATCATGTTTGTGCCCGTCATTGGTCCTGCCTTCGGTTTCTATGCATTATACAACACTGGGATCGTTATAGCCGCCGAAGGTCTAATAGCAGGCGTGCCACCTCCTTTAGTATTTATTATGCTCTTCCTTTTTCCCTTCACCTGGCTTGAGTTTATTGCATATTCAACTGCTTTGAGTGAAAGTGTCTTGCTTTTTTGGCGCGTCATACATGGCAAAGGCAGAAAAGAGATTGTGAATGCTTCCATTCTGATAACATTCTGCGTTATCTTACTTTTATTGGGTGCAATAGTCGAGATGGCACTCATTTCATTATCAGCATAAAAACGTGACAGAACGTGGCATTATTTTTTGATCTTCATGATTTCTAAGCTTACGTTAAGCGTTTTTGCGCTGTGCGTCAGTTCGCCTAAGCTCACAACATCCACCCCGGTTGAAGCAAACTTCAGAACATTAGCTAGAGTGATTCCGCCACTTGCTTCAAGCAACACTTTTCCGTACGATCTTGTTTTCTTAAGCGCCGCAACAGTCTTTTCTATTTTTTTCGGAGAGAAATTGTCTAGCATAACTATGTCTGCTCCAGCTTTTGCTGCAACCAAGGCGTCTTCTTCTTTGGTCACTTCGATTTCGATTTTCTTGGTAAACGAAGCACCCTGTCTAACGAGCTTTATAGATTCTTCAATGCTGCTGGCTACAGCAATGTGGTTGTCTTTTATCAGAATCAAATCGTCGAGATGCAATCTGTGAGTGTCACCACCGCCGACAAAGACTGCCTTTTTGTCAAAATATAATAGGCCAGGGGCTGTTTTTCGTGTGCATGCAACTTTCACTTTGAGCTTTGTTTTCTGGAGCTTTTCGACTATGTTTCTCGTGGCTGTTGCGATGCCGCTCATTCGTGAAACTAGGTTTAGGAGTGTGCGTTCAACTACAAGTATCGTGCGGGTGTCGCCAGAGATTTTGAGTAGAACTTGCTTAGGTTTTACTCTTTCGCCATCCATTACTAAAACGTTGACTTCTAGGCCTATACCCTCAAGTAATATTTTGGCCTCTTCTATTCCAGCTGCAACTCCTGTCCTTTTCGCTATCACTTCCGCCTCTGTAATGTGGTCTTCAGGAACGATTAATGCTGTTGTAATGTCTCCTTGTCCAATATCCTCCGTGAGTAAGTTTCGAAGTCTTTCCTCCAGAACTTTGCGCGGTAAGAACATATTCTACCTTCTGCGTGTTTGACTTAAAATGTTTGCTTATTTTTCAGCAGTTTTCATTATTATCCTTACCGCATTTTGTAATCCGTCATTTTTGAAAACTTCTTTTTCGATTCCTTCCAATCTTTCCACTGTTCCATCTTCTAAGGTTTTTCGAACACTGTCCAGAAGTGTTCTTTTGCTTAGCTCCTCTTGCTGAATTATTTTTGCCACACCTAGGTGCGCGGCCTGTTTCGCGTTGTTAAGTTGTTCGGTATGGCTGGGCGTCGGTATAAGAATTATGGGTTTGCCATAGCACATACATTGTGTTAGTGTGCCGTGTCCGGATCTGCCTATGGCTACATCACATGCTTTTAGGTATTCAAAACGGTTTGGAAGCCAGTTATAGATTGTAACGTTGCCGCTTTTTGTCACTTTGTTGTCAGCGTTCGGATAGCCTAGAGACATAACGATCTCGTATTCTTCTGGGAAATCTAATAATGTGTCCTGCAATGTTTCTGTTAAATAGGCTCTTTCATTGATTGGGCCGCTGATTGGCGCAAAGATTACTGGTTTATCTTCGGGTAGATTCAGTTTTTTTCGAAGCTCTTCTTTGGTCGGTAACTCGTTCGGCCGCACTGATAGTATTGGTCCTATCAGGTTTAACGTTTTTCTATAAATCTTCGGAATGTTCAGGTTGCCCGCGCCTATTGTGTATGGAGGTGGGAAGTCAGGGATCAGTACTGTGTTGCCGCTTGTCCATATTCTGCCGATAAGTGTCAGGGTTCCGTAATCTGCGAGTTTTGCCAAGCGTAAGTACCGTTTTTTTCTTGGAATTATCACTTGAAACTGGTTTAATATGCAAATCCTAGGTTTGCGTAGAAATCTAGCTGCAAGGAGCGTGGAAGCACGTGAATCTGAAACGATAACGTCTGGGTCAAATCTTTCCATTGCGCGCAGTTCAGCGGTGATCTGTTTCAGGAGTGTGTATATGGACAGGAAAGGACCAGGATTGACGGCTGTTTGTCTGAAATCTATTGTTCCATCAGGTTTGACCTGAACGCCTATCTGGGGAGCTTTAAACAGGGGGAATTTCTCTTTTTCTATGTATGCTATGCCGTCTTTGTATGTGGAAAACATTATTTGAGCGTCTTTTTTGAGGAGTTCTCTTGCGATCGGCACGTTTCTACCAACATGACCTAAACCAATGCCGCAAGGAGCAAAGTAAACGCGCATTCAGTCATTTCCCGCC
>Ga0209253_10002495_pt1 | contig 16311 bp, 19 predicted proteins | sample FrelakmetBRP12BR_FD_187145 | JGI IMG/M metagenome (GOLD analysis project Ga0209253, IMG submission 187145) | Freshwater lake sediment microbial communities from the University of Notre Dame, USA, for methane emissions studies - BRP12 BR (SPAdes)... | ecosystem: Environmental > Aquatic >...
GTGAGAACGGCCTGTTCCAATGCTTCAATGATCACCTTCCGGTCGATCCCTTTATCTTTTCCCACCTGATCAATAATAAAACTTAGATTCGATGGCATATGGAGCTCTCCCTGTCTAAAATTCAATTTCCAAATTGGCCTTGGCTATCTTGGCCAGGGGGATCTGAACGATCCCTTCCTCCATCTCCAACTCGATTTGGTTATTCGAAACCCCCAAAAGCTTTCCCTTGAATTGTTGGCGGCTGTTGATCGGATCGACCGTTCTCAACTTGATCAAACGATTACAGTGTTTGATAAAATCCTTTTCGCTTTTTAATGGACGGGTAAGGCCTGGAGAGGAGACTTCTAGGACATAAGGCGCCGAAATGAGGTCCTCCACATCCAGCTCCCTTCCAACCTCTTGGCTGACGCGACCACAATCATCGAGGGTGACCCCTCCCTCCTTGTCGATCGTGAGACGGAGGACCCATCCTCTGGCCTCTCTTCGATAATCGACCTCCACTAACTCCATTCCTTCATTCATCAAGAGTGGATCCGCAATCGCACGAACACGCCCTACAATCTCTTTTGGAACCATTCGATTCCCCTCAGGGGAGATGGCTGTTGGGTTTTAAAAAAAAAGCGGGCAACACAGCCCGCTTTTTCAGCAGACCCATTAATTTACAATTATTTATACACCAATCCTCAATAAATTGCAAGAAAAATTTTCCCGAGAATCAGGATGCGAAATTCCTCGGATTGCGTAAAATGGTGACCATGGGAGAGTTGGAGATTTCTTCTTCCAGATGCTGGATCCTCCGGCCCATTTCCGTTCGAATAGGAATTCTATCGCCTGAATCATTTCAACTCATAGTTTTCTTTGAGGGAGGAAGATTTCTCGAATCTCAAGCCGCTCAAAGATTGAATTTCCCTCTCCAATCGTTCGATCATTCTTTGATTTTGGCGCAGAGTTTTTTTCAACTGAAAATGTCTGTAGAGATCACCGAGACCCCCGATCAGGACTCCTAGGAAAATAGAGCAGAGAATCACTAAAAAGAGAGGAATTTTAGGTATTTCCCATAGATAGTTTTGAAGGGGGTAAAGGCCAAAACGAAGAATGACTTCATCCTTATTCTGCATGGAAAAAAGAATGACACATAAAAAAACAACCATCCAGAAAATCGTCTTCGCCCATTTCACTTTTTCCGGCCTCCTTTCTGACCTTTTTTCAGAAGTGAAAGATTCCCAAAGGCAGAGTGAAGCTTATGATAGGTGTTTTCCAGATATTCCGGGATGATTTTGGTTTCTCCCAACACAGGCATGAAATTCGTATCTCCTGTCCATCGCGGAACTATGTGAATATGAATGTGTTTTTCCCCAGCCCCTCCAACAACGCCGATGTTAATTCCTATGTTGAAGCCATGGGGTTTAAGGGTTTTTTTCAACACCTGGGTCGATGTTTTGAGCAGAAAAAATAGGTCTTCCAGTTCTTCATGATGTAATTGGTCCAAATCGAAGGAGTGACGTTTGGGCACGATCAAAAGATGGCCGTTGTTATACGGGAACCTGTTCATCATCACAAAGGCATATCGGCTCCGAAATAGGATGAGATTCTTCCTGTCTTTCTTCTCCTTCGGTTTCTTACAGAAGAAGCACCCCTTCTGCTTCCTACTCAAAATATAGTCCATTCTCCATGGAGACCAGAGATATTTCATTGTTTTCAAGAGATCAGTTGAATGGGACTCCCCTTTTTACAAGAACGAGCGGTGAAGGCTGGGAGGAATCCTCTTGGGGAAACCATCCAATTCTTGTTCAAATCCGATCCCAATCGGAATTTGAGAAGATCTTGATAGATAGAATTTATATCCCTCTTCGAAAACGACAGGCATGGGTGTACAAAAAAGGTTAGGAGGTCAGTTCGAGATTAACGTAAAGATAGTCTTTCCATGGAGCTGGGGTTTCATCGATCCCAAGGCTCATGGTCAAGAGGGGTATCCAAATAGGGGCCCTTGGTTTTCGAATTAGGGACATTCCTGCTTCTTCGGGTGTTCTACCTCCCTTTCTTAGATTGCAGGCCAGGCAGCAGGTAACGACATTCGTCCATTCGGTCTGGCCTCCCTTTGAACGTGGGACGACATGATCATAGGTTAAGTATTTGTGCTCAAAAGGAGTTCCACAATACTGACACCTTCTCCCATCCCGTACGTAAAGGTTTTGACGAGAAAATTTTACAATGGGCGTCCTTCTCTTGATAAATCGATTCAACCGGATGACTGCAGGCAGTCTTAGGGCAAAGCTTACACCCCTGATGAATCGCTCATATTCTTGAAGGACCTCCACCTTTTCGAGCATCACCATGATGACTGCTTTTTTCCAAGTGATGACTTTGAGGGGTTCAAAAGAGGAATTGAGAAGTAATGTCCACTCCATAAGGTGGCAAAAAAATAAGAATTTCTCTTTGAATTTTGCAGATATATAGCGATTTTTAGTCGAATTGTCAAGCATTTTTTAGGCTACGGGCACACCATTTTGGGAAAGTACTGCAGAATGCCCCGTCCCGCCACAGGCGGGATGGGCGGAGAGCTTTACTCTTTTTAATGCATACAAGAGATTCTCGTTCAAAGGGGTTGACCCATTCGGCGGCGCCAAGCCCCGCCTTTTAAGGCGGGATAAAGAGCGCCGCTCAGGGTCAACCCTGAGCCCCTCGACAAACTCAAGGCCTTGAGTTTGTCGAAAGGCAAGCCCAGGCCGCTTGTCCTGAGCGCAGTCGAAGGATCAGGCCGGGGAGTCGAAGGGTTGACTCAGAATTGGCCATGGGTGACATTTTCCCACATGGTGAACAATTCTTGACAATCTTGACGTGAAAGCGTCATGGTAATTAACTCCGACGATATAAGTTATTTATAGATTTCAATAGGTTAAATGAATAGTTTAGATTTGTTTGAATTGGCAAAAAATTTGCAGGTCGTTTCAATAAGAGATCGTATGTTTTAAAGAATATGTCCGATTCAACAAAAAGGACTGCATGGGTGAGTTTAGTAAAGATTCATCTTCTCCTCCTAAAACTGATCGTTGTAAAAGAGATTTCGTCCTGGATGATGAAGGTATTCCATTAAAGATTGGGCCGAAATTGTTTGACAATCGGACTCACTTCTGCTAAAAGTTATATGAGACTTCAAATAAGGGAGGAATTCTTATGAAAGGGTTAAGTAAATCAATCTTATTAGTGCTGTTTGTTTCGTTTTTTATTGGAGTCTTGAGTTCAAATGGATGGGCTCAGGATGATTTTACTTCGCAATGGAAAGTTAGCAATGATCAATTAAACATCGTGGATCTATTTATTGCACGGCCCCTTGGGATCGTAGCCGCTGCGGGAGGAACGTGTCTCTTTATTGCATCCCTTCCCTTTACCCTACCCACCAGAAGCGTAGAGGATTCCTTCAACCTGTTTGTGGTTAAACCCTGGAGGTTCTCTTTTGTCAGAGACTTTCCGGATGAGAACATGTATTAAAGAGATCCCTTCACCAGATCTCCTTTTCCCGTGGCTCTCCCTTTAATTTACGATGACAAAAGGGACAGGGTTTCCCTTCGTGAATGAGCACCTCTTTCATCATCTCCACCAATTCACTATCTTCTAATATCTGCTTCACAATGTGAGGGTGAGGTCTACGGTCAAATTTACGGTATGGGAAACTACTTTTTCCGCCCATATTATTTCTCCTTGGCCCTTATTATAAAGCCTCCTCATCATTTTGGCAAGGAGAGTTTTATGCTTTAGAGTTCACTGTTTCGTTGAAAAGAGGAAGGACCTTGCTATTCTGACAGGCTCCTTAGAAATCTTTTTAGTTTGTTCAGGCCCTCAGGGGAGATATCGACAAACCTCAGTCCGCATCGGTAATCCCCCCAGTCTTTCCCGAGATGGATATCGATCCATACCACCTCCGCGATGAGTTCGACCCCGTTTAACTCAGAACCCGAGGGGGAGAAGAGTTTCAATTGAAGCAATTGGCTCATCTCCACTTTTTCTGAGAGATAGACGAGCAATCCCCCTTCGCTGGCATTGAGCGCTCGACCGGGGTGGCTCACAGGGGAAGGCAGGAGGGAGTATTCGATGGGGAGATCGATATTGAAGCGGGGGTGTTTTCTTCTTTCAAAATTGACGATTCCGTAATGGAGTTTTCTTCCCTTCTCTTCCATTTCTTCATCTCATGGAAAATGGATCAAGAGGTCTGGAGGAGGAAATGTCGAAGCGGGGTTTCGCTGCCAAGATGGCCACGGCTTCATCAGGTGGAAGGTTCTCGATTTAATCCAACGGGTAATGCCCCTGCAGGAGTAAGCTCAGCTTATGGCGGTCCTCCTCTAAGATCTTGACAAACCTTAATCCATACTGATATCCTTCCCAATCCTCTTCCCAGTGGAGTTCTTTCCGAATGATCTCGGCCACGACTTCGAAGTTGGCCAGTTCGAATTCTTTAGGAAAGAGGACGGCAATGTTTAGTTTCGTCCCGAGGGGCATATTCTTGATGGAATTGATGAGAAGTCCTTCCTCACTTGCATTCACAACAATTCCTCCCTGGGCATAGGGGGCATTGATCACCCGATATTCCAGGGGCAGGTCCATCAAGAGCCGAGGCGATCTTCTTCTCTCTCTAGGATCTTTTGCTTTTTCCATCCTTTTTGCTAACCGAGGTTCGTCTATCGTGCTGTCATCCCCTTCTCTGAAGGATTGAAGTCTGAATAGAGCTTTGGGCAGAAAGTTTCAAAGAGACACCCTTCGCATTGGGGTTGGGTTGGGAGACAATATCCTGCCCCCCCGTCCCCTGTTCCAATCCAAGTCATCGGTTCCTCGATCTTCCAAGGAAACTGAGGAAAGGCCATTCTCGCAAAGGCTTGAATCTTAAGATCGCCTATCGAATTCTTCCCCTGGACCGTATCGAAATGAGGGTCCACCACGCCTAGTCGAGCGCCCACCCTGTAGAGGCTTTCACCAATAGAAATGGGAATCGTTGACGCATCGATATCGACCTCCTCCGGAATCAACTCGTGAATCCATCGTATCGCCAATCGGCTGTTTCTATCACCCATGTGAGGGATGATTTGAATGAGGCGTTCCAGATCCGGGGCATTCCATTGTTTCTTCTCGATGAGTTGATTCGCCACCTGTTGTAATTTGGGAATGGCCCTGTGGAAGAGCTCCCTCCAGTTCTCACCGGTGAAAAAGGGCGTTCCTTCGAGGGGAGGGATTTGCTCCAGGCTGAGATTCGATTGGTGGAGGAGCCTGAAAACCTTTTGGGTATTTTCGAGAGCCTTTTCGGATTGATTTTTTTGATTAAACCGTGCGTGGGTCAGGATCGTCAGCGCGGAACGATAGGGATGATCCAATCCTTCCGAATGCCGGCAGGAGTTAAACCACGAGGAAAATAGTTCCCGATGTTTTTGATAATAACCCTCCACAGAACTTCTAAAATCCTCGACCCACGGAAAAGGAGGAGGTTCTTCCTTCTCCCTCTTCACGGGTTCTTTGGAAATTTCTTCGAGCAATTTGGAGGCTTCTTCAAAGATAGAAACGTCGAAACGCGCCTCTTGAAACATTTCCTTTCGTTGGGTGGCGGAAGGTTCCACATTCATCAAGTCAACCAGGCCCTTCTTGGTCTCTTCTTTCTCCAGGAGGGATGCAGAAACAGAAAGAGAGGGCCCATCCCCGGAGGTTGTCTCCTCTGTCTTTTGCTCCTGAGTTTCCATCATTTCGAAGCCTAATGTTAAATCTTCATCCTTCCCGATCGGTTCGGGGCCTTTTCCTGCCGGGATTTCCTCTTCCAGTATGGCTGAGTTGTCTATGGAGACCTTCTCTTCCCCCAATGCCATCATCTTTTGGATGTCCTCTGTCATGGGGAGAGACATCTGGGGTTTAACGGACCCGGCAGGTTCGGATCCGGTTTCAGGAAAGACGTCTTTAAAGAAGGGAGGAAGCTTATCGCTCGGAAGTTCTTCCTGGGGAATATTGTTTTCCCCTTGTGAGACCTCCAAGAGAGGCTCCTCTGCCAGTGGAGGAGGAACCAGAGGTTCAGAGGGCTGGAACGTCTCCACGACCGAAGGGTTTGGGGGACTCACCGACAGGCGTTCCATTCCCTCAATGGAAAGGAAAGAAGAAGAGGAAAGGTCATCTTCTTCATCCTCCATCTCCCATTTGACCTCCACCCACTCCTTTCTTTCTCTTCGATCCACCGCAGGGACGGCCGTTCCGGATGCATTCTTAAAGGCAAGGGAGACCCTTTTGACGGGAAGGCCTTCTTCAAAAACCACCTTGAAAGGAGAGGCTTCCTTCGAAGGGAGAGGATTGATCGGGATAGGAACTTCCTCAAAGGAGAGGGTTTCTTCGTCATCATCGAAAATCTGAATTAAGACCCAGGTATCGCTTAAACTCTCCTCAGAAATATTTCTTACTCTTCCAATCACATTCCAGACCCCACTCGGGGCTCTCCTGAGATAGGAAGATTCCAATGCAAGTCCGTGGGGCTCCCCATGCTGAAATTCAAGGGAGACGGCAAAGGAATTTCTCCTCTCTTCGACAGAGATCAGGGCTCCAAACGACTTGAGCGTCTTGGCTAGCGTGACGGCTTTATCGAGGGTTAGATTTTTTTTTAAAACAGTGGGGCAACGTTCAGTGATCTTTTTCAAAAGGGGAAAAGGGATGCCGTAGATTTCTGAAATTTTCTTGCAAAAGGAGTCTCTTTTCTCTTCCGTGTTATCTCCAATCGCGAGGAGGAGAACACGATATCTCCTTTCTCCATCATCTATTCTTTCCATGACTTTCCTTTTATGCAGATTCCTTTTCCCATTAACCTACATTAAAGGAGACCATCGGCACCTTTAAAAAGATGAAGAGCCCTGCTTCATTCATGCCCCCCACTCTTTTTCAGGTGGTCTATTTTTATTCTATTTTTAATTAATTTTAATGAGAAATGCAATATTTTTATTTTCCTATCTCTTTGAGGAGATTCATCAGTCTTGTAAAATCCTTTTCATCAATAGATTGAAATTGGAGTCCGTATCGGTATTCCCCCCAACTTGTTTTGGCTGCCAAATCGGACCAGACGATCTTTGCAATGGCCTTAATGGTATCCAATTCCAAACCGCTTACATAGAAGATCTCAATCTTTAAAACAGCCCCCATTTCCATTCTTTCAGGCAGGTAGACGAGGATCCCTCCTTCACTTGCATTGGCTACGATGCCTCCATAAGTTTCCCTCCCCTCCACCCGGCAATAATCCAAGGGCAGTTCAACGCTGTATCTTGGATATCTCCTCCTGTCAACGGCAAGAACTCCAAGCTTCGTTTGTGATGTTGAAGGGTTGGTCTTAATATGCTTATCCATAGGCATAGTAAAATCAGAGACTAGGTAATTGCATTTTTGATGCCAGAGAGACTCCACGAATCTGTAATTTTCTCTTGATTTTGATTCGGGAATCCGTTTAAAGAAAACCTGCGGAAATATTACAACTATTTAATGTTTTTATACTTTTCTTAATAATAGATGTTAGGCTATTCAGATCAAGAAGGCACCATGAGTTGGACCTGTTAGATCTTCCGGACGATTATAGAAACCGTTTTTGGCAAATTTTTTACCATTAACGTACATCTTTGGAGAATCTTTGTGAAAAACTGCCTTTATTGGGAAAGGTTTTTGCTTAAGAATTAGGAGGGTAGAAACCTTTTTCAGGCTCTATGAAATATTTTCAGGGTTTTATCCACTCTGGTTTCGCTCTGTACAGGGAGGCCTCCTCTGGAATCTTTTTTTCCAGCATTTCCTTGGCTTCTCCAATTTGAACCCTCAATTCGTCCATTTGATTTTTTATCTGTTCCCTATCATTACGAATCATTGCCCTTTCAACAGAGCTTTTTGATGTATTAAACTTCTCTGTTAATTCATTATATTTTAACCTTAAACTTTCAACCTTTTCCTGTAGGGATTGGAGCTTTTTCCTTGATTCTTCTACTCTCCCTTTCCAGTATTCTTCTCCTCTTCCCAATCGGTCTTTGTAACTATCTGCTTGTTTCTTTTGAGGTGCCTCACCTTCTTCTTTCGTCTCGATCTTCTCCTTGTTCACCTCTACCTCTTGAATAGCTCGCCGGTACTTTTCTGGAATTTGGGTGATATCATCGGTGAAATGGACTATCCCTTTTTCATCCACCCACTTATAAACTTGTGCATACGAAAGGGTTGCAGTGAATAGAAAGAGGAGAATAAGAGTTAAGGTCTTCATATTTACCTCCTACTTTGCAGCAAATGTTATGCCAATAATTCCTTCAGTGATTGATTTTTTTACTTATATATCTTATATTATATTTGGCCGGTACGTTAAACCGTATCACCTCCTTGTTTCACCCCCATTTAATGTACTGGTAGGGATCAGTTAAGGCCCTCCTCTAACTGATCCCTTTAATTTTTCTTAGTAAATCTAAGAACTTATATTTGTTTCCCACATTTCGTGTGTAAACCCTGTTGAAAACCCTCATCATCTCATCTTAAAACAGCCTATTCTACAATTTTTTTAGCAAAGTGCCTATTCTTTAATCACTCAAATCCTTAATATTTTTAATCGATTATAATGACAGCGGATAAGATTAATGGAGTCCGTCTTTTTTAAAAGCGCACACGACTTCAGAGGGAAATCCTAACTGAGATACGAATTGTCGTTTTATCTTCTTAAACTCAAGCGCCTCAAGCAAGGGTGCCACAAAGACCCCCCTGCATCCTGCCAAAAGGGGAGGTTTCAGTTTATAGATTTCTTCATAAATTTGATTCAACGGTCTCTCCCCTTTTGTCATATTGACCAAGATGATCCTCCCTCCATCTTTTAATACCCTTTTAAACTCAAACAGAATGGGGAAGAAGTCATCAACGGGAAGGATGTCGAACAGGTACTGGTTCATCAAGATGTCAAACGTTTTGTCCTCAAAGGGGAGGTGACGACAATCACAGAGGTTGAGCCTGTAATTTCCGCAGCCCGTCCTGGAAATTCTTTTACGTGCTCTCTCCAGCATTTTAACAGAGATATCGATTCCCTCAACCCAGCCCGATGGATTTCTCTTCAATATCTCCACGAAATTGAGACCTGTCCCGAGGGCGACCTCCAAAATTTTCTCTCCGTCCTTGATGGCGGCAACATCCAATGCCTTCTGGCGTGCTTTCGATTCCATGAGAAATCCGAAGAGATCATAGATCGAAGCAATCCGATCGTATTTCCGAACCATCTGCTCAGGAGGGATGCGAGCCTCTAAGATCTCTTGGTTCATTAGATTCTTGTCATTCCAGGTGCTGGAAAAAGATTGAAATAATTTACAGGATGTAAAGGAAATGAGTCAAGGATTTTTTGTGATTGTTTTTTGTGACTGGGTCAGAAAGGTTCATTCAATCCTTGCAGGTTGCACTGAAATATTCATGAATCTTCCCGAGGACGATGTGAGGAATGTCCTCCTTTCGTTTAACGGTGAAGATGCTGATATTGCTCTTTTTCTCAACGGCCCTTTGGAATCTGGCGGCATAAGGATTTTCTCCAATATGGACTGCCGTGATTCGATTCTGGATCTGTCCGAAAAATCCGATCAGTGATTCTAAATTGGTGATTTTCATATCGGTGATGATGAAGAGGTCAAGATTTTTTCTTCCATGGATCAGCGGGACAAGGTCCTCCAGATCGAGAGCGGTTCCCCCTCCAAAATACTTGCAGAGGACTCGATAAATGTCCTCACGATGATCTGTGAAATTCAAGATGTCCTTTCCCCCCATGGGGGCATCGCTGAAATTATAAACCCCTACCTTCGAATCGTTTCGTAGGTAAGCATTGGCGGCGCAGGCGGCACCGAGAACTGCATAGGAGAGGTTTTTCCGAGGATTGATCATACTCCCCGAAGAATCGATGGCAATCAAGCAATCGGGCGTCCCTTCGATCTTTCCCCTCCCCTTCCCTTCTCGTTTCTTCCAGATCTGAGTGATCCCAGGCATGATCTTCCCGAAACTGGTCCAGATGTCCATGTCTTGAAAGGGCGATCCCACCTCCCAAGGGGAATGAGAATGGGGATGAAGATATCCCTTTTTCTCCAATGGAACTTTTCTCAGAGGGATGGAGTAACTTTCCGCCAATTTCATATAGAAGAGGATATCCGCATCGATCGCAGCCCCTCGGCCCCGCCCCATGCCCCCTTCCATTCCATAACCTGCTTCTTTCAGCTCCTCCGAAAAGTCTTCAACAATATCCTTGAACTCAGGCAGGGCCATGGTCTTCTTGGCAAAATCCCTCAGTCCCTGGTCGATCTCCTCGTAAGAATACGAGTCGAGGTCGTGATCCCCCTGTGGGTTGCTGTCTCCTTTCCCTCCCATGGCTTCTTGCTCTTTCTGCTCTTCCAGGAGGAGGGGTTTTAGGGAGCGGGCGAACTTTTTCATACTCTGCGGCCACCGAGATCGATCCAGATAGGGAATCCGTGCAAGACGGCGGACGATCTCCTCGTGACCCTTTTTCCCGGTTTTGGAATTTAAAATCCCTAGATCGATTCCCCATATCTTTTCATAAAGGGAGGCGATGACCTTTTCCACCTCCCCTTTCTTCAGAACCCGGTGGAGTTCAGGGATGTCGGTGAACCTCTTCTTGACGCAATACGTGTCAGCCGTCACATCGATGAAGTGATTAGCCACCTGTTTGGCCAACTCCTTGTCGCCCATCACCTTCTTAGCCTCGGCATAGAGCATCAGGTGGGTATGAAAATCCCATGGGCAGAAGGTGTAATGGGTGATTCCGTGGTCGAGAAGAGCTTCGATCACCCCTTCTTCTGTCATCTTCTCGCTTGTTCTGGAAAGAAACGTGGAGTTGAGGGTGATCTGTTTCTGCTTCATCTCCAATCCGACTGCTTCACCCTGTTCTCCCTCTTCCGCAGCAGAAGGCGTAACCTCGCCGACCTTGGGGACGGGAATTTCGGGATAGAGGTGCTTCTTCTTCAACTTGGGCCACAACTCATCGATGATCGCTTGATATTTCTTCTCTTCCGGCATGGCATTTCCTGTTTTTAGTAGTAGAGATTGGGATGGCGGGCCTTCCCTGGATAGACGAGTTTCTCCCTCTCAAAAACCTTTCCTTCTACGATATTCCCTAACCCTCTTATCCTCCCCCCCACATAGATTTCTCCACCCATCATCCATTCCCCGGTATGGAGGCCGATATTCTTCTGGATTAAGATTTTACCGCTCCTCATCCCTGCCCCCGTCCAATTCTTCGTATTTCCCTCCACGACCAATTCCCCGCCCTCCAAGCCAATCCCGGTAAAATCGCCGGCATCTCCCTCGATGACCAATCGTTTCCCCTTGGGCAGGCGAAAGCCAATGAGATTGATCTCCGTTTTCAGCTCAGAAAGTTTCAGGAGGATCTCCTCCTCCTTGGCATAGTTACAGAGAGCAGAGATATAGAGCCCTGCGGGCCCTGGAATGAAGTAGGGGATCTTTTGTGTATTCTCTAAGGCAAAACAGAAATCTTCAATGTCCTCTGCAGAATAATCGATCTCCCGGACATGTTTCTCGGCGACCTCGTAGGCCTTGATGATGGTGTTGTATTGGACCATCCAGACGAGTTCCTTGGCTTCTTCCTCCAAGAGCTTTTCATAACCCCGCCGGATCTGGTCCATGACGACCTCGGTGGACTCAATGATTTGATCCAAGGGGATTGGGGTCTTTTTAAAGGTGAAGGTGTCAAATTCCTCGAAAGGATTTCGAATCCCCCGGTTGTCTTTTCCCTGGGTTCCTGCGGAACCTTTTTTGGTGGCGAGGTCTCCTTTCATCCTTCCATCCATTCCATTCAAACAGGCTGAGGATTAGGACCGTCGGGTCCCGAGATCTTTTTTGATTTCCGCATAGAGAGGATGGTCTCCTTCCAGTGGTTCCAGAGATTCACCCTGGAAGATTTTCGATCCAACGGAAAGGGCGTCCTTCAAATGCTCGCTCTGTTCTCGATATCGTTGAGATACCGTTTTCACCGCCTCCTTGGCCAGAAAGATGGGGAAGGGATCGTCCCTCTTCGACCTCTCTCTCTGGGAAACGATTTCATCTTTCCACTGGGTTCGATGGGCCAGGGTGTAGGGGAGGACCGATTTGACATGTTCAATATCGACTTCCGAATCTTCGAGGAGCCACGCCAAGGCCTGAGCGTACTGCTTGATGGAGATCGGAAGTCGATTGGAGGCACAATTTTTAATTTCATGGCAGAGATAACCTGTGTAATGACATCCCTCCTCACAGTTTTCCAATGACCGTTTCTGCCCATAGCGGTCACAGAAAGAGAGTTCGGCCAGAAGCATTCGAGTGAAGGCGCTTGCATCCTGGTCCAAATCGGTATCGTCCATCTCGAGGCGAATCTGTTGACGATCCTGTTTCTGGAGAGGTTTCACCCCTAAGGTCTCGTGAACATACTCCCCAAAGGAATTGCAGACCTCTTCGACGAGAGGGATCTTCTTCTCGTAGGGTGTTTTGGCGTTGAGGACCCGATGGAGTTCCTTTTCATATTTGGGATGCCTCAGGATGTGATCCTTGCGATTTGACTTTCCAATGAGAAAGGAGAGGTTGGCTCCAGGGTATCTGGACTCCACCATCACATCAAAACGATCCACCAAAGGAGCGATGATCGTATTGGTTCCCCCATCCTGATAATTGGCCGTGGCGAACAGGCAATATTCTTCGTTGATGATCATCTCATTGAGGTATTCCCAGTTTCCTCGGTCTACCCCGTCGAGGATCATACTTTGTTTGGTTTCTGGAAGGCGGTTGATCTCATCGACGATCTTCGCGGGGATTTGAGAAAAGTGGGTCCAGACCACATCCTCTTCGCCTCGGTTCAGCTTTCCTAAATCCGGTCGGCCCACAATTTTTTCTTCGGTTTGTTCCGGATGGCCGGAAACTTCACTGCCCCAAACGACGCCCAGGGGAAATTGATAGACCAAAGAACAGACGAACTCCGCAGAGGTCGTCTTGCCCAACCCAGGTTCCCCAATGATGAGTTCCTTCCCCTTCTTCAGTCCGGTTAAGAGGCTGAACAGGATCGTCGAATTAAATCGTTCTCCATTGATTTCAAGATCGGGTCGGTTGAAATAGAGATGGTCATGGATGAATTGATAAAGCTCCATCACTTGTTTTTGGAATGCGTTCTTCTTCACGGTTGTCCTTCCTGATAGAAGTGATTAACTGATAAATAATAACATGATCCTTGAGGCAAGACAAGGCAGCGGACTAGCGAAACCGTTTCTCTCCAGCTCGGATCAGACTGTCCAGCCCGTTCTCCTCCGGTGCAAAAGGGCAGGTGTATTTTTCATTAAACGCGCAGAAGGGATTATGGGCTCGGTTGAAATCGATCAGCACCTTTCCCCCTGGCATCGGTTCGATAGAAAGGGTGCGTCCATGAGGATAGGTCTCCTTTTCAGACGTCTTGTCTTTAAAAGGGAGAAAGAGTTCCCCTGCCCCTAAGGGTCGGTAGATCTGAAGGGCAACCTCTTTCCCCGACACCTTGAATTTGAAGCGGCCGTATTTCACATATTTCTTCTCCCTCCCTTTGCTCGTGGGAAGGTTCACGTAGATGGGCTTGGGTTCAATGGGGTATCGCTCAATGGTTCCGACCATCGCGTAGGTCAGATCAATCGGGTAGTAAGGGAGCCCATTAAATTTTTTTCGATCAGCCTCTTTTAAGGGAGATTGAGGATCTGTCTTGAAGAATTGGTTCCTTTTCTCTCGGAAGGCCTTCAGTTTCTCCTCCCTGCGCTCCATGGGATTCGGATCCTGATCAGGGAGGGGAGTCTCTGGTTTTGCACCCATGAGAAGGAGGCAAAGGCCCAGAAGGGCTAGAAGAAGTCCCCTTCGCTTCATGAGTCTAAGGTTACACATTCGTCTCATAGGCCTCCAAATACCCTTCTGAAGCAAGGGCTTGCCTTGCGGCCCTGCTCAATTCTCGATCATACCGATGGGTGGGGGCGTAAACCCGGCAGATGGCCACCTTGGCCGGAATATATTGAAAGAGCCTCCGAAGAGGTTCTCGCGAAATTCGTTTCGATCCTGAGTCGTAGATGAGAAGCGTTGCTCCTTCGGATTCATACCAGGGATTGAGCGGCCTGGGATCGTGATGAGCCATATCGACATGAAATTCGATCCCTTTGAGATGTCTGGGCAGAAAGGCCTCCATTCGTTTCTTCACCTCTTCCGGGGGGAGGAAGAAAGGCCTTCCAAACTCCATCTCCCGGAGAGCCAATTTCTCCTCAAAGGCACTGGTCCATCTCAATTTTCTGGAGAGGACCTGAGCCCACTTTTTCCCCAACCGCTTCTCCCTTGACTGTGGAGACCTCTCCCATTCCAATACCCTTTCCATCAAGAACCAATCGGTCAAGGAAAGGTACCGGTCGATCTCCTCCACGGGATGATAGGGACAAAGGATCTCCATCGTCTCTTTGAAGATCTCCTGGAGTTGAAGATCGATGGAGCGGGTGGTGCGGTGATAATAGACATTGGAATAAAGATAGAGGCGGGCATTGAGAAACATGGCCAAGGCATCGAGTCCTCTTTTGTCGAGGACCAATCCCTCCTTGTGGAAGGAGGTGTAATGGAGGAGCCGCCTCCAATCCATCGGACCGATGGAAACCCCGGTCATATAGGCATCGCGCAGGACATAATCGATATTATCGAAAGTGAAAATGCCCCGGAAGAGCTGTTGGAGCAGGAGGAGCCACTTCGGATGTTTCCGATTCTCTTTCCTCAACGGCCTTTTGATGAGGAACGCCACGTGCTCTGGATCGATGGATTCCCCTTTCTTAAAGGAACCATGGGGGCTCCGCCGGATCCCCTTCAGGACGGGAGAAATTTTTTCCCGGATGATGTGCTGGCCGATCTCCTCATGATTCGTTTTGAATCGAGAAAGATATTGCTCGTCGAAAAAATGGCAAAAGGGCCCGTGGCCGATATCATGTAAGAGGCCAGCGAGCCGGAGGAGTTCTTCGATATAGAAGGGAGAAGGAAGGTCTTGCCGAAAAATGCGGGACAGAGAGGGATAGAGCCTTTCAGAAAAGACCCCCGCCACATGCATCGTCCCGAGGGAATGTTGAAAACGGGTATGTTCTGCTGAGGGGAAAACCCAACGGGCACTCTGAAGTTGAAAGATGCGCCGAAGCCGCTGAACCCAGGGCGTGTCAATGACGTCCCTCTCGGTCCGCTCCCCTTCCACACGGTCGGTCATCACGATGTAATGGTAAATGGGATCTGCAATCAGCCCGGTGAGTTGACCCTCTTCTGTCCCCTTCATCCCCTCAGACCTGTTTTAGGATTCATCGACTGAGGTTTCTTTCTGTTTCTCCTTTTCCCTCGGGTCGATGAACCGCACCTTTGAGGCGGCCACTTCTCGAAGGGCGTTCACAATCGCCCGGTTATCGGACTCCACCAAAGGGCGCGCCCCCTTCATGATCATCTTGGCCCTTCGTGCAGCCAGGATGACCAATGCAAACCGACTATCCACCTTTTTCAGGCAATCTTCCACCGTAATTCTAGCCATGAGGTTCCTCCCACTGGTTCATTTTTTCTTCGAGAAGGGCGTTCTTCTTTTTGCGACAACGCTCCGCCATGATAATCGCTTTTAACTTCTCCACGGTCTCCTCAATGCGATCATTCAAAATCACATAGTGATACCGCCGGGCCTCTTCCATATCCCTCTTCGCATTGGCCAAACGGAACTGGATCCTCTCGGGGGAATCGAGTCCCCGCTTGGTCAATCGCTCCCGTAAGGATTCCAGCGAAGGAGGGAGGATGTAGATCAAGATCGTTGGCTCGATCTGTTCAACCACTCGTTTCGCCCCCTGGGTATCAATATCCAAAATCAGATCGATCCCTTCCGATTTCAGAAGATGCATATTCTTTCGGGCCGTTCCATAACGGTTCCCCAGGACTTCTGCCCACTCCAAAAATTCATCCCGCTCCACCATCTTCTGAAAGAGGGAGGGTGAGATGAAATGATAGTCCTCCCCGTCTCTCTCATTGGCCCTTGGGGGACGGGTTGTATAGGAGACGGAGAACCGGAGGCCGGATAATTCCTCCATCACCCTTCTCAAGAGAGTCGTCTTCCCTGCTCCCGAGGGAGCGGAAATGATGAATATCAATCCTTCGCCTTTTTCTTCCATTCCTCCTCCGCGTGTCACCCTTCCCTCTCCCCGCGCCTCTGAGACTGTGTCATAATCGTAAGCGTGGGGGGAGGCAGTCGGCTTCCAAAGCTTTAGAATGCGGGGCTTTTAGATGATGGGAGACGAACGATTGTATAAAATCGAA
>Ga0209253_10002496_pt1 | contig 16308 bp, 16 predicted proteins | sample FrelakmetBRP12BR_FD_187145 | JGI IMG/M metagenome (GOLD analysis project Ga0209253, IMG submission 187145) | Freshwater lake sediment microbial communities from the University of Notre Dame, USA, for methane emissions studies - BRP12 BR (SPAdes)... | ecosystem: Environmental > Aquatic >...
CCCCGCTCGGCGGCGATCTGAACGATGTTGTTGTGAAGGTGGACGTTCTGACGGTTGACCTCGGAGAGGCCGTACTTCGGGTTTTGGAAGACCATGTCCACCGTGTCCGGGCCGGTGCCGTGCAGAGGGTACTCCCGGATGATCTGCCAGCCGGCTTTGAGGTATTCGATCCTGAGCGTGTTGCCATAATCGTGCAGGCTGAAGATGCTCAGGGCGCGGCGCTTCATCGGCTGGGGGCTGGCCAGGAAAAAGAGCGCTATGACAGCCGGGAGCAAGATGAGCGCCTTGGGCTTATAAAGGATAAGGATAAAGCCGGCGGCGACAATAAGCCCCACCCAGGCGCTTCGGGTCAGCGTCAGGGCGAGGGAGGCGATGGCCAGGACAAAGGCGACCCCCCAGGCCCAGCGCGTCCGATTTCTGAGAAAAAGAAGGAAGCTGAGGGCCGCGGAGGCGAAGAGAAGGAGGAGACCCGCCTGGGTCATGTAATGGCCCATGAACCCCTGGATACGCTCACCGGGCCGGGCCTTGATAACAAAATAGCCTAAAGAATAGAGAGTGCTGACCAGGCCCGAAGTCAGGAGGGCGGCCGTTATCCAAGAACGGCTTCGCGGCGACGCTATCGCGCTCATGGCGACGGGAACGATAAGATAGAGGAGCAGCTCGCGGGCGTCCTTGAAGCTGACCGCCGGGCTGACTGAGAAGAAGCAGACGATGATCGACAGAGCCGCATAGGCGAGCAAGGGCCGGAAGAAGCCGGGGATTGTGAGCCTCGTCTCGCGCCTGAACAGGGCGACCAGCCAGAAGACGAAGGCCAAGGCCAGGAAGCTCTCCATCAGTGTGATGGAGATCAGAGAGAAAAGCAGGCAGCCGGTCAGCGAAAGGGCAAGGAGAGCCGGCCAGGTGCCCTTTTCTCCTTGATTTCTAAGGATTTCCATGGAAATACAGGAGACTAGCTTAGCCCACGTCGAGTCGGATTTCAAGCTTACAGAAGGGACAAGCAGGCCTTAAAAACCTCGTCGATGGCAATGCTCTGGAGGCACCGGAAATCTTTGGTCAGGCATTTTTTCTGTTTGCAAGGACGGCAGTCGAGCGGCTTTTCGATCAAAGTCACCCGGGCCTGCCAGGGTGAGAAATTGGCCGGGAGCGTCGGACCGAAGAAGGCTACGATCGGAGTCGAAGTTGCGGCCGCGATGTGCATCGGGCCGCTGTCCGGACCGGCGAACAGTGCCGCCCGGCTGATGACTTCCCGGAGTTCGACCAGATTGAGCTCCCCGGTGAGGGAAAGAATTGACCTCGGAGATATCTTTCGGATTTCCTCCGCTCGCGGGACATCCAGCGCGGAACCGACGAGGATCACGCGGACTCCCAGCAGTCCGGCCAGGCGCTCGGCCAGCCCGGCGAGCTTCCGCTGTCCCCAGTCGCGGAACGCGTTGCCCGCGCCGACGTGGAGCACGACGACCTTGGCCTCGATTAAACCGTGGTCCATCCAGAGCTTGTCGATCTTTTCTGATTCCTCTTTCCGGGCGTCCGGGATGGTTAATCGCGGCCAAGGCTCACGGACATCGACGCCCGCTGCCCGGACCAGGTTGAGATGGTTTTCGACGCTGTGGACGGGTAGGCCTTCCCTGTGGCGCGGAACACGGATGTCATAGATGAACCCCTTGTGTTTCAGCTCGTATCCCACCTTGAGCCCGGCCCGGCTGAGCCAGGCGATGCGGGAAGCCCTCGGGCCGCCATGGAAGTCGATGACGATGTCATACTTTTCGCGCCGGACCCGTCGGCTGAAACCCAGAAAGGAAAGAGCGTCTTGATGGGGCGGGATCAGGATGATCTCGTCGATATCCGGATTGCCCTCGACGAGACGACGGTAGGGCTCTTCAACGATATAGGTGAGCGAAGCCTGGGGAAGGGCCCGCTTCAGCGCCGCGATGGCCGGGGTCGTCATGATGATGTCGCCGATGCGGCGGAGACGGATGAGCAGGATCTTGCGGGGAGAAGAGGGTTCAGCCCTTGGTCGGTCTTTCCGGTTCAATGGAGGCCTCGTCGATCAGCATGACCGGAATGTCGTCCTCGATGCGGTAGACGCGGTAGCAGCGGAGGCACTTCAGGCCCTTCTCGTCGGCGGTCAACTTCACTTCCGTCTTGCACAGAGGGCAGGCGAGAATCTTGAGAAGTTCGGGGTCAAGCGGCATAGCGGCCTCCTGAATGGCGTCTTCGCCGCTATCTTATACCACCCTTCCGGCAATCGTCAACCGCCTGAAGGCATTGAAAAAAACCTCCCAGTGGTCTATTTTGCTTGTAGAGAAATATGGAAGTCGTTTTTTTTGGCGGGTATGATCCCGAGTATCCCCGCAATGCGGTGCTGCGCCGCGGCCTAGAGCTCAACGGTGTCCGGGTCTCGGAGTGCCAGGTCCGGCTGGGCCGGCGCTTCTGGCTCCGCTATCCCGCGCTTGTGCGCCGCTGGCTCAGGCTTCCGAAAGCTTGCTCCTCGCCGCCTTCCCTTCTTTTTGTTCCGGAGTTCGCTCAGAAAGATGTTCCCCTGGCCAGACTGCTCGCCCGGTTGACTTCCCGCCGCGTCGTCTTTGACCCGCTGGCCTCCCGCTATGAGACCAAGATACTGGACTGGAGAAGAAAGCCCGAAGGGTCGCCCTCGGCCCGGTGGAACAAGTTTATTGACCGCTGGGCCTTCCGGTCGTCCGACTTCCTGATCGCCGACACATCCGCTCACAAGGAGTATTACTGCCGCGAGTATCGCGTGGACGAAGCTCAGGTCGCCGTCCTTCCGGTCGGCTTCGACGACCGGGTCTTCTCCACTGCTCTCGGGAGTGTCCAGCCCGCCCCTCCGGCTGCCGAAGGGCCGTTCTCGGTCTTCTTTTTCGGGTCCTTTCTTCCCCTGCATGGGGCCGTCGATATCATCGAGGCGGCCCGCTTGGTCGCGGAGGCCGAGCCAGCGGTGAAATTTCACTTCATCGGCTCCGGCCAGACTCTCGGCTCCGTCCGGGCGAGAGCCGGCGAACTGGGGCTGGCCAATGTCGAGTTTGAGGACTGGATGAGCCAGACGGAGCTGGCGGAGCGAGTCGCCCGGACGGCGCATGCTTGCCTCGGCATCTTCGGCCGGACCGAGAAGGCCGACCGTGTCGTCCCGCACAAGGTCTTCCAGTCGATGGCCTTGGCCAAACCCGTGATCACGGCCCGGACGCCGGCGGTCGAGGAGTTCTTTGTTGACCGGGAAAACATCCTTCTCTGCCGCAAGGAAGACCCGGGCAGCCTGGCCGAAGCCATCGTCGAGTTGAAGAGGGACCAGGCGCTGCGCGTGAGGATTGCCCAAAAAGGGAATGAACTGGTCTGGCGGAAATACCATCCGGCGGCCCTGGGTTCCATCCTGAAAGATATTCTGGAGAAGGCCGCATCCGGAGATCGGAGGGCCTGATGTCCGACGCGAAGAATAAGGAAGCGGCGACCCGCCTGGAACTCGGGCCCTACCGCGGCGAGCTCGCTCCCGAGTATGATGATCCGCTCCTTATCGAGGCCATCTCTCATCCGGAGGAACTCTGGACCCGTCCGGACGCCGAATTGCTTCTCGACAAGAGAAACCGCGTCGGGACGGTCCGGATACACCTGTCCTCCGGTTTGAAACGGGACATCGTGGTCAAGGAGTTTTCTTCGCGGGGGGTCACCCGCATCAAATCTCTTTTCCAGGACTCCAAGGCGGCCAGAGCCTGGCGGGGCGCCCTGGCCCTGAAAGAACGGCGTTTGGGGACCGCTTCACCCGCAGGCTACCTGGAAAAGAGGAAGCGCGGCCTCGTCGAGCGCAGCTTCTTTTTTGCCGCCCGGGTCGACGGTGCAGAGGAAATCCGCGGCCTGTTCCGGAGTCTTCGGGCGGCGGAAATCGAGCCGCTGCTCACGGCGCTGGCGGCATTTCTTTTTCAATGCCATGACCGCGGCATCCTCCACCGGGACCTCTCGGACGGCAACATCCTGGTCAAGAAGGATGATTCGGGGCGCGCTCTTTTTTATCTTCTCGACACGAACCGGATTCGCATCCACAAAAAGCTGGGAGGATTCCGCCGCTCCAAAAACCTCATCCGACTCGGGGTTCCGCCGGAGTTCCGGAAATATTTCCTGAGATCTTATTTCAGGGATCCGCCGCTCCCCAAGGCTTACTGGTTTTGGTATAGAATAAACAAGGAGGTCTTCACGCGCTATCTCGGCTTCAAGAAAAAGCTGCGGCTGAGGCAAATCGCCCGGTTCCTGAGGATTCAATAGGATGAGCTTTCCCTTTGCCTGGAACGATCTCGCCGACCAACCCCACAATGTCGCTCCGCGCCGGGAGCGCTTCCGCCATCATCTTCAACACGCGGGGAGCTACCTTGGTTTGGCGGCCGCCGGCTCTGCGCTCGCCATTCCGGTCCTGCGGCGGTACCGGCGCTACTTGAAAATGATGCACCGGAGGCCGGTGGAGATCGGGAATCCGTTTGCCGTCTCCTGTTCTCCCGCTGGAGCGCGGAACGATGAATTGCTGCACTCGTTGAAGGTTGCCGGGGTCCGGCAGACTCTGGTCAGGATTCCCTCTTGGGAGCGCGGGGATCTCTTGCGCTACGAAGCGTTCATCCGGCTGCTCCGCGGGGAAGGGTTCGATGTCGTCGCCGCCTTGCTCCAGCGCCGGGATGATGTCCTCGACCCGGCTTCCTGGACGGGATTCCTCGACGATGTCTTTTCCGGGTTCTCCTCCCTCTGCTCCCATTTTGAGGTCGGGCACGCCTGGAACAGGACCAAGTGGGGAGTCTGGGACCACCGGGAGTATATAGGCTTGGCCGAAGCGGCCGCCCCTCTGGCCGAGAAGCACGCCGTGAGGCTCGTCGGGCCTGCCGTGATCGATTTTGAATTCCATCTCTACCCCCCGACGCTCCGGGCGGTCGCCTTCGACAAGGTGAGCTCGCTGCTCTATGTTGACCGCAGCGGCGCACCGGAAAACGCCCAGTTCGGCTGGACCACGGCCAAGAAAACGGCCCTCCTGAAGGCCATAGTGGATACTGTGTACGATGAGCCCCGGGAATGCTGGGTCACCGAGATGAACTGGCCGCTCGCCGGCGCCGGGGAGTATTCGCCCGCGCCCGGCAAACCCTGCGTCAGCGAGGAAGAACAGGCCAACTATCTGGTCCGTTATTTTGTCATCTGCCTGGCCAGCGGCTTCATCGAGCGGGTCTACTGGTGGCAGCTCGTGGCTCCCGGCTATGGCCTCATCGACAGCCGGGAACCGCAGTGGAGGAAGCGGCCGGGCTATTTCGCCTTCCGCCAGATGGTGCAGCTCCTTGAGGGAAGCCGGTTTGAGAGGAAGGATCCCGATACCCGGGCGGAAGTTTTCTGGTTTCGCAAAGGGGACCGTCACTTCGCCGTCTGCTGGCGGAGGCAGGGGACCGTGGAATATGAATTCTCCCCAGCCGCCCGTTTGATCATCGGCCGGGACGGAGAGGAGCGGCCGGCCGGTCCGGCCAGAGTCCCGATCGAGGAGAGGCCGCAATATGTCTTCACGAGCTAATGCTCCTTTCCAGGAGCATGAGGTTGCCGATTATGAGCGCCGGAGGTACCGCGGAATCGACCAGAGGATCGTCCATCGCCGGGAAGTCCGGATCCTGAGGAAGGCGCTGCGGCTGGCGGGAGCCGGGTTTCCGGCCGGGATCCGGGCGACCGCCCTGGATGCGCCCTGCGGCTACGGCCGCTTCTCCGGACTTCTGATCGAGACCGGATACCGCCCGGTGAGCTGCGACCTGTCGCTGGCGATGGTCCGGCGGGCCCGCGTCAAAGACCCTATCTCCCATACTCCGATGGGAATAGTAGCCAATGTCACCCGGGGCCTGCCTTTTCGCGACGGCGCTTTCCCGCTCGTCTTCTCCCTGCGCTTCTTCCATCATCTCCATCGTCCGGAGGAGAGGCGGGCCGCCCTTGAGGAATTTGCCCGGGCCGGTTCCGGATGGCTCATCCTTTCCTTCTACCGGGCCAACGTTTTGCATCAGGCCCAACGGGCCCTCCGCCGCCGGGTCAAACGGAGCAAGACCCGCATCAAGATGATCACCGGCCGGGAGTTTGAGGCGGAGGCAACAGGGGCCGGGTTCGAAGTGGTCCGTGTCTTCCCCCTCTTCCGGGGGATCCACTCCCATCACATCGCCCTTCTAAAGAAGGCTTAGAAGGAGACTTTAATCCCCAATTTCAGGCTGGCGCCGGTGAGGTCGAGCTCGGCCGTCCGGACTTCCTTGACGCCGGCCTCAGTGGGCTCTTTGTTTCTGATGAAGACTAAAGGATAGGTTTCCTGTCCCCCCGCACTCGCTCTGAAGTGATAGAGCGTACCCTCCTCGCGGGACTGGTAGCCGGTCGATTCCTGGTAGAAGTCCTCACCCTCGAAGCTGTCGAAGAGGCTGTATCGATAAACCCCCTCGGCGATCAGGGAGAAACGGGAATCCAGACGCCATTCCAGGCCGATTCCGAGCTGGTACCCGAACCCGGAGGAAGTCGCCTCGCCCTTCCATTCCTGCCAGACCTCGGTTTGCCCGTCCGGGCCGGGAGTGCCGAAATGGTAAAAATAGGAGCACGTAGCAAAAGTATAGTCGAGACCGGCTTTCACATAGATGAAGCGCAGGGGATAAATGATGAGAGCGAGGCTGACGGGGATTGTCCGGAGCGAGGGCTTGGTTGAGTACGACGCTTCCGAGGAACCCCCCTTGTAGGAGACCGAGCTCGAGGCTTCTCCGGAGAAATACTCGGCCCCGAGGGAAAAATAAAAGCCGGGGCCCAGCGGGGCCCGGGCTTCAGCGCCGAACAGATACCCGGAATGGACTTCCTCGACCTCTCCGTCAATGACAGCGGAGAGCCGGGATCCATAGTACCGGGCCAATCCTTCGGCTCCGTCGTTCAGATCACCGACCGCGGCAGAGCGTCCGCCGAGCCAAAAAACCACGCTCGTCCGCGCACTCTTTTCCATCCCGCCCGGAGCGGCCGGAGTCTGAGGGGGAACGCGGCTGGGCTCCTGCTTTTCGACCGGCGCCCTCTGCGGCGCGGGCTCCGGACGAGCGGCCTCCAGGACCATGACCAGGCTTTCGTGAACATAGCCAAGGACAGAGCCGCCTTCCTCCGTTTCAACGAGGACGGCGTACCATTCCCCCTCTTTTCTCTCGGCTTCGAGGGTGGTCCCTTCGGGGAGCTGCTGAAGGATAGCACTCATGATGTCGGGCTTTTCACGGATATTGGCCTGCTCGGCCGACACCCGGAGCTTGATCCCGCCGCCCCATCCCGTCCCCCCGACTAATATCATGATGATAAAAAAAAGGGCGCTTGCTGCAAACGACAGGCTTCTTCTTCTCCGGGACATCGGCTCGGCCTTCTCCGTCTACCATAGGATTATATCTTCCTTGGCCGTGCCTATCAATGAAGTTGCGGTCTGGGGCCGGAGCGGGCGCTTGCCAATTGCGGCCAAAAGGTGTAAATTTCTTAAAAGCGAGGAGGAGCTATGAAAAGGTATCGCATGGCTAGGCTGGGGCTCGCCATCGCAGTCCTGGCGGGCGCTTTGTTGCTCGTTGATATGGTCCGCGCTTCCGGAGAGCCCAAGCTCAAGTTCAAGGAGACCGTCTGGGACTTCGGCAAAGTCAAACAAGGCGCGGTCCTGTCTCATGAGTTTGTCTTTGCCAATGAGGGGGATGCAACCTTGGTCATCCAGAAAGTCTCCACCTCCTGCGGCTGCACGGCCGCCCTCGTTTCCGCCGATAAGATTCCGCCGGGAAAAGAGGGCCGGATCGAGATCAAGTTCGACACCCGGGGCTACGGCGGCCAGGTCAGGAAGCTGGTCTACGTGGACTCCAACGATCCGAGCGAAGCCCACCGGCAGCTCGAGGTCGCAGCGGACATCGAGATTCCGCCTTCTCCCAGGATCGACCTCGACCCTTACAACTTCGATGCCGGTCTTATAGTCGAAGGCGAGGAAATCAAAGCCGATCTGAAGGTCATGAACAGGGGCGAGCTTGAGCTCAGGGTCGAATTCAGCCACCGGAATGCGGCGTTTTTGAGCGGCGGCAAGCCGGCCCCCGTCCCCCTTAAGGTCGCGGCCGGGAAGGAGGCCGCGGTCGAGGTCAGGATTCCCACCCAAGCCAGGACCGGGGTCGTCCGGGAATACGTCCTGATCAAGTCCAACGACCCCATGCGGGCGACTCTTTCTCTATACCTGAGCGGATACATCATCTCCAAAGAACAGCTCAAGGAACTCTTTAACCGCTATAAGGACATCCTGCGCTGAGACGATGAAGTGATCCTCCTGGGCAACACCCTGGCGGCTCTGGCCAAAATCCTGCACATCCTTCTGACGGCCTATAGCTGGATCGTCATCCTCCGGGCGGTCTTTTCCTGGGTTTACGTTCCCTCATTGTACCAGGCCGCGAGATTCCTCTACCGCCTGACCGAGCCCGTGCTCCGGCCCGTCCGCCGGCTGGTCCCTCCGGCCAGGCTGGGAGGTCTGGACGTCAGTCCGATCATCGTCGTTCTGTTGATCATCTTCCTTGACCACCTTCTGGTCAATTCCCTCGCCCTCTACGCCCATCGGCTGCTCCGGGGCGCGGCGGTCAGTTTCTGAGGGCGGCGCGTCGTCACATGAATAATGGGATCGGGTCTCGGAAAAGGCTCTTGACAATCCGGGCCCATCCCGGTTCCCGGCAAGCCGGGGTTGAGAAGCTCAGCGAGGGCGAGTATAAAGTGCATGTTGTGGCTCCTCCGGAAAAGGGACAGGCCAACCGGGAGATCATAGCGGTCCTCGCCTGCTATTTTGGCCTGCCCGCTTCCCGCATCCGGATCGTCCGGGGAGAAAAGTCCCGGGTCAAGCTGGTCGCCCTGGAGCCGGGCGGCTGAGCTTGTCCGGACGAGGGAGAGGCTCATGACGGCCTATAACTTCGTCAGTTTCTTCGGCATCTTCATCATCGCCGGGTTCGCCTGGCTTCTCTCCGCCAACCGGAAGGTGGTCAACTGGCGGGTCGTCGGCTGGGGGATCGGCCTGCAGTTTCTCTTCGCCTTTTTTGTCTTCGTCGTCCCCGCGGGGACGAAATTTTTCCTGGTTGTGAACAGGGTAGTGGTCACCCTTCTCGGCAGCGCTTCGGCCGGGACGCGCTTCGTCTTCGGCCGACTGGCCCTGCCACCGGGGACGACAAACGAAGCCGGAGAAACTTCCTTGGGTTCGATGCTGGCTTTCCAGGGACTCTCGACGATCATCTTTTTCGCCGCCCTGATCGGCGCCCTCTATTATCTCGGAATCATGCCCTTTTTTGTGCGGCTTTTCGCCCGGGTGTTCACCAGGCTAATGAGGGTTAGCGGCGCGGAGTCGCTCTGCGTCTCGAGCGAAATTTTTGTCGGAGTCGAATCGTCTCTTATCGTCCGGCCGCACCTGGCCACCATGACCCGCTCGGAGCTGACCACCATCCTGACTGCCGGGATGTCCACGATCGCCTCCACGGTCCTGGCCGTCTACGTCTTCCTTCTTCAGAATGAGATTCCGGCCATTGCCGGCCATTTGGTCTCCGCCTCCCTCCTGGCCGCGCCGGCCACGCTCGTCATATCCAAGCTCCTGATGCCCGAGACGGAAAAGCCCGAGACGCTGGGCCTCGACATCAAGCCCCATTACGAAAAAGAGGAGAACCTCATCCTTGCGATCATCGGCGGCGCCAAGAACGGCCTGCAGCTCCTGGGCGGGATCATCACGCTTCTCCTGGCCTTTCTCGGCCTGTTGGCCTTGCTCGACCTCATCCTGGGGTGGGGCGGGGGATATCTCAACAGCTGGTTCGGCTGGCACATCGAGTGGTCCTTCCGGACGTTCTTGGGCTACCTTTTCTACCCGTTCACCCTGGTCCTTGGCGTTCCTCCGGCGGACGCCCTCTCGATCGCCAAGGTGATCGGCGAACGGACCGTGGCCACCGAAGTGGCCTCCTTTCAGCATCTTTCCGGGCTCCTGGCGCAGGGTGCGCTCCAGTCTCCCCGGTCGGCCTTGATCGGCTCCTACGCGATTTGCGGTTTCGCCCACGTGGCCTCGCTGGCCATCTTTATCGGGGGGGTCGGCGCGCTTGCCCCGAGCCGGTACCGGGACTTGTCCCGGCTGGGTTTCCGGGCGCTCGTCGCGGCGACGCTGGTCGGTTTGATGACGGCCGCCGTCGCCGGCACTTTCTTCACCGGGAGCTCCATCCTGCTGGGGAAGTAGCCCGTGCTTCCTTCCCGGTTTTTTGTTCTTTCCGGTTGTCTTTTTGTCCGAGAGCGCTTATATTAATCAATCCCGGCGTATGCGTTTCTCCTATTGCCGGACAAAGAAAGGAGTCAAGACATGGCAGGATTCATCAAGAATATCCTCTGGCCGACGGATTTTTCCCCTGAAGGTCAAGAGGCGCTTCTTTATGCCGGCCTGTTCGCCGAGGCCTTCTCTGCCCGGATCACCGCTCTTCATGTGATCGCCGACCTGGCGCCGGCTTTCTACGCCGATTCACCGCTCATATCCAAGGAGCTTTCGGCCCGGATGGCGGAAGTGGACAAGAAAGCCAGGGCCCAGCTCCGGGCCGTCGAAGAGAAGAAAGGCATCTCCTTCAAAAAAGTCGTTGTCGCCGAAGGCTCGGCCGCCAAGAAGATCGTCGAGACTGCGGAAAAAGAAAAGGCCGACCTGGTCGTCATGGGAAAGAAGGGGCAGTCCATGCTGGAAAGAGTCCTCATCGGCAGCGTAGCCAACCATGTCCTCCGACACGCTCCGGTGCCCGTGCTGTTGACAAGGAAGGGCAAACGGCCGGCAGGGATCAAGAAAATCCTCGTCCCGACGGATTTCGCCAAGGAAGAGGACGCCGAACGGGAGTTCGCCTGGGATCTGGCCAAGGCGTTCGGTGCTTCACTGACCTTCCTGTATGTCCTCGAGCTCTATGGGCATGAGTTCAGGATGGTGGACCACATGTTCCAAACCGCCCTGGACAGGTTCCAGAAACGGGCGCAGCAAACGAAAAAAGGGATTGTGGTTTCCAAGGACGTGACCCGCGCGGTCACGGCAGCCGCCGGAATCGATGAGTATTCCCGAGAGCGCCGTTTCGACCTCATCGTCATGGCCACCTGCGCCCGCGGCCTGGGCCGGTTCTTCCTGGGGAGCACGACTGAGAAAGTCATTTCCCACACGGACCTTCCCGTCTTTGCCCTCCCGCCGCATTATTGCCGCTGATTCGAGCCGGAATCGTTTTGAAAGAGGATTGGCCAGAGACAGCACGGGGGTCTGTCCGCTCCGCAAGCGGCCGTGCCGGCGAGGCGTGAGAAAAAATACTCCACCACAATCGTCCACGGTAAGAGATTGACCTCAGGGACGAGATCTTGGGTAAAGCGCTTTCCATCATGGCTGAAGACAGAAGGACTCTTTGGGTGGCCTTGAACCTGGCCCTGTCCGACTGCTTGAGGACTGCCCAAAAAGTCGTGGCTCATTTTCCCGGTCTGGAGGACATTTTCCAAGCGTCCTCGAAAACGCTCGAGGCCATGGGGGTGGACAAGGAGAAGGCGGCGGTTTTGACTTCCCCCCGGCTTTTCGAACACGCCTCCCGGACAGTCTCCTGGCTCTCCAAGAAAGGCTATTTCCTGCTCACTGTTGAAGACATGGATTACCCGCCGACCCTCAGGGAGATCTTTGACCCTCCGTTTGTGCTCTACGGCGCGGGACGGCCGGAAGTGCTCAAGGAGCCGGCTGTTGCCGTGGTCGGAGCCCGCCGGCCGAGCCCGTACGGGAGGGCGACCGCGGAAAAGCTGGGCAAGGATTTGGCCGCTTCCGGCCTGACCGTTGTCAGCGGCCTGGCCCGGGGCATAGATTCTATCGCCCACTGGGGTGCTCTCGAGTCCGGAACGACTGTGGCTGTCCTCGGGTCTGGCTTGGACGACATCTATCCGCCGGAAAACAAGGGCCTTTTCCGAAAGATCGCCGAGGAAGGCGCTGTCATCACCGAATTCCCGCCCGAGATGCCCCCATTTTCCTTTCACTTCCCGCTCCGCAACAGGGTTATCAGCGGGCTCTCCCTGGCCACAGTGGTTGTCGAGGCCACCCGCCAGAGCGGCTCGCTCATCACCGCGCGGCTTTCCTTGGAGCAAAACCGGGACGTCATGGCCGTCCCGGGATGCCCGGCTTCCGACCTCAGCCGGGGGACGAACTGGCTGATCAAATCGGGGGCCAAGCTTGTCGAAACATGGGAAGATGTGGTAGAAGAATTGCCGTCGCCCCTGCGCGAGAGGTTGCTCTCTCGCCGGACGGAGGAAAAAAGAAAGCCTGCGATGAGCCCGGAAGAGAAAAGAATCTTGGACTGCTTGAGTGTTGAAACCCCTGTCCATATCGACGAGCTCGTCGAGGCGGCCGACGCTTCCGTTTCCGAGCTGCTCGGTCTCCTGCTCAACCTGGAGCTCAAGGGCCTGGTCCGCCAGGCGCCGGGGAAGTTCTTTCTGAGGAGTCTGTAGATGCAGAAATCACTCGTCATCGTGGAATCGCCGGCCAAGGCGCACACCATCAACCGCTTCCTCGGGCCGGGGTACGTCGTCAGGGCTTCGATGGGACATGTGCGCGACCTGCCCAAGAGCAGCCTGGGAGTGGATGTCCAGCACGATTTCGCGCCCCAATATGTGGTCATCCCCGACCGCAAGAAAACCGTGACCGAGCTCCAGCATGCCGCCCAGGAAGCGGCGGCTGTCATCCTGGCTGCCGACCCCGACCGCGAGGGCGAGGCGATCTGCTGGCACCTGAGCGCACTCCTCCAAGACGCCAACCCGAACATCAGGCGCGTCCTGCTGAACGAAATCACCAAGAAGGCCGTCGAGGAGGCTTTTGAGCACCAGGGAACGATTGACCAGGACAAGATCAAAGCCCAGCAGGCGCGGCGTATCCTCGACCGCCTCGTCGGCTATCTCATCAGCCCGCTGCTTTGGAGAAAAATCGGCAAGGGGCTGAGCGCCGGCCGGGTTCAGTCCATCGCCCTGCGCCTGATCTGCGAGCGGGAGAAAGAAATCCGCAGCTTTATCGTCGAGGAGTATTGGTCCATCGCGGCGCAGCTCGAGGCCGCCGCGCCCCCTCCCTTCAAGGCCAGCCTTGTCAAGTTGGACGGGAAAAAACCCAAGATCGGCGATGGCGCCGGGGCCCAGACGCTCGTCGACGAGCTCAAGCAGGTGCCGTTCCTCCTGGAGGACGTCAAGGTCCAGGAGAAGAAGCGCCATCCGGGTCCGCCCTATATCACCAGCACGCTTCAACAGGACGGGTTCCGTTTGCTGCAGTTCCCGGTCAAGAAAACGATGGCCGTCGCCCAGAAGCTCTATGAAGGATTGTCCATCGGCGAGCGGGGGCTGGTTGGCCTGATCACCTACATGCGCACCGACTCTGTCCGGCTCTCCGAAGGGGCCCTCGCCTGGTCAAGAAAATACATCGAGGCCGCATATTCCAAGGATTATGTGCCCGTCCACGCCCACGTCTTCAAGAACAAAAGGAAGGCGCAGGATGCCCATGAGGCCATCCGGCCGACCTCGCCGGACTTGCCGCCCGCCGCGGTCAAGTCCTATCTCAGGAAGGACGAATACGACCTCTACATCCTGATCTGGAACCGCTTTATCGCCTCCCAGATGAGCCCGGCCGTCGTCGAAGAGACGGAGTTCACGATCCAGGCGGGAAGATGCCAGTTCAAGGCCAAAGGCGAGGTCGTCCGGTTTGACGGTTTCTATGCTCTCTATCCGGGCCTCATCAAAGACACTGAGACCTTGCCCCCGGCTCAGAAGGGGGAAACACTCCGGGTCCTGGGGATCGAGTCCAAGCAGAACTTCACCCAGCCGCCGCCCCGCTACACCGAGGGAAGCCTGGTCAAGGAGCTTGAGGCCAAGGGCATCGGCCGCCCGAGCACCTACGCGCCCATAATCTCCACCATCCAGGATCGCACCTACGTGATCAAGGACAAGGGCAAGTTCGTCCCCACCGACCTGGGGATGTATGTCACTGATTATCTGGTCGCCCATTTCTCGGACTTGATGGAGGTCAAGTTCACCGCCCGCATGGAGGAGGAGCTTGATAGGATCAACGAGGGAGAGAGAGACTGGCTGGAATACATGCGCCAATACTACACCCTCCTCACTGCCGATTTGGCCAAGGCGGGCCAAAGCGAAAGCGTCAAGGGCAAGGGGATCCCGATTGAGGAAAAATGTCCGAGCTGCGGCCAGCCCCTGGTCATCCGGGACGGCCGCTACGGCCGTTTCAAGGCCTGCTCGGGTTTTCCCGCCTGCACGTTCAAGGAGAGCTTGAGAAAAGCCGAGACCAGGAACCTTGAGGAGATCTGCCCGACCTGCGGGGCCCAGCTCGTCGAGAAGAGGGGCCGGTATGGGCTTTTTGTCGCCTGCTCCACCTACCCGAAGTGCAAGTACATCAAGAAGGCCAAAGCGGAAAAAAAGGAGACCGGAATCGCCTGTCCGCTCGGCTGCGGCGGGATGATCCTGGAGCGCAGGACAAAACGGGGAAGAGTATTTTACGGCTGCAGCCATTTCCCGAAGTGCCGGTTTGCGACCTGGGACCAGCCCCTGAACCGTCCCTGCCCGAAATGCGGGCAGGCCGTGCTGCTCCGCAAGGTCCGCAAGAGCGGGACAACGATTTACTGCCGGAACGATAAATGCGGGTTCAAGGAGATGGCTGTAGCCGGGGAGCAGCCGGCGGGAGACGGAAAGGATGAGCCGCGAGCTTAGCGACTTCGTCAATTATTTGCGCTACGAGCGCAACGCCTCTGTCCACACCGTTTCCGGCTACCGGCGGGACCTCCAGCAGTTTATCGGCTATATCGGCGAGAGGGGAGTGCCACTGCGGAAGGTCGACAACGTCCAGATCCGCGGGTTCATGGCCCGGCTCCACGAGCGGAAGCTGAAGAAGAGCTCAGCCGCGCGCAAGCTCGCCGCCATCCGTTCGTTCTTTCAGTTCGGCGTAAAGAAGAAGTGGGTTGACGTGAACCCGGCCAAGTCGGTGGCCACACCCAAGCAGGAGAAGCGAGTTCCTTCCTTCCTCTCCGAAGAAGAGATGGCCGGTTTTCTCGAAGTTCCGCCCACCGGGAAGCCGCTTCACTTGAGGGACAGAGCACTCCTCGAGCTTCTCTATGCGAGCGGAATACGAGTGAGTGAGCTCGTCGGCATCAACCTGGAGGATGCCAACCTCGGGGAACGGCTCATCCGGGTTCTCGGCAAAGGGAAAAAAGAGCGGCTTGTCCCTTTTGGCCGGATAGCCGGGGAGCGCTTGTCGACTTATCTGCGAGTCAGGCCCGGGCTTGCCGGGGACAGAATCGAGGAAAAAGCCCTATTCTTGAACTACCAGGGCCGGCGCATCAGCTCCCGGTCGGTGGAGAGGATCGTGGACAAGTACATCCGGCTGACGGCGGTCAAGAGGAAGATCAGTCCCCACTCGCTCCGCCATTCCTTCGCCTCGCATCTCCTGAGCCGGGGCGCCGACCTGCGGGTCATCCAGGAGCTCCTGGGCCATGAGAGCCTGGCCACTACCCAGAAATATACCCACCTCAACCTGGGCCAGCTGATGGACGTCTACCGCAAGAGCCACCCGCGTTCGTAAATTCCGGTTGACGGCGTTCGGCGCGAGAGATCAACAGATATTCACGAACTTTTCTTTATGCCTTTTCTAATTATAAGAAAATAAATAATTTAGCAAGATTAGAGGGCTTGGCCCGGCGTTTGCATAAAGGAAGAGCGAAAGGAGGTTAACATGACACGCCTAACGGCGAAAGCAGCGCTTATCGGCCTCGTCCTCGGCCTCATCGTCTCCCCTATCGTCTCCGCCCAGACAGCGGCGAAGGCGGGCGATAAGGTCAACATCAACACGGCCTCTCTTGAGGAGCTGCAGAAGCTGCCGCGGATCGGCCCGCAGATCGCCCAGCGGATCCTCGATTACCGGAAGGAAAACGGCAACTTTAAGAAGATCGAGGATATCCTGAAAGTCCGTGGGATCGGGGAGAAGGTCTATGACCAGCTCAAGGACCTGATCACCGTGGGCGCGGAAGCCGCGAGCAAGTGATGGAGTGAAGGGGGCCCCGGCCCCCTTCCGTTTTTTCTATTTCCCTTTTTTAGACGTCGCGGCGCAGCGGAGAAGGAAGGCCCTCATTTTCTTAAGGGCCCGGCCGCGATGACTGACCGCGTTTTTCATTTCGGGCCCAACCTCCCCGAAGGTTTTTCCGAACGGCCTGTAGAAAAAAACCGGATCATAGCCGAACCCGGAGCTGCCCTTTTTTTCCAGGGCGATCGTCCCGCGAACCTGTCCCCGGC
>Ga0209253_10002498_pt1 | contig 16298 bp, 12 predicted proteins | sample FrelakmetBRP12BR_FD_187145 | JGI IMG/M metagenome (GOLD analysis project Ga0209253, IMG submission 187145) | Freshwater lake sediment microbial communities from the University of Notre Dame, USA, for methane emissions studies - BRP12 BR (SPAdes)... | ecosystem: Environmental > Aquatic >...
GTTCTTTTGTCCACTTAAGCAATAAAGTTCTATATCGATCAAGAAGAAACCAACTTGATGAATCTCCGCACACCAACATAAGTTGAAAGAGAAATTTATTATTAAAATCAAGATGTCTGATGAAAGTTTAGGTGGTTTTTAATCCTTATTACCATGATATACCAAGTTGGTATATAGGAAATTTGTCTATATTGATTTTCGAGATTACTTGACACCCCTTAACTCGATACTCCACGCGCGGATTTCAGCTTACAAACGGGGGAAGCAAATCTCGCAAGGCATTTCTTTCCCTGTGAAGTACTGCTTCAGCAAAACCTTTGCTGGAATAATCTTAGCAGAGTAAATGATCCTGCCTGAATCATGTCTGCCTGTTGACTTTGCTTTTATATGTGATAGCCTATAATTATGAGCAAGTTAATTGAAGACAGAGCTATTGCTGAAACCTGCAGGAACTGGTATGACCTGACAGACAAAGAGATTCTTGATATCTTGGAGAGTCATATCAAGGAATCGCATGAATGACCTTCTTGCGATTATGACAATTATGTTCTGGCCGGTGATACCGCTTTTCTGGATCCCTGTTCACCTTGCAACGGGCTTTTTTAAGAAACTTGGCTTTTTAACATACATAATGCCGCTCATTACCTGGCTGCCATTGGCATATCTTATTTATCAGAACAGGGGGTTTATCCTCAAAAGCAGGTTAGATTTACTTTTGGTTCTAAATATTGCCGGGGTTCTGTCTTTAATCGCCGGCACACTACTCCATACCTGGACTGCGCGGCTGCTTGGTCTGTGGGGGATCACAGGAGTCTCTGAGATATCCTCAAAGCAGAGCGAGAAACTTGTTGCAGAAGGACCCTTTACAGTAGTCAGGCATCCTACCTATCTGGCGCATACTCTTATATTTTCCGGTGTTTTTCTCATAACAGGCGCTGTTTCTGTCGCTATTGTAACGATACTGGATTGTTTAATAGTCAATACCATAATTATTCCCCTGGAAGAGCAGGAGCTTTTAAACCGTTTTGGCGAAGGTTATCGGTTATCTAAAGAGAAAGTCCCATCCAGGTTTTTTCCTTTGCATCATAAAGAGAGATAATCATACATCTCTCAGATAACAATATGTCTATGTTATACTTTTTATAAAAAATCGGAGCATTGATGAACTTCATTGGTCTTGATGCAGGTTCTGTAAGTGTAAAGCTTGTCGTTCTCGATGAAAAAGGGGAAAAGCTTTACAGTCGCTACGAAAGACATAAAGGGCTTCCTATTCCTGTTGCTCTTGAATTGTTAAGGGAAGTGAACCGTTCTTTCACTTCATCACTTCATCCCTTTTCACTTGCTCTCACCGGATCTTCCGGCAGGCTGATCGCCTCCATCCTTCATATAAAACCTGTTAATGAGATTGTTGCACAGTCATATGCCTCATCTAACCTGTTTCCGAATATAAAGACGATAATTGAAATGGGAGGAGAGGATTCCAAACTTATCCTTTTGAGAAAGGACAACGGCTCTGTAAAAGACTTCTCCATGAATTCTGTCTGTGCTGCCGGCACAGGTTCATTCCTCGACCAGCAGGCTGAAAGATTAAGACTCACCATAGAGGAATTCAGCGATCTTGCGCTCAGATCAAAGAAACCCCCGAGGATTGCAGGACGCTGCAGTGTATTTGCAAAATCCGATATGATCCACCTTCAGCAGATCGCAACCCCTATGGAAGATATTGTAGCAGGTCTCTGTTTTGCGGTAGCGAGAAACTTCAAGGGGTCGATATTAAGGGGCAGAAAAATTACACCTCCTGTATCATTCCAGGGAGGCGTTGCAGCAAACAGCGGGATGGTAAGGGCTTTCAGGGAAATCTTCGAGCTTGATGAACTGTTTGTCCCGGAGGACCATGCACTCATGGGGGCAATCGGCGCTGCATTGAAAAATATGCATGAAGGATCCATCCATAATTTTGACATATCACTGCTTGATCAGTTTTTAAAATCATACAAGCCTCTCGAAGAAGGATATCCTCCTCTAAGGGACGAAGGTAGAATTATGAATGATGAAATACTGAGGAATGATTTTTCATCCTTCATCACTAACCCTTCAGCTAAAATCAGGGCTTACCTTGGCATAGACATCGGATCTATCAGTACGAACCTCGCAGTTATCAATGAAAAGGGGGAACTGCTGGCAAAAAGATATCTCATGACTGCAGGCAGACCGATAGAGGCTGTCAAAAATGGACTTTCGGAAATAGGTGAAGAGATCGGCGACAAAGTTGAGATCATGTGCGTTGGCACAACCGGTTCAGGGAGATACATGATTGCAGATTATGTCGGCGCTGACATTGTGAAAAATGAGATTACAGCCCAGGCTACTGCAGCTGCTTTTATAGATAAAGATGTTGATACGATATTTGAAATCGGCGGTCAGGATTCAAAATTTATCTCCCTGAAAAACGGCATTGTAGTCGATTTTGAAATGAACAAGGCCTGTGCAGCAGGAACAGGCTCTTTCCTCGAGGAACAGGCTGAAAAACTTAACATATCAATAAAGGGAGAATTTGAGCAGTCTGCACTGAGTGCAAAAAATCCCTGCAGGCTCGGCGAAAGATGTACCGTGTTCATGGAGAACTCACTAATGGCGAACCTCCAGAAAGGCGCGGAGCAGAATGACCTCCTTGCAGGCCTTGCATATTCAATCGTACAGAATTACATAAACAGGGTTGTCGCCGGAAAACATATCGGCAGCAATATATTCTTCCAGGGAGGGGTTGCCTTTAACAGATCCGTTGTAGCTGCATTCGAGCAATACCTCAACAAAAAGATAACGGTTCCACCTAACCATGATGTTACCGGCGCAATTGGCATGGCGCTAATAGCAATGAAGCATATGAAGAATATTGACACGGGGACACGGGGACACAGAGAAACGGCAAAGCAACCAGATCACCGTGTCACCGCTTCTCCGAGTCTCAATGTCTCAACATTCAAGGGATTTGAATTATCGAAGCGTCCTTATGAAATATCATCTTTCGAGTGTAAGGGCTGCCCGAATGTGTGCGAAATAAACAGGGTAAAGATCGTTGGGGAGAAAGACTTTCTTTTTTTTGGCGGAAGATGCGAAAAATATGATGTAAGAAAGAAAAAGACATCAGGGCATCCTGACCTATTTTTGTTCAGAGAAGAAATGTTGTGGAAAGAACACCTTGAAAGATTGACCCGGAGTCACGGAGAAACAGCGAAAGAGAAGGATGAAGATATTTCCCCGCGTCTCCGGGTCTCCGAATCCCCGAGTCAAGTCAGTATAGGTATCCCTTATATTTTCTTCTTTCAGGATTATCTTCCTTTCTGGACAACGCTCCTTTGGGAGCTTGGCTTTAATGTCGAGGTATCTCCAAAGACTAACAGACAGATTGTTAATCTTGGCCTTGAGCGGGTACTTTCAGAAGCGTGTTTCCCTGTTAAGGTCGCACACGGCCATGTACAATATCTGCTTGATAAAAATGTTGATGCCATATTCTTGCCGAGCTTTGTCAATCTGAACACACCTGAAGATATTCTGGACAAAGGATTATCCTGTCCCTACACACAAACAATTCCCTATATTTCACAGGTTGTATTCAAAGATATAAGCATAATCAAGCCTGTCATCAACCTGAGACGCAACAGAACATTCATGATTAATGAACTCGCCGCTTCATTTAAACGATTTGGGGTAAAAAAATACAGGGTATCCAGGGCAATCAATACTGCACAAAAAGCACAGGATGACTTTCTTAATGCTATAAAGGCAAAAGGAAATGATGTCTTATCCGATATTAAGGATAAGACTATCGTCATTATCGGAAGGTCATATAATGCCCTTGACAGTGGCGTTAATCTCGAGATACCGAAAAAACTTGCGGACCTCGATATCTTGTCTGTTCCCTTCGATTTTCTGCCAACAGAAGGCTATGCAATAGAAAGCGAATGGCCAAATATGTACTGGAGGTCCGGACAGAAGATCCTCAAAGCTGCCCGATACGTAAGAGAAACTGAAAAAATTTATGCCATTTATATCGGAAATTTTCTCTGCGGACCTGATTCATTCATTCTGAAATACTTCAAAAGAGAAATGGGGGAGAAGCCTTTTCTCTACATTGAGATAGATGAACACAGTGCTGATGCCGGAGCAATAACAAGGTGTGAGGCATTCATGGACAGTATCCGTAACCAGGAATCAGTAATCAGAAGGCAAATGCCAGAGGAAAAAACTTCTTCGCTCCCGCCACGGATCACCCATAATTCAAAACGCACCATTTACATCCCCCGGATGTCAGACCATGCATTTGCCCTTGCAGCTGCATTTGCACATTGCGGCATCGATGCAGAGGTTCTTCCTGAATCGGATAAAAAAACCACTGATGTCGGAAGAAAATATGTCTCCGGCAAAGAATGCTATCCCTGCACTGTTACAACAGGTGATATGGTAAAAAAAGTGATGGAATCTGACTTTGTGCCTGAAAAAAGCGCATTTTTTATGCCATCGGGAACCGGTCCATGCAGATTCGGTCAGTATAATATCTTTCACAGGCATGTGCTTGACAGTCTGGGGTATAAGGATGTGCCGATATTCTCACCAACCCAGGACACTTCATTGTACAAAGATCTTAGGATAGTCGGCAAGGATTTTTCATTGCATGCATGGAAGGGTGTTGTTGCTTATGAACTGCTGAACAAAAGTCTGCATGAAACAAGACCATATGAAAAAGATAAAGGTTCTGCAGATAAATTGTATGAGCATTATTTGCAAAAATTATATAAGTCATTAAAAATCAACACTAACGGCGCCCTTGAGGAAACTCTCAGGGAAATCAGGAGAGACTTTGAACATCTTCCCCGATATAATGGGAGGAAACCTTTAATCGGCATAATCGGAGAGATATTCGTCAGATCTCACCGATTCTCGAACGAAGACCTCATCAGAAAGGTCGAGGCACTGGGGGCAGAGGTATGGATTGCGCCGGTTGAGGAATGGATATACTATGTGAACCTAATGGGTTTAAAGAAGGCATTGTTAAAAAAAGAAAAGTCTGCTATTATTAATTTTCTCTTGAAGAGGTTCTTTCAGAAGAGGATTGAGCATAGATTTGCTAAATATTTTGATGGCTTTTTAAAGACATTAAAAGAGCCGGAGACAAAGGAAATACTAAAAAAGGCATCACCTTACCTCCATAGTTCATTTGAAGGTGAGGCTATTTTAAGTATCGGGAAAAGTATTGATCTTTTGGAGAGGGGATCTTCTGGTATTATAAATGCTATGCCTTTTGGTTGTATGCCGGGCACTATAGTCACAGCCATTATGAGAGGGGTCAGCAGAGACTACGGCATCCCATGCATCAGCATACCGTATGACGGGACAGAATCTCCTGTTACTGAGATCCAGCTTGAGGCGTTCATGGACCAGGCAAGAGCATACGACAAACAGCACATAGTAGGTAGCAGGTAGTATAGAGGAGAAAATAAATAGTAAACAGTAGTCAAAAGACAGTGATGACAATATATATGTGTTTCCTGTCTGCTGTCTACTGTTTACTTTACACTATTGATGAGGAGGTATTTGTGTGGGAAATGTAAAGAAGTGGCGTAAGAAGAAAATGAGCAAGCATAAACATAAAAAGCTCAGAAAAAAGACCAAGTTCCAGCGAAGAAAGAGCAAATAAATTATTCATTAACATATTCATACAAAAAGAGGCAGGGGACAATAACCTGCCTCTTTTCATGCCAGCTGCCTGCATACAGACATAACGAACATGAAATGAATAATTTTCTCAGTCATAATCAATAGTCTGTTCATACTCAGCCCCTATTGACTTGATAACTCATGAATGGAGTATCATTAACAATGTTTACACCCTTCTTAACAACAGGCATCGGCAGTCTTCCTCATACAGACCGGGAAGAGGCATGCAGACTTGTACTTGAGACATTTGATATCCCTTTCTGGCCTCAACTTCCGAAACTGTCATTTCATGAATTCATGATACCGCAATATTCTGAAGGCATGCCGTTTCTAAAGATCGATGAATCACGAGAAACCATATGGATAGAAAGGGATGGCGATGATCTGACACAGTTCTACGAGAACTATACAGAAGACCTGAAGCTTGCCGTCTCCGAAAATTATGCAAAAGGTTTTTATGCGTTTATCAATAGCATTAAGGACAATCATTTTCTGTTCCTCAAAGGGCATGTTACAGGGCCGTTAACATTCACTCTGGGCCTTAAGGACTCTCATGGGAGGCTTATCTATTTTGACGAAGAACTGAGGGAGATATCACTCTTTGTCCTTAAGGCAAAGGTCAGATGGCAGATAGAGATCCTGAAACAGTATGCTGAACAGGTAATCATATTTATCGATGAACCTGTTCTCTCTGCACTCGGGACTTCGACTTATATTGGGGTATCCCCTGAAGAGGCAGGAAGGCTTTTAAGGGAAATAACTGAGACCATTCAGGAGGCAGGAGGCATCTCCGGAATTCATTGCTGCAGTAAGGCTGACTGGCCCCTGGTTATTAACAGCGGTGTCAGCATCATCAGTTTTGATGCCTACGATTATGTCGAAACAATTTCTCTCTATCCGGTGGAATTCACAGGATTTTTGAAAAATGGCGGATACCTCGCATGGGGTATAGTACCGACAACAGAAGCCATCAGAGATGAAAATGCTGAATCCGTAAGGAGGAGATTTGATACAGGCGTTGAAACACTATCGAAATCAATACAGGCAGACCTCCTGCTATCAAAGATACTGCTGACACCATCATGCGGAACCGGGTCAAGAAGCATTGAAGAGACGGAGAAGGTATTCAGTATACTGAATGAATTGAAGCACTTACTTATAGGTTCTTATTTATGAAAAATAAATCCATACAACCAGACCGTAATACTCTGAATAAACGTCATTCCAGCTTGTCTGGAATCTTTCTGCAAAAAAAGGATTCCGAACAAGTCGGAATGACAGAAAAGAGCATTCGATGAAAGGCAGATTCATCTCTCTTGAAGGAATCGAGGGAACCGGCAAGTCAACACAGGCAAAGCTCTTATCTGATTATCTTATAGAGAGGGGATTTGAAGTTGTTCTTACCGAAGAACCCGGCGGCACTCAAATTGGTTTGAGGATACGGGAACTTCTCCTTTCAGTTGAGCATAAAAGTATGACAGCAGTCACCGAACTCCTGCTCTATAACGCCTCACGTTCACAGCATATAAGGGAAATCATTCTCCCTGCAATAAGCAGGGGCGCTATTGTCATAACAGACAGGTTCACTGATTCGACTATTGCGTATCAGGGCTTTGGAAGAGGGATTGATCCAGGCATTATCGACTCAATCGACCTGATTGCAACAGGAAGACTGAGGCCTGATATTACAATACTCCTTGATCTCGATGCTGCGGTCGGGCTAAAAAGGAATAAAGGGATTAACAAAACAGACAGACTTGAACTGGAGGACCTGGAATTCCATCAGCGTGTAAGAAATGGATATCACAACCTTGCAGAAAAAGAACCTGAGAGAATAAAATTGATAGACGCCTCAGCGGGCATTCAGGAAATACACAACAGGATTAGCGGTATAATCACGAATTTTATCGGTTAAAATGGCCTTAAGAGATATCATCGGACAGGATCGGGCAATAAATATTCTTCTCAAAACCATTCAGCGGGGAAGGCTCCCATCGTCTTATCTTTTCGCAGGAGAATCAGGCATCGGGAAAAAACTTGCAGCTATTAATCTTGCAAAGGTTATCAATTGTCTTACCGCATCAAACCGGGATGCGGAAGGCATTGATGCATGTGATGAATGCCCTTCATGCAGGAAGATCGACTCCGGCATTCACCCTGATTTTCTCCTTCTTTCCCCTGAAGGTGGTTTGATCAGGATCGAAGAGATACGGGCAATTGATGATTTACTTTCCCTTAAGGCATTTGAAGCTATATATAAAGTCGTAGTGGTCGATGATGCAGATATGATGAATCAGTCTGCAGCAAACGCCTTTCTCAAGACCCTTGAAGAACCCCCGGAAAACAGTCTGATAATCCTTATATCTTCAAACCCTGACCGCCTTCCGGATACAATAAGATCAAGATGTTCAAGGATAAACTTTACGCCTCTCGCTTTAGAAGCATGTGAAGAAATCATAAAAAAAGTCCTCAACCCAGAGTCTGAAGACAAAATACAACGGAGTGGCAGAAGGGAAGAAGTGAAAAAGAGGAGAAGCGAAAAAGGCCCGAAAACTACTACACTGCCTGACTCCCGCACTCTATCCCTCCTTGTGCGTCTTTCGATGGGAAGACCGGGCAATGTTATTGCAGGAGACCTGATTGAAGAGAGGGAATGGTTCATGAAGCTCCTCAAAGACATGCTCAACGCTGAAAAAGACGGCTGGACATCAAAAGAAGAAATGGAAAAGTGGTTTGAACTTTTCCTGATCCTGCTCAGGGATATGGCTGTTTTTAAGATAACCCGGAATGAAAAGGACCTTATCAATATTGACATAAAAGAACGTCTAAATAAATTAAGCAGTTCGATGGATATTACGGTTATAATAGATAATTATCAGCAATTGAATACCCTGAAAGGATACTTCAATTTTCATTTAAACAAATCTCTCACCTGGAACTATACAGGTTCATTGCTGAGGAAAGCAATGGGTGGTGCAAATGCCTGATGTTGTCGGAATTCGTTTTAAACGTTGCGGTAAAATATACGACTTTGAAGTCAACGGTGTCGAAATACATAAAGGTGATCTCGTCGTCGTTGAATCAGAACTTGGCCTGAATATAGGCAATGTCGTTACAGAAAACTATTTCATAGAAGATCAAGAGAAAAAACTGAAAAAAATTATCCGCAAGGCAACTGAAGAAGACCTCATGCAAAAAGATGAAAACCGGGGTCTTGAAACAGAGGCGAAGGACAACTGCCTTGAAAGGATAATGGCACGCGGCCTTCCCATGAAACTTATCTGTACAGAGGCGACTCTTGACAGGAAACGTATCATCTTCTATTTTACTGCAGAAAAAAGGATCGATTTCAGAGAGCTGGTAAAAGACCTTGCTTCAAAATTCAAGACACGGATTGAGATGAGGCAGATTGGGGTAAGGGATGGCGCAAGGATAATAGGCAGTTTAGGCATCTGCGGCAGGGAACTCTGCTGCACAAAATTCCTGACTTTATTCGAGCCTATTTCTATCAAAATGGCAAAGAAACAGGAACTTGTTCTCAACACAGGCAAATTATCCGGAGCCTGTGGAAGGCTCATGTGCTGCCTGGGCTTTGAATACTCTGAGGCATTTTCAGAGGATGCTGCACTTATTGAAGAGGAGGTATTAGCCGTCCCGGAAACTGAAGAGGCGGGTGAAGTAATCGTCGCCTCAAGTGACTCACTTGCAGAAATAGTTGAACCTGCAACACAGTCCTCTCTTTCCAGTGGCAGTCCAACTAAGGAGGCACAACTACCGATTCAGCAACCGGAGAACCAGGAGAAGAAGGATAAAAATAAAAAGTGGCATATGAAAAAACGCAGAAGAAGGTTTCATAAGAAAAAGGCTCCGCAATAAGTGAAAGATACCTTCTATATAACTACACCAATATATTATGTAAATGATGTGCCCCATATCGGCCATGCATATACAACTGTTGCAGCCGATATCCTTGCCAGATATAACAGATTAAAGGGAAAGGCAGTATTTTTCCTGACAGGGACAGACGAACACGGCCAGAAGGTTCAAAAAGCAGCGCAGGAAAAAGGAAGAACACCCAAAGAACATGCCGACATAATGGTGGAGAATTATAAAAACCTCTGGCTGAAACTCGGGATAACAAACGATGCCTTCATACGCACAACAGATGAAGAACACCTAACAGTTGTTAAGGCAATATTACAAACGTTGCATGACAAGGGTGAAATAGAAAAGAGGCCCTATTCAGGATGGTATTGCGTACCAGATGAGCGTTTCTGGACAGAGAAGGAAATTATAGATGGTAAATGTCCTGATTGCAAGAGGCCTGTAGAAGAGATTGCAGAGGAAAATTATTTCTTCCTGATGTCAAAGTATCAGGAAAGGCTGATACGGTACATTGAGGAAAATCCGCTTTATATACTCCCCGATACGAGGAAAAATGAGGTGCTCGGGTTTTTGAAAAACAACCCTCTCGGAGACCTCTGCATATCAAGACCAAAAGAAAGACTGTCATGGGGGATACCGCTTCCTTTTGATAATAGATTTGTAACTTATGTATGGTTTGACGCGCTTTTAAACTATTACTCAGCAACCAGGTATCTTGCCCCTTCAAAAGTAGGCAGTAGGCAGCAGGCAGCAGGCAGCAGTCAAAAAGAAACTCTTAACTCTCAGCTCTTAACTCTCAACTTTGATAATTGGTGGCCACCTGACCATCATTTGATCGGTAAGGACATCCTCGCAACACATGCCATTTACTGGTCAACCATGCTGATGGCGCTTGAGTTTCCACTTCCGGAGAACATCTTTGCGCATGGCTGGTGGACTGTTGAAGGGAAAAAAATGTCCAAGTCCCTCGGAAATGTTGTTGACCCCCATAAAATTGCGGATGAATTCGGAAGTGATGCCTTCAGGTATTTTCTTTTCAGAGAAGTGCCCTTTGGTATTGACGGAGATTTCTCCGAGCAGGCTGTAATAAAGCGAAGCAATACTGAGCTTGCGAATGACCTGGGGAATCTTCTCAGCAGGACCCTCGCAATGATCGAAAAGTATTTTGAAGGCACAATACCCCAGCCGCCTGCTTTTGATATTGAGGGGAAAGTTGATATGACAAGACTGCTGCAACTTAAGAATATAACAGAAAATATCGGGACAGACTTTGATATTTACATGGGGAAACTATGGTTTGGTCATGCTATAGATAAAGTGTGGGCAGCAATTGATGATGCCAATAAATTAATCGAAGATGAAGCTCCCTGGAACCTCTGGAAAACAGGAGATACTGATAAGCTCGCAGGCGTCCTTTATGCCCTTGCTGAAACGCTGAGGATCATTGCAGTATATTTTTCGCCTTTCATGCCGTCTGCTGCAGAGAAGATCTGGAAGCAGCTCAGCCTTGAAGGAGACCTTTCAAAGGCAGATCTTGATGCTGAAGTAAAATGGGGCGGAATGAGGCCGGGAACAAAAATTCATAAAGGGCCGGCAATATTCCCCAGAATGGAAAAAAGGGCAAAATAACTATCAAAAAGACCGTTCTTGACATCCCGATAATCTCTCGGATAATATTAATGAATTCAATTAATTCGATATCAAAATGACAATTGCAATCGGCTGTGACCACGCAGGGGTTGATCTTAAGAAAGATATTTTATCCCTATTACATGACCTTCGGATTGAATGTATCGATTACGGTACAAACAGCGCTGAATCAGTAGATTATCCTGATTTCGGGGAAAAAGTATCAGAGGCAGTCTCTTCAGGAAAAATAGAAAGGGGAATACTTATCTGTGGTACCGGCATCGGGATGTCTATTGTAGCAAATAAATTTCCCGGGGTAAGGGCATCTCTCTGCAATGAACTCTTTACCGCAAAGATGAGCAGGCTGCATAATGATGCGAATATCCTTGTTATCGGAGGAAGGATAGTTGGAAAAGATCTGGCCAGAGAGATCGTAAGAACATGGGTCAGCACCCCTTTTGAAGGAGAAAGACACTGCAGAAGGCTTGATAAAATCTCACATATAGAGGCCCGTTTAAAAAAACATGCTATTTGAAAATCTTAAATATACAGATCCGGAAGTCTTTGAAGCAATTCAGAAAGAGATAGAGAGGGAGAGAAGGAACATAGTGCTCATTGCATCGGAAAACTATGTAAGTCCTGCTGTCCTCGAGGTGCAGGGTTCTGTCTTTACAAACAAATATGCCGAGGGATATCCTGGTAAAAGATACTATGGCGGTTGTGAATATGCCGATATTGTGGAAGCCCTTGCCGTAGAAAGGGCAAAGCAGGTCTTTGGCGCAGAGCATGTGAATGTCCAGCCGCACTCAGGCTCTCAGGCGAATATGGCGGTGTTTTTTTCAGTGCTTAAGCCCGGTGATGCTATACTGAGCATGAGCCTAAGCCACGGCGGGCACCTCTCGCACGGCGCCTCTATAAACTTTTCAGGAATCTTCTACAAGACAATAGCATATGGCGTAAACAAGGATACAGGATACATAGATTATGACGAGGTAAGACGCCTTGCCCTGGAAAATAAACCGCGGATGCTCCTTGTTGGTGCGAGCGCATATTCAAGGATTATTGATTTCAGGAAATGTTCAGATATAGCAAAAGAGGTTGGTGCATATCTCATGGCAGACATTGCCCATATTGCAGGGCTTGTTGCTGCAGAACTGCATCCCTCACCGGTACCATATGCAGACTTCGTTACTACAACAACACATAAGACCCTCAGGGGGCCAAGAGGCGGCATGATTATGTGCAAGGCAGAATATGCAAGGGCGATCGATAAGATGATCTTTCCAGGGATACAGGGAGGGCCGCTCGTACATGTGATCGCAGCAAAGGCAGTTGCCCTGAAAGAGGCGTTGACCCCGGGATTTAGAGACTACCAGGCCATGGTCGTAAAGAATGCGAAGAAACTCGCTGAAGAGATGATAAAAAAAGGATTCAGGATCATTTCCGGAGGAACGGACAACCATTTGATGCTTATTGACCTGACAAACAAGAATATCACAGGGAAAGAGGCTGAAGAAGCGCTCAATAAAGCACGGATTACCGTGAATAAAAATGTCGTTCCCTACGATGAGAGATCTGCAACAATAACAAGCGGCATAAGACTTGGAACGCCCTGTGTAACAACAAGGGGCATGGGCGAGGCCGAGATCGTTGAGATCTCCGATATAATATCTGCAGTAATAGATAACAATAAAGATGCTGAGGCAATCAGCGCACTCACAAAAAGGGTAGATTCACTTTGCGACAAATTTCCTATATATTGAAGATAAAGAACTCAAAATTCACCTTTGTAGCCGCAGGCTTCCCGCCTCAGCGGGTCGCCCGAGGAGACAGCCTGCGTATTCATATCTGCTCATGAAATGTCCTTTCTGCGGAAATTCAGAAGATAAGGTCATAGACTCAAGAACAAGCAGAGAGGGCAGCGCAATCCGCCGCAGGCGGGAATGCCTTAAGTGCGGGAAACGCTTCACATCATATGAACGGGTTGAAGATATTATTCCCATGGTTGTCAAAAAGGACAACAGGCGCGAACCCTATGACAGAGAGAAGATCCTGACCGGCCTCAAGAAAGCTTGCGAAAAAAGACCTATCGGCATGGAAACCCTTGAAGGCATCACAGATTCTATTGAGAAGAAATTAATAGGGCTCGGCGTTAAAGAGATCCAGGGCACATGGATCGGTGAAGAAGTAATGTCTTCCTTAAGGGAACTCGATAAGGTAGCTTATGTAAGATTCGCTTCAGTGTACAGGCAGTTCAAGGATATCAACGAATTCATGAACGAAGTAAAAATCCTCTTCGAACACAAGTAATTCAGCCTATAAATTATCAATTATAATAAATTTGCAATTTTTTGCTTCCGGAAACAGATTACAGCTTAACTCTTTGCAGCCTCAGGGCATTCCCAATGACAGAGACAGAGCTGAAGCTCATTGCTGCAGCAGCGATCATCGGACTCAGGAGAATACCGAAAAAAGGATAGAGGATACCGGCTGCAATCGGGACACCGAGAGAGTTATAGACAAAGGCCCAGAAAAGATTCTGTTTGATATTGCGCATTGTTGCGCGACTCAAAAGCCTGGCGCGAACTATTCCTCTCAGATCCCCTTTTACCAGAGTTACTCCCGCACTTTCCATGGCAACATCAGTACCGGTCCCCATAGCAATTCCGACATGTGCCTGAGCAAGGGCCGGGGCATCATTGATTCCATCACCGGCCATTGCAACAATACGTCCGGCGTCCTGCAATTGTTTTATCTTTTGAGCCTTTTGGTCCGGCAGCACCTCTGCAATAACCTCGTCAATATGTAATTTCCCGGCAACTGCTTCAGCTGTTGTCCGGCTGTCACCAGTCAGCATAACAATTATTACACCATCGCGTTGAAGTTGCTCAATCGCCTCGGGAGTGGTTTCCTTGATAGGATCGGCTACCCCTAACATCCCGGCAATTTCCCCATCGACTATTAAAAACATGACAGTCTGCCCCTCTGAACGCATTTTTTCTGCTTTTTCCAAGAGCTTGCCCGGAGTTATTCCTGCATCACCGAGCAGCTTCACGTTTCCAAGTTCAACACGATAGCCATCGACCATGCCTCTAACACCTTTCCCTGTGACTGACTGAAAGGATTCAGCTTTTTTCAACTCAACCTTTCTCGCTTCTGCCTCTGAAACGATTGCTGCAGCCAGAGGATGCTCGCTTCCACGTTCGATGCTTGCGGCATAATAAAGAACTGTTTTTTCATCCTGTCCCTCAACCGGAAAAATTTCAACAAGCTTGGGTTTACCTACAGTAAGAGTTCCGGTTTTATCCAGAACGAGTGTATCTATTTTTCTCATAACTTCAATAGCTTCAGCATTCCTGAAGAGCACCCCTGCTGCTGCCCCTTTTCCGGTGGCAACCATTATGGACATCGGGGTTGCAAGGCCGAGGGCACAGGGGCATGCAATGATGAGCACAGCGACAGCATTGATCAGTGCATATGCAAAGCGGGGTTCAGGACCAAACCATGCCCAAACAATAAATGTGATGACTGCTATCGAAACGACTATCGGGACAAAATATCCTGCTACAATATCAACCAGTTTTTGAATCGGTGCACGGCTTCTCTGGGCCTCTGCAACCATGCGTACGATCTGCGAGAGGAGTGTTTCAGCTCCCACTCTGTCGGCCCTGACAACGAGTGTGCCAGTGCTGTTTACTGTTGCCCCGATAACCCGGTCACCAGGCAGCTTTTGAACAGGGATTGGTTCTCCGGTAATCATTGACTCATCGACAGCGCTTGATCCTTCAATGACTATGCTGTCAACAGGGACCTTTTCGCCGGGCCGAACCCTGAGCATATCACCCGGGCTCACCTGGTCAAGAGGCATATCATCTTCAGAACCATCTTCCTTGATTCTTCGTGCAGTTTTGGGCGACAGCCCCAGTAACGCTTTAATGGCAGCGCCTGTCTGCCCCCGTGCCTGAAGTTCAAGTACCTGACCGAGCAAAACTAACGTTATAATTACCGCAGCTGCTTCAAAATAGACACCGACTCTGCCCCCATCACCCCTGAATGATTCAGGAAAGATTCCCGGCAAAAAAGTGGCTGCAAGACTATAGTTGTATGCCACAGAAACACCGAGCCCGATCAGTGTAAACATATTTGGACTGCGGTTGATAATCGATTGCCATCCACGGACAAAGAACGGCCACCCACCCCAGATAACTACAGGTGTAGCAAGAAGGAATTCCAGCCACCTTAATACCGCAAAATTTATGATTCCTTCCAATGAAAATCCCGGTATCATGTGATGCATAGCAATAAACACTACTGGAATGGTCAACGCAAGACTGATCCTGAACCGACGCTTCATGTCAATCAGTTCCGGATTTTCCTCTTCCTCCAGTGATATTATTCGTGGTTCAAGCGCCATGCCGCACTTTGGACAGCTTCCCGGCTTATCACTAAGAACCTCCGGGTCCATCGGGCAAATCCATTCGGTCGCCATACTCTGCAAAGGCTGGTGCATTTCAGTCATGATAGCCTCTTGTTTCAGGTATTTATCCGGTTCCTTTTGAAATTTATTGAGACAGCCCTGACAGCAGAAAAAATACACCTTGCCCTGATACTCATATTTGAAAGCGGTTTTTTCAGGGTCAACGCTCATTCTGCATACAGGGTCTTCAGCCATTTGATCTGCTGTTTCGGATTTCAATTCCTTTTTCTGCGAGAGCATCATCAACCGTGGACCAGGCAAATCTTTTTGAGTATAGGATTCGGGATCTTTATCAAAAGCCTCTTTGCACTGTAGTGCGCAGAAATAATAGGTAGCGCCTTTATACACAGATGTTCCTGCTGCATCAGCATCTTCGATCATCATCTTGCACACAGGGTCAGTGACTTGCATAGCATCCTCTCTCTACTAATGCGATTAATATGGCGACATAGTATCGTCTGTTTATCATTCTCCGGCTTGGAGGCTGTGTCGTAATTACCTTGAAATGAAAATTTGTCATTCTGAACCCTTCGCTTTGTCATTCTGAGCGCAGCGAAGAATCTCGTCGTTAAGCTCAGGACAGGCTCCGTGT
>Ga0209253_10002499_pt1 | contig 16286 bp, 12 predicted proteins | sample FrelakmetBRP12BR_FD_187145 | JGI IMG/M metagenome (GOLD analysis project Ga0209253, IMG submission 187145) | Freshwater lake sediment microbial communities from the University of Notre Dame, USA, for methane emissions studies - BRP12 BR (SPAdes)... | ecosystem: Environmental > Aquatic >...
CTTTATAAGCATTTGAAAACACTGGATTCCGGCTTTCGCCGGAATGACGGTCGTTAGCCTTTTTCGACTTTTTACGAGACCATCAATACATACATTATCCAGTATTCAGCATTCAAGCAGATTCATCAAAAAATCGAGGTAAAATCGAGTGAAATTGAGAGATATTACCGATATTGTAAAAGGAAAAACTCTAACGATTAGGGTCGATCTCGATCTCGAAATCCCATCCTGTGGCGCTTCTGATCTGATGAGTGATGCTTTGGCTTTCATGAAACCGGGATCTCTCCTCCTCACGGGTCTTGTTCACCCTCAGTCCATACGGACAGCTGAAATGGCAGATCTTGCTGCAATTGTTTTTGTGCGAGGAAAGACGCCGAGTTCGGATGCCATCGAATTAGCCAAAGAATTAGGAATTCCACTCATTGCATCACCCTACGGCATGTATGAAATGTGCGGTCGTTTGTACCAGGCAGGGTTAGAGCCTGTGATGAAATGATCATTAAATAGTCTCCCCTCACCCTTCCCCTCTCCCCAATTGGGGAGAGGGGAAGGGTGAGGGGGATTTCTTTTAGGGAGAAGCCTTTTGTCACAAGTTCCAAAATTCACAAAAATACAGGAACTCATTTACGAACTCCCTATTGAACGTGTGATGAAGAGGAATGTCATCAAGGTCTCACCCGATACCTCGATGACAGAATTGAAGGAAGTGCTCCGGGTCAATCGAATTTCCGGAGTGCCGGTACTTGAGGAAGGACGGCTTGTCGGGATCATCTCCATTGAAGATCTCATCAAGGCCCTGGTGGAGGGGGATATCCAGGCACCGGTCAAAAAAAGAATGACCACGAGACCCATCACAGTTCTTGAAAGTGAATCTGTGGTAGAGGCGGTCAAAAAATTCGCCCAGTACAAGGTAAGCGTCGGAAAGTCCGACATAAGCTAAAGCGTAGGAAGGATCCTTATCGATCGCCTGTTCAAAGTATTCGATTGACTTTCTAAGCGTCTCGACTGTCCGCTTATTCCAGTAGAAACGCCCTTTGAGATAAGCCTGATAGGCCTCGGAGTCAGCCGTATAGCTTTTGACGAGAGGGGCGCCTTTTTCACCTAATAGTTTGATCTTCAACGCCGTGACTATGGCGTTGGCGATATCATCTTGGATGGCAAACACATCGGCCATTTTTCGATTGTAGATCTCCGACCAAACCTGGCGGCCGTCCTGGACATTGCTGATTCGGGCTGTGACCCGTAGGTTATCCCCGGACACCTGGACACTTCCCTCGAGCACATTTTCAACACCAAGCTTCTGGCCTATCTCCCGGATGTCTTGAGTTTTCCCCTTGAAGAAAAAAGCAGAGGTTTGGGCAGGAACCCAAAGACCTTCGAAATTGGTCAGGGCGGCAATGAGCGTTGCTGAAATCCCGTCACACAAATATTCGTTATTTTTAGCCTGGCTTAAATCCTCAAAAGGAAGCACGGCGATGGACTTTTTGGCGGCGGCTGTGTGCGCCGCTTCCTTTTTGGGGAATGCCTTCCAAATGACGATCGCGGCAATAACCAGAAATAGCAGCCCAAGAGCGGGAAGAAGGACTTTTTTCAGGCCAAAAGTTACCGTGATTTCCTTCGAGGTGAAAGCCTTTTTCTCGGGCATGACTCGGTCCGTCGTTGGAGTTCCCTTTTCGATCTTTTCCAGCTCAGCGTGGACTTCGGCCGCGCTCTGGTATCTTTGTGTCTTATCCTTCTCCAAGCATTTCAGGATGATACGGCTGAGCTCCGGAGGAACTTGAGCGTTCAACTCTTTGGGATCTTTGGGCCTTTCCCCCTTGTGCTTCATGATTATGCTTAAGGGCGCTTCTCCTTCAAAGGGCGCCCGGCCCGTCACCATCTCGTAGAGAATCACGCCCAGCGAGTAGATATCCGACCGCTGGTCCACATCCTTCGCTTCCGCCTGCTCAGGAGACATGTATTCGGGTGTCCCGATGATGACTCCGGCGCCCGTTATCCCTTTCGCCTGGAGGGAGCGGGCGATCCCAAAATCCATAATCCGGGCGTTCCCCTCCTTATCGATCATGATGTTGCTGGGCTTGAGATCCCGGTGCACGACTCCCAGCCTGTGCGCCTCTGCCAGGCCAGCGCACACCTGGATGGCTATCGATATGGCCGTTCCGATCTCCAATCGCTTGGACATCCGGATCAGGCTCTTCAAGTCCTCTCCCGGCACATATTCCATCGTTATGAAATATGTCCCTTTATCCTCGCCAAGGTCGAACATCCGGCAGACATTGCGGTGGGATATCATCCGGGTCATTTTCAGCTCATTGCTGAAACGCTCAATGGTCTTCTTATCGACAGAGATGTCGGGCCGGATGAGTTTTAAGGCGATCTCTGCCTTGATCTTTTGGTCTTCAACCCGATAGACCCTGCCCATGCCGCCCTTGCCGAGCTCTTCGATAATCTCGTACCGGCCAGCAAAGGTCGTGCCTCTGGCCAGCTCCTTTATCGGAGTGTCCAGCGTTTCGGTAAATTGCCAGGATACATCCTGGCGAGGGGTGAGCTGGGTGCCGCACTCGCCGCAGAATTTCAGGGTATCGGCATTCTCAGTCTGACATTTCGGGCACTTGACGGCCATCGCTGACTCCCTCTGTCTTGTGTGGCTAAAGGGTATCAGGGAACGGGAGAATTAGTCAACCAAAAATAGTGCGGAGCAAGCCACGCCGGTTCCAAAATAGTGCCAACTTGTTGACGAAAATAACGAAAAACAATGAGCGATGACGAGAAATAATGGACAATGACGAGCACTAACGGGAAAAGGCATATTTCAGAAAACAAAAGACTTAACAGGCTAACCTATTGATTCTTATCGGGCTGGCCCCACTCCCCTAATCGAGCGCTCAATTATTCGCGCTCGCTACCGGCCGATCTATCCTCAGCCGGCGCCCCCTATTGTACGTTTTGTCGTTCGTCTTTTCAACCACGTGCCTACCCTCGAACGATTTCCTCCCCTATTTATCCTCAACAATCAGCAGAGGGAATCATCCAAAAAAGAACAACAGACAGGCCGATGGTCCGGCCTAATACGACGGCATGATGAAGGCCATTGCTTTCCTCACGGATTTATCCGCGGAAATCATTTGACACAGAAAAAGAGGAGACATATGATAACTGCCCTTTCAACCGGAATTTCAGATGTTTGCGAAGATATCGCTATGGTCCTTCCTAAGCCTTTCGGCCCTGCTTTGGCTTCTCACATTTGGCTATCTTATGATTCTCAGGGGGCTAGCCTTTTTCAAGCGCGGTGTCAATCCTGAAAATTCGGACCTCCCCAAGATAGCGGTCGTCATTCCCACTCTTAACGAAGAAGCGAGAATATTGCCTAAGGTCGAGGATATCAGCCGGAGCCATTATCCAAAGGAACTGATTAACCTGGTGATCGTGGATGGCGGATCTCAAGACAGGACTGTTGATCTGGTCAAAGAAAAGATTTCTTCCGGAATGAAAATCAATCTCATCCGTCTCAACGGTCACCACAACAAAGTAGACCAGATCAATCACATCCTTGCTAATCAGGGCGAGGACATCATCGTATTTACGGATGCCGATTCCCGTCTCGATCCTTCATGTATCAAAGAGCTAGTGCATGCCCTGTCTTGCGATCCTCAGACGGCCTTGATTGGGGCCAATGTCAAACCAAGGAGCCGCTACTTTGAGGAGAGGATTCACTGGTTGCTGCTCAATTACTTCTGGTGGCTCGAGGGAGAGGTATTTTCCAGTTCCGGAATATCCGGTGTTTGTTACGCTGTCAATCGGAGCATTTTTTTCACGATCGCGAAAGACGCCGTCGCAGAGGACATCCACCTCGGGCTCGATATCAGTGCCCGCGGCCGCCGCGTGCGCATTTGCCGCAGAGCCATTGCCCATGAGTTGCGAGTCCCCCAGAACGCCCCGGAATTCCTCCGCTTCCGGCGGAGGAGAGGAGCCAGCTATATCAGGGAGCTTCGCCATTCTTCCTCTCATCCCCGCACCCCCTTAGGCTGGAAGTTAGCCCGTGGCCTCCGCCTCATTCAGTTCACCTGGGTTTCATGGATCGGTTTGGCCGCTGCTCTCTCGGGCTTTTTTGTTCTCCTGAGCAGCGCCTGGCCGTCGGTGCTCGCCGTTGGGATGGTCTTCCTGATTTCCCTGATCGCTCTCCTCCGAATGCTGGCCAATCATGAACAGGACAGTCCGGGTTTGCTCACCATAGCCCCCGCGGCCTTGCGCTATGCCGTTCTTATCCTGTACTCCCTTTTTTTAATCAAGGCGAATCCAACCCACCTTGGTCCCCTTGGAGGAAAGGAAGTCCACTTTGGCAAGTGCCAGACAGATTAAGATCGGCGCCCGGTTTTTCAAATACTATGCCCGCCGGGTTCGTCCCTATGAGGTCGCGGCCCAGCTTTGGAACACCTGCGATCAAAGATGCATCTACTGCCGGTGCCCCGAGGTCTCCACCCAACTGATGACAACGGAACAATGGTGTTCTATCTTCGGCCAACTGAGACGGATGGGTACGCTTCGCATCAAATTTCAGGGAGGAGAGCCGACGATCAGACCGGATTTCCCGCAAATTTGCCGGGAAGCGCGCCGGTTGGGCATCATCACGTCCGTAGTCACAAACGGGATGGCGACCGCGCGGAACCATGACCTCCTCAATGATCTTCAGGAAGTCGTGATCAGCCTTGATTCACTTCGCCCCGAGATCAATGATTTTTTGAGGGGAGAAGGTGCCCATGACGGGGCCACAAGAACGATCGATCATTCTCTTAAAAGAGGGCTGAAAACCTATATCAACATGGCTCTCTGTCAAAAAAACTATGGTGAAGTAGAGTCGGTGCTGACCTTTGCCGAAGGCAAGGGGATGAAAATGAATGCGCAGCCAATTAAGTTCGGCGTAAAGTATTATGATGAGAAAGCGAGGGCGCTGGCCTTGTCACCGGATCAGATCAGGGATTTGCACCGGCGGATGATCGAGTGGAAAAAGCGTGGACGTGGGCTCATCTTTTCGGCGGCTTCTTTCCGCAAAGCACTGGACTGGCCGGACCTGACCGAGAATACGAGAAGGAGCGAAGGGTATTCGAAATGTATGGCCGGAAATTTCTATTTTCACATCGATCCGAACGGAGATGTCATCCCTTGCATCCCTCATGGCGCGGAGTTCACGCCAAGAAATATCTTGAGGGACGGGCTTGTGGAGGCCTTGAAGAATGTGAGGCGACATAACTGCGGGGACTGCTGGTCTCCCTATCTGAATGAAAGGAAGGACTTGTTTAAGCTGAGGCCGGCCGCACTCGTTGAATTTTTTAAGCGCGGATAAAAAGCTGGAACACTTCAAGTCCGGAGAAGACAACGGGGGCAGACCTCCGACCTTGGCACTCAAGCTCGCTCTTTCCCCATTCGGACGCGATGCGAAAGATGGGTGGGTGCCTATGGGCTTTTTCGCCCGCAAGGATATTCAAATCTACACGGGGCTCCCCTTCCATCCCCTGCAAAGGCTTCTTTCCCTGACCGGACATACCACCTCCCGGAAGATTGCGGATGCGGTCTTTCCCGATTTCCGGAAGAAGAGCGTGCCCCCCGATTTGAGGTACAAGCCCAAGGAAGGACTTCCCCGTGAGCTGGTGCCTTGGTTGGATACGGTCACAGCCATCGTAACAAGGATCAAAAATGATGATTGGACCCCCCCTCCCGTTTGTGTTCTCAGGATCATGGGCGGTGAGAAGGCCCCCCGGATCGCCCGTTCCGAACACCTCTGTGGCCAGGTGGCCGACGGAAACCACAGGGTTCTGGCTTATACTATGCTGGGCGCTGAGTCCCCGGCAAAACCGGTTCCCGTCCGTTTGCTAGAAATCCATCCCGCCGCCTTGGCGGCGGTCAACATCTCGACCCTTATCTTGAGGTTCCTGATGGATCCCATCCATACTCCCTCCTATATCAAGAAAAGGTTTGATGGCCCGGTGGATTTTCAGCTCAACCCTCGGACGTGAAGTGGCAAGCACGGGATCGCCGGCGTCTCACTGACCTTCCGGACAGGGGTTTGTTCCGGATTTGTCGGAGGAGTATAAGGAGGGCTTCGGGCAGAAATCTTCTGTTCGGATGGCGGATAAGGATCCGGGAAGCGCGCCAAGGATTCATGTAAAACCTCAGATAGGCCTTCTGCCTGATCGACATCAAACGCCGGTCGGGGAGGCTGCTCAAATTAACGTAGCCGCCTTGAAAACTGAACCAATCATCCGGCGCACTGTCCCGCAAATTCTCAGGCACATAATCCCAAAGTTCGGTCCCCTTGAAGGGTGTCACGATGAAAAAGCTGGCCGTATGCAGGTTCGAGTGCAGGGCGAAATCCAAAGTCATCTTCATTTCCTCCTCGGTTTCACCGGGGAACCCCAACATGAAAAAAGCATGGGTAAAAATGCCCTGTCTCACGGTCTCTTTGATCGTCCGGCTGATTTTATCAAAAGCGATGTTTTTTTTAATCAAGGCTTGAATTCTTGGACTGGCACTTTCCACGGCATAGGAAATCATGACCGTGCCCGCCCTTTTTAGGGCCGCTATCATTTCACGGTCCATTCGATCGCCTCGCAGTCCCGTGGGAAAAGAAAGTCGGATGTCCAGTTTCTCCTTGACGACACGATCGCAAATGGCCATCAGCCTGTCTCTGTCGAAGTTGAAGATATCATCACAAATCTCGAAATGCCGGATCTTGTATGTCCTGGCCAGGAGACTCCATTCCTCGATGACCTTATCCACGCTTTTGGCCCGGAAAGCTTTCCCAAAAATATTGTGGCAGTAAATACAGCGATAGGGGCATCCTCGTGCCGTCATGACCGTCATGTTGCGCCGGCGTCCTAGCGGACTGGCGGTGAGATGTTTTGTGTAGAGATTCATATCCAACAGGTCGTAAGCCGGAATTGGGAGGACATCCAGATCTTCGATCAAAGGTTGGGCGGGAGAATAGGCAATGCCTCCATTTTCTCTATAGGCAAGGCCACGAACCTTATGGGGGGAGCCGTCCTTTGACAGGGATTCAAGGAGATCCAAAAGCGTCCTCTCCCCTTCGCCAAGCACCAGGTAGTCGAAGGGGGCCCTTTGCAATATTTCCTCGGGAAATGACGTGGCGTAGGGACCTCCGCCGATGAGAGTCACGTTCGGCATTCTTTGTTTAGATAAGCGGCCCATCTGTTCAAAGGATTCCCATTCATTGGCAAATCCGCTGATTCCCACAAGATCCGGCGCCAATCTCTTGGCCAGAGCGATGGCGGATTCACCCGATAATCCCTCCGACTTGGCGTCGATCAACCGAACACTGTGACCCGCCTCCCGCGCGACCGCCGCCAGGTACATTATGCCCAGAGGTTGTACGACAAGGGGATGGACCGATTTCACCGCCCCCGCTTTGATCAAGACGATCTTCATTTTTCCAAGCTTATCCGGGGCTTAAAAAGCACATTGTATCAGGGGAGGCATTATATCCAAATTGGCGGAACAGGGCAAAGGCGCATGGTGTTGCATTCGATAACAAGTACGGGCCGGCCTATTCAAGCTCAGCCGGGACCCCTATTTTACGGCATGTCATGTGTTTTTTTTGCAATTTATCATTCCCAACCGGGGGATCAAGCAACATCGGTGCCATGAATGCTCATCAAGCCGGCGCAGTAGGCGAAGAACTTCCCAAAGCGGGTATAGAATGTTTGTCCACAGACAAAGACAGTCTTGCGCAGACCGGAGCCAAAATAGTGCCAAATATCAGTGCCGCTCGGGGACGATCTCGAGCCAGTAGCCGTCCGGGTCCTCGATAAAATAGATCCCCATCTTCGGATTCTCGTAACACATACACCCCATCTCCTTGTGGAGACGATGGGCGCCTTCGTAATCCGGCGTGGAAAGGGCCAGGTGGAATTCGTTGTCCCCAAGGCTGTACGGTTCCTTCCGATCCCTAAGCCACGTGAGTTCAAGCAGATGGGCAGTCTTACCATCGCCGAGGAAGACAAGGATGAAGCTGTCGTCGTCAGCTTTTTTCCGCCGCGTCTCCCGTAGTCCTAGCGCCTTCTGGTAAAATTCCAGGCTCTTTTCCAAATTCAAGACATTAAAGTTGTTGTGGGCGAAACGGAACTCCATGGCAACCTCCCTCCGGAATTAATTTTTCAGAACCACGAATACTGAGCAAGGACAGAACCATAATATTCGGAATCAAGCCAATTTGCAAAAACGGCCATATCAGAAGCCCGGTTTTCTCTCCACGCCAGACAAGTGCTTTCAATTTCATATTCTTTTCTCCAGTATTTTCAATGCTTCATAGGGCTCCTTTCCTGCCCGGCTGGGCAATAAATCGTTCAGCCGCCAATCTTGTCTTGCCCCTCTTTGAGGAATGATAGACCGAGGTGAAGGAAGGAATCAGGCCGGGGTCGACGTCCTTTTGCCCGGGGCAAATTTGACATCTCGCCTTTTCACGAATTATGATCCCCCCATGATGGGATGAGACAAAACCCGGGCACAGACGGGAGGGCTAGTATGCGTGTCAAAACTCATTCTTGCGCTTACAGCCGCAGCCAATTGAAAAAAGCCACACGCCGGGAGTTTATTGGGGATGTCGTTGCAGCTGCCGCGACCGCTGCGATCGGTACGGCTGGGTGGAGAAGGTGAGCTTTTTCGGCCTGGCCCGGCCGCTCATCCGCGAGCCGGACCTGGCCAGCCGGTGGCTGGCTGGAAGAGGAAGCGCGTCCGCCAAATGCATAAGCTGCAACGGCTGCTTGTCCGCAGACGGACCTCTCCGCTGCGTTCAGGAGAAAGCATAGAAGGCCCGCAAAAGAACCCAAATATCGTCCGGGGAAGGAGACAAAAATGAGAAAAGGCCCAAAGGGGACAGCCGCAGGAGCCGTATTATTTTTCTTTTTTTTCGCGAGACAGATGCTGGCGCAGGATTTCGAAAAAGTCCAGATCGAGACGGTCCCCGTTGCCGGGAACATCTCCATGCTCATCGGCGAGGGCGGGAATATCGCCGTCTCCGTTGGCGAGGATGGGGTCCTCCTCGTCGATGACGAATTCCCAGAACTTGTCGAAAAGATCAAAGCCGCCGTAGCTAAACTCCATCCAGGGCCGATCCGTTTTGTCCTGAACACCAACTGGCACTACGATCATGCGGACGGAAACAAGCTGCTGGCCGAAGCCGGCGCAATCGTGATCGCCCATGAAAATTCGCGCAAGCATATGTTGAGCGAGTGGGGCGCTCCGGAGCTTGACCCCGATTTCAAGATCCCACCCTATCCGAAAAAAGCCCTTCCGGTCATCACCGTTTCGAATTCATTGACACTTCATTTTAACGGTGACGAGATTCGCATGCTCTACGTTCCAAACGCCCACTCGGACGGCGACCTGCTTTTCCACTTCGTGAAGGCGAATGTGATCCACACCGGAGACCTTTTCTTTTCCAATGGATTTCCATTTATCAATATCTCTGCCGGAGGTACGGTCGAGGGCATGATCAAGGCCGCTGATATCATCCTTGGGATGTGCGATGAGCGGACCAGGGTCATCCCAGGCCACGGACCGGTCTCCAACCCGGACGGCGTCAGAGCTTTTAGGGACCTGGTTGTCTCCGGCCGCGAACGGGTTGCCGCCCTGATTAAGCAGGGGAAAAGCCTGGACGAGGTTCTCGCATCCAAGCCCATGGAAGGCCTTTACAAGGGAGGCGAGTCCTGGCTATCTTCCGATATGTTCGTCAAAGTGGTCTATATGGACTTGACGGGGAAATTCCGTAAAAAATGAGCACCGCATAAACTCAGGCCGTGACTTCGATGAGGTCAACGTTCTCCGAGTCCAGCTCGCCGAGTCCGAGGCCTGTCGCATATAGGAGAGGTTCGAGCGGGCCAACATCCGGAAGGTGTCGTACGTGCACCCAAAGTTGTTTTTCAAGGCGCAGGTGAAATCGGCCCTTCGAGAAATGCTGGACTATCATGAGCTGTCCACGTGTCCAAAATCAATTATTTTGTGGCAAGGGCAATTTGGTGACCAGTTTTGGGGGACACCGGCAACCTTTTTCTCCCTGATTAGTATAAATAGATGAGGCCGCAATAGGTGCCGGCCGCGATCTCATCGCTGTAGTCTGGGGAGGCCGCATGCTTAAAAATTACCTTAAAGTCGCCCTGAGGAACCTCCGTAAACACAAGGTCTACTCGTTCATCAACATCCTGGGGCTCGCCGTCGGAATCTCCGCAAGCGTTCTGATCTGCCTCTATATTTTCGATGAGCTGAGCTACGATCGGTTCCATAGGAACCCCGACAGGACCTACCGGGTGGTCGCCGATTGGTCGAACAAAGGCGACTCCAGGATCCATCAGCTCGGGACGCCGTCCGTCCTGGCCAGGACCATCCGGGGTTTTTATCCGCAGGTCGAGTCGCTCGTCCAGATCACGGGTCCCATCGAGGATTGCGTCATAAGATACAAAGAAAACGCGCTCAAGGAACCGGATGTCTTCGCGGCCGAGCCGTCCTTTTTCAGGGTGTTCACGTTCCCCCTCGTCAAAGGCGATCCCGAGACCGCCCTCCGGGATCCCTACTCTATAGTGATCTCCCAATCGCTGGCCGCCAAGTGCTTCGGGGAAGAAAACCCCATGGACAAAATCGTTGAAATCCCGGCCCTGAGCCAGCAGAATCCCTTCCGCGTTACGGGTGTCGTCCGGGACGTGCTCCGAAACTCCCATTTCCGGTTCGAAATGCTTCTCTCTTTGGTTACGCTATTTCCGAAAGAAAACCCAAACTGGACCTCCAACAATTTCGCGACCTACCTCCTTCTCCGTGAGGGAGTGACCGAACAACTCATGGAGGAAAAGCTCGTCGAGATCGACAGGGTTTACTTTGAAGGAGGACGGACTCACATTCCCTGGGTTTGGACTCTGGAACCGATCAACAGCATCCACCTTTACTCCGACCTGGCCACGGGAGGCCAGCCCAACGGCAGCATCGCCTATGTCAAGCTCTTCACCGTCGTCGCCCTTCTCATCCTCTTCATCGCCGGCATCAACTTTGTCAACCTGGCGACGGCCCGCTCGGCCAGGCGGGCAAGAGAGGTTGGCATCCGCAAGATCGTCGGCTCTCTCAAGCGGCAGCTCGTCGGTCAGTTTCTGGGAGAATCGATCCTTTTGAGCCTAATAGCCCTCGTCTTGGCGGTCCTGCTCATCCAGGCAGCGCTTCCCTTTTACCGAGGCATGACGGCCAGAGCTCTGAGCCTTCCCTACTTCAGCAATCCATTTGTCATCCCGGGGCTCGTCGGCCTGGCTCTGGTTATCGGCTTTCTGGCCGGGCTGTATCCCGCTTTTTTCCTCTCGTCCTTCAAACATACCGACGTCCTCAAGGGTTCGCCACTATCCGGCAAGGGGCGCCGGTCGCTTGTCCTGCGAAGCGGCCTCGTCGTCTTCCAATTCGCCATGTCCGTCCTGCTCATTATCGGTTCCCTGGTCATTTTTCGGCAGCTCGACTACATCAAGAGCCAGAGGCTCGGGTTCGACAAGGACCACGTCGTGGTCGTTCACAACGCCGACAACCTGTTCTCCCAGTACAATGCCTTCAAGGAGCGCTTGCAACAGCACTCCGGCATCTCCGGCGTGTCGGCGGTCGGGTCGATCCCCGGGCTGGGCACCTCGAACTGGGGGATCGGCGTCCAAGGCGTGGCCGACGACCGGCCCTTGAACATGAACTTTCTCACCTGCGACCAGGATTTCGCCGAAGTCCTGAACATCCAAATGGCCGAGGGCCGGTTCTTTTCCCGGGAATATCCCTCCGATGTCGACGCCGTCATCATCAATAAAAAGGCCGCGGAGTACTTCGGGGTCCCCGAGCCCGTCGGTAAAAAACTGCGCATCTGGTGGACGCACAAGAACCTGACGATCATCGGCGTCATGGACAACGTCCACTTCGAATCGCTCCACCGGGACGTCCAGAGCATGGGCTATGTCATGCCTGAGGCCATCGGCTCAACGAGGAGGCCTTTCTTGCTCGTCAAAGTCAACTCCCCGAGGACCTATGAGGTCCTTTCCTTTATCCGCGAGACCTGGGAATCGGTCTCGGCCGGGCTGCCTCTCGAATTTTCCTTCATGGACGAGAGGATCAACGGGCTCTACCAGAATGACAACCGGGCCGGGAGGATCGTCACCCTCTTTTCTTTCCTGGCGATCTTTGTTTCCTGCCTCGGGCTCTTCGGCCTGGCGGCTTTCATCACCGAGCAGCGGACCAAGGAGATCGGCGTGCGCAAGGTCCTGGGGGCGCGTCTGCCGCAGATCGTCTGGCTCCTGACCGGGCAGTTCATCAAGTGGGTGGTCATCGCCAACCTGATCGCCTGGCCGGTGGGATATTGGGTCATGAGCCGCTGGCTGCAAGGGTTTGCCTTCAGGACAAGCATGTCTGCATTGGTATTCCTGGTGAGCGGCTTGTCCGCGCTGGCAATTGCCGTGGTCACGGTAAGCTCCCAGGTTGTCAAAGCGGCCCTCTCCAATCCCGCCCAGAGCCTGAAATACGAGTAACCGTCACTCGCAGCGCAGCGAATCTACTGGGTTGGCCCGGGCTGCTCGCAGAGTCTGAGCGCCGACCGCGGCCAGAACCACGATGAGCATCATCGCCGAAGCCGCCACGAAAAATAATACGCTCAGCGGGATCCGGACGATGAAGCCTTTCAGCCACTTCGTCATGAAATAGTATCCGGCCGGCCAGGCGATGATGTTGGCCAGGGCGACCCAGACGAGGTACTCCCTGGTTATCATTGCCACGAGACCTGCGACCGAAGCGCCCAGGACCTTGCGGATTCCAATCTCCTTGGTCCTCCGTTCCGCCGTGAACGCGGCGAGCCCAAAGAGACCGAGCGCTGCGACAAAGACCGATAGCAGGCTGAAGGCATTGAACAGCCGGCCCTGTTGGGATTCGACGGAATATTGCCGGTTGAAGGCCTCGTCCAGGAATTCGTAGCGGTACGGGTAATCGGGGGCGAGCTTTTCGAAAGCCGCCCGTATTCTTTCCAGGCCTTCGGGAATCCTGTTCCTGTCGACCTTGATAAAAACATATTGAAACCAGGGCCTGTAGATTCGAAACATGAACGGCCGGATTCCGGCGCGCAGCGAGCGGTCATAAAAATCCTTAACGACGCCTACGATTTGGACGTTCCGGAGCGACGGGTCGATCGAATTATCAATCCAACGAAGACTTTTTCCGACGGGGTTGTCCCAGCCGAACATTTTGGCCGCGGCCTCGTTGATGATGCAGGATTCTTTTTCGTCCGCGATATATTCTTTGGAAAAAGACCGCCCCTCCGCCATTTTCATTTCAAAGGTTTCGAAGAAGTCGTAGTCGGCCATGGTGTAGCCGATCGGGACCGGCGAAGGATCGGGATTGCCTTCCCAGTCGACGAGGATGGTCTGACCGACTGAGAGTGGAGTCTGGGCGGCGAAGGTGACGTTAAGGATCCCGGGCCGTCCGACAAGCTCTTGTTTGAAGACGTCCATCTTCGAAAGAAGCTGGAGGTTATTATCGATCGTTACTACCTGGTCACGGTTGAATCCCAGGTCGAAGTTCCCGAGGAAGCGGAGCTGGCGGGCGACGACGATCGAACTCAGGATGAGGGCCACCGAGGCGGCGAACTGAAAGACGATCAGAGTCTTGCGGAAGCCGGTCCGGCCGGATGTCGCGGAGACATGCGTGCGGAGTGTCTCAACGGGCCGGAACGAGGACAGGATGAAGGCGGGATAACTGCCGGAGAGGAGCCCGGTGACGGCCGCCGCCGCTCCCGCGATGATCAGGAGCCCGCCTGTTCCCGGGCCGGCCAGGACCAGGTCTTTTCCGGCCAGACGGCTGAAAGCTGGAAGGACGGCCGGGGCGATGGAAAAGGCCAGGACCAATGACAAGCCCGAGATGAACATGGCTTCGGCGAGGAACTGCCGGGCGACCTGGATCCTGCTGGCTCCGATCGTCTTCCGGAGGCCCACTTCGCGTGCCCGCTGGAATGATTGGACCGTGCTCAGGTTCATGAAGTTGATACAGGCCATAAGGAGGATTAAAACGGCGATCGCCGAGAACACGACGACCCTGACGATGATGCCGGGGCGCCCGTCTTCGTATAGATACGACTTCGAGAACGGCTGGAGAAAAGGCTTCGGCGGATAATCCGGGCCCATGTGCTCTTGAAAAATGCCCTTGATCTTTTCGTTGAAGGCCTCCACCGAAGCACCGGGACGAAGTTGGACATAGGCGTAGGCGACAAACTCCCCCCAGCGGCCCAAACGTTCCTCGCCCAACAAGTCCACCCGCAAAACCATGTCGAATTGAAGAGTCGAGTTCGGAGGGACGTTCCCGACGACGCCCGTGACCGTGAAATCCTGACCCGGCGAATCCAGGTGGAGGACTTTACCGAGAGGGTCGTCCTCGCCGAAATAGCGGCGGGCGGTCTTCTCGGTGAGGACAAGGGAATTCTTTTCGGCAAGGGCGGTATCCGGATTTCCCCGGACGAACGGGAAGGAAAACATCCGGAAAAAGCCGGGGTCGGTGAGGGTGATCTCGCGCTCGTCGAACCGGACATCTCCGTATCGAACCAGGGAATTCCACCAGGGCCAAACCCTAGCGCACTCCTCGACTTCCGGATAACCGGATTTCAGGGCGGGAGGCAGGGCAAAGGTTGTCGAAGACCACGTCGATCCGTCGGGAGCCCGGCTCAAGATCATGAACAAGCGGTCTAGATTCGCATGAAACCGGTCATAGCTCAGTTCGTTCCGGACCCAGGTCATGATCAGGAGGAAGCATAGCATCCCAACGGCGAGGCCCGCGATATTGAGGACGGCAAAACCCTTGTGCCTGCGAAAGTACCGCGTTGCGGTCCGGAAGTAGTTCCAGGCGAGGGCGGGGAAGAATCTCGGCGGCTCCCAGGACGGCCGGCCGCTCCGCCGGGACGTATAAACCTTGAAGAATTGCGAGCCGATGACGCGCGTCTCGCCGAGCGCCCGAACCGCATCATCGAAGGCTTGCTCCGGGGACCGGCCCCGGGCCGCCAGGTCATCTATTTTGTCCCTCAGGTGCGACTCGATCTCCGCGATGTATCCCGGCTCGAGAGACGGGTCCGCCCTCATCCGCTTCCGCCAACCTAAGATGGCTTTTTCGAGCTCGAACATAGCCGCCTCCTCCCTTATTTGGTCTCTTCAGCCGATGTCCAGAGCTTGATAAAGGCGCCATGGATGCTGAGCCAACGCTCCCTCTCCGCTTCGAGTTCCCGGCGGCCGAAGGGGGTCAGAGCGTAGTACTTGCGCATCCGGTTTTCCCCGGACATTTTCCATTTGGAGCGGACCAGGCCCTCTTTTTCCAGACGGTGAAGGACGGGATAGAGCAGGGCCTCTGACCAGTCGATCGTCCCGCCCGACAGGGCCGTGACGTCCTGAAGGATTTGGTATCCATAGCTCTCTCTCCTGAGCAGGAGAGACAGGATCATCGGCTTAGCGGAGGCGGCGATAAGGTTTCTTGACATCTCAATGACCTTTCATGCCATGAATTCTTATATACATCAAATTTTTAGGTATGCGAGTTTTGTGCCAAAGTCCCCATCTTACGCCGCAGTCCAGCGCTTCCGTGCATTCTCCAAATGTCCGTTTTCGGGCACTCCGTGTGCCAAATACGGACGCTTTGCCGGCAGCGGCACCCCTGCTGCAGACCGTCAATTGCCAGGGCGGGGCCCTTGGCACGCTTATTGCTTTGCCTATCCACTGAAAGCGGAAGACAATGAAGATCGTGTTATGGATTTTAGCTCTCCTGTTGGCCTTCCTTTTCTTGGTCCCTATCTGAGAGCTCGGAAACTCAAGAAGCGGCGGGCCAAACTTTTTTGGACGAAACCGTAACCAAAAGCCCGGAAAAAGCGTCTAATATATTGAAAGGTTAATTTTAGCCGAGAGAGGCGCCGATGTGCTTGAGAGAAATCCTTGAAAAACTGGCGAACAACGGGGACCATCTTCTACTCTGCGACGGAAATAACAAGGATTGGGAAGCCGGCGCTCTCCTGGGTACGCTTTCGGGGCCGATGCTGCGAAAACAGGCCCATTTTCAGCCCGGGCTCTACATCGCCGAGATCAACGAGGCCGGATACCTTGGGCACGTCCTTTACCGGGTGAAGGCAAGGGCCTGATTTTTCCCGTCGAGTCCCGTCGCAAACCTGGAAATCAGAAGCGCAATGTGAAAACCGTTTCCTCGCCCGGGCGCGACTGGACGCTGATGGAACCGCGGTGAAGGTGCATGACCTGGCG